>Ga0207011_1158_pt1 | contig 14121 bp, 13 predicted proteins | sample Alteio_BWMinCont_79_FD_153466 | JGI IMG/M metagenome (GOLD analysis project Ga0207011, IMG submission 153466) | Enriched cells from forest soil in Barre Woods Harvard Forest LTER site, Petersham, Massachusetts, United States -... | ecosystem: Environmental > Terrestrial > Soil > Temperate forest >...
TCCGGTTTCAGCATCCTTCATGGTCGACAGTGTTTTTTCAAGTGCAGTGAGTACTTTCTGGCTGTGCGTGGCACTACTTTGTAATGTCGATAAGCTTCTACTTTGACAGTAGACCATTATCCCGACGGCCAGCACGATTCCCGTACCGATTACCAGAAGCCCTATCATACGGTTTCTTTTAGCTATTACTGACGCATCAACAGATAATTTGAGTGGCACCGCAATCGGCACCATTCGAAGATGTTTTTTTTCAGCAACCAAGGGATTAGCCTCTCAGATAAGCAAGTAACAAGGACGCCGGGGATGCCAGAACGTTTACACGACGCCTATATTCCGTGCTTTTGTCGAAAAGCAGCTGGGCATGCACTAAGCGAGCCGCTACGAAGGAGAAGGTTCCAGAATGCAGGTTAAATCACCTGGCAATCGTCTCTGGCCGTCGATGCAACGGGCCAAAACTTGTGGCCTGTCATGATGAAATTGGGCGTCAATGAAAAGCAGGCCGATGCTGTAACTTGAACACGGGAACTTCTTGGCCCGAAGCACGTCTAACTCGTAGGACCTCATTCATTTACTATCAAAATACTGCAAGAGCGCCAATTGAGGCAAGACGAAATTATGCCAATCAACATCCCGCCCACGCTGGCTGAACTCAATGAATGCAAGAAAACCATCCTTCAGTACATGCAGCATGTGCAAACGGTGGCCGATTTTTCGGCAAAAGAGCTGCATACCCTGAAGGCAGCACTGGATCATGTCGACCAATTGATCAATGAGCTTGTACTAGCCGGTCAAGCGAACGATACGACGCCTGACTTGCCAACACAAAAATCAGCGGCATAAAGCCGGCAGAAAGAATTGATCGCTGAACAGCCCACATGAGCCAGGCGATTAGATTAATGGTTTAGCTCAAATGAGAATGCAAAAAGTCGCTGGCGCTGCGCCTTAGTTTAAAACGTCGATTATCTTCCCGTGTCCATGCCCGTCACCATCACCATCATGATCGACATTGTAATAGCTGCCTATTTTTTGTTCCGGCATCAGCCATTCAATCTCGTGGAGAAATGTCGGTCCGTCAAACTTTTCCATGGATATGTACCTGGAGGCTCCCAGTGAACGTGCCGCTGTTCGCACCCCGTCCGAGAGGTATTTGCCCAACTCGGGTGGTTCGGCGCTGAAACAGATAAATGGCGTAGCCTTCATATGCGGATCGCCTTTAACCCAGCGAAGAAAATCAAACACAGATCCACCATTCTGCAAATGGACATCCGAAATAATGAGATCAAAATCGGCGCTTCTCAAGATTTCCATCGCGTTGTGGAATGTATCCACCTTGGTCACCTTGTGCCCGACCTGTTCCAGACAGTCTCCGATCAGTTTGCGCTGATCGTCATGCTCCATTGTAACTAGAATTTTCGCTGTCATATCATCCGTCCTTTTGTTTATCGCATAACTCGGCTGTTCTAAGGTCCGGAGGAATCAACGAGTCAATTTTTTTTCGGAACTCATCGGCGTCAAATTGTTCCATCGTTATGTACATCGCCGCCCCCAAAAGCCGCGCCGAGGTGCGCAGGCCATCGTCAATGAATTTAGCCACGCCAGTGGCTTCCGCACTAAACAGCACAAATGGTGTGTTCATCGTGGTTGGGTTCTTTTTCGCCCAGCGCAAAAAATCGAAGACATTGCCGCCGTTTTGCAAGTGCACGTCAGAAATAATCATGTCTACATTCTTTTCTTTCAAAACACTAATTGCATGAGGGAAGTCTTTGGACATGATTACAGCATGCCCAGACTTTCGCAAGCTATCAGCCACCCTTACAGAGTGCTCATCCTCTTCATGTAATGCCAAAATTAGCGCGTGCACAACTCTCACCCCATCGTGGAGACACAGATAGGGGTGACTAACGGCTATTGCTTTGCAACCTATATGGGTCGCCCGCGAATGGCCCGATCTACTAGCATAGTCCGTGCAACATCATTATTAGTTCCTTGCTCATCGTTCGATTGATTGGTGGACCACTGCAGAAGCATGCCTAAACCAGGTCACCAGATTAGTTAATCTATTTCGACTATCGACGTAGCCTTCCCAATCGCCATATACTTGCTCGCCATCTATCCGACAGGCCAGTCGCAAGCCAGGTGCCCAGCCAGAAAAAATCATTTGGCTGGTGCCGCCCGGAACTTTCTCGGCCTGAAGCCCTCGTATCACAAACGTACTTCTTACGGGAAGAGGACTTCCCGGTATCAATTGAAAGACAGTTTTTGGAGAAACAACGATGAGTCCATGGGGAATTGCCGCTTTGATAGCGGTTGCAGCAATGGTGACCAAAACAGGCCGCGCGTGTGCAAAAAATGTATTCAGATCCAGCCTCCGTGCTGGGTGTCAAGCAAAAGAATCTGCCTGTGAAATGGCCAGCAAAGCCACAACATATAAGGATGACTTAATTGCCGAAATACGAGCCGAAGATGATCAGTTGCCCTCCCACCAGCGCAAAGGCAAGAAGAAAACCAAAGTCGCTGCTGAGTGACAGCCGAGTGACAGGTGTGCAGCAAGTCAAGGCTGCAAATTTCTTCCGATAAACTGCAAGTCTAACTGGGGCAGAAGCCGCCACCGTATGCGGTGGTGGCCTCTTTGCTATGGAACCAGCCAGCCCCCGGTGCCAAAATGCATTAGGGGCAATCATGGTAGTGACGTAAATGGTCATGGGTCTACGACCAGGGCAGTCATCCAGTCCTTAACCTGAGGTTTGCAGGCCCTGCTTCCGGTAGACAAACCGCTTCGAGATCTCGCTTCCTGCGTAATCTTCCGGAACTTTATCGCTTTGACCAGCTCGTAGTATCAAGATACTTCTTCAGCGAAGAGGTCTTGGAGTCTTAGAATCAATCTTCATTGGAGAATGTAATGAATCAATCTGTAGTTGGAATTGTCCACACCCGCGAGGAAGCGGAAACCCTGGTAGAGTGCCTCAAAGCCGCGCATTTTACTGATAATGATATATCCGCTCTTCTGCCGGACAAAGAGGGCACCCAGGATTTTGCCCACACAAATTCGACCAAAGCTCCCGAAGGCGCCATCGCCGGCGTCAGCACCGGGGGCGTTGTAGGAGGAGTACTTGGCTTTATGGCATGTGCCGCCGCCCTTGTGATACCAGGGGTAGGACCTCTACTTGCCGTCGGACCAATTATGTCAGCGCTCAGCGGCGCAGCCATTGGCGCCACTATTGGCGGTGTGGCAGGAGCTCTAATTGGCATGGGAATCCCTGAATACGAAGCCAAAATGTACGAAGGCAAAGTACGCGACGGTAATATCTTGCTCGCCGCCCACTGCACCACCAACGATCAACTGGCCTGCGCCGAGGATCTGTTTCGCCACAATAAGGCTACCGATATCCACCGTGTCGGTGAGGTCGCAGTAGCTGTCCAGAGAAACTAAGAAACTGTCGGGATTGTAACCCGTCGAAAAGGAGCGCACTACTGCAGTTCGCTCCTTTTCTGGCGTTGATTTCTGGGATCAACCAGTGGAACAACCTGGGGAACAACCTGGGGAACAACTTTGGGGAACAACCTGGGGAACAACCGCTCGTATACATCAATAGCATCCACTGGTGTGTCATGGGAATCTTGAGTTTCACCCTTTTTTTGATTGTTTCTGCAGCTTGGGCCCGCTTAGCCGAGCGGCTGGTACCAAACTCGATACCGGGGGGATTTTTCCTTTTGACACTCAACGGCCTGCTCGGAGCGTCACTTGGCGGCAGCATGGTCGGTCAAGGCGGGCCGGATTTGGCGGGGGTTTCGCTCATACCATGCATCCTCGGGTCGGCAGTCTTTGTTTTCTTGTTTTCCGTTTCGTCCGGTGGTTTCCGCTCAAGAAGCGCATAATTCTAGTCCCAGAGTCTCTTTCTCTCAAAATCCGGGCGATTTGACGGCAGAAGACAGATCTTCCACATTGCGAAATGTCTGTTTTATGGAAGCTATATGGTTGGCCATATCGCCATACCCCACAAACATAAGTCAAATGGCTCACCGAACTGTTGTAGCAGCCTATCGCAACGCTAAGTTTGTCATGTAATGCCGCAGATGCCCAGTAGGGGTTTGTCCCGTTGCTATTGGGGAGGCCACAATGTCACAATAGAGACATCGGCATTAAGCGGCTCTGAAATATTCATAAGCCCAGTGACACCAGGATCGGTGTCGCCAGTTTTTCTCGCGCTCTGCCCTGTGTGTCAAATAGCGAAGAGTAAACTGCGAAAGAGGAATTACTATGATAGCCGTAAAAGCAAAATCTGCTTCTGCCAACCAACTAACCCTTATGCATCGGACCACTCTAAAAGTTTTAGCGCCACTGGTCCCAGCTGAAATTACTCCCATTCGGGTCGCCTCTCCTAAGAAGGATTACGAGGCCATGAGTGATTTAGACCTTGTTATTGCCTGTCAGCAAAAAGACGAACGGGCCATGACCAGTCTCCTCAAGCGATATGAGCGCCAAATACTGATTTTGATTCACCGTACCGGTTCGGACGTGCAGGACCCGCAAGATATGCTGCAAGAAGTGTCCATCCGCATATGGCGATCGATAAACAACTTGCGCAACCCCTATGCATTTAGAGGTTGGGTCAAACAAATCGTCACTCGCCTTCATTATGATGATTTGCGCAAAAAGATAAATCAATATCAGCTTGTCTCGATGGATGAGCCCAACAACGGCGAATCGGATACGGAAAGCACCACCCGCGACATCATGGACCAGGCGCCCCAACCGGAAATGAGCTTGCTCAACAACGAACTTTCAACCAAAGTGGAAGAAGCGATGGCCCTTGTCTCTGAACCATTCAGGTCAGCAGCTCATTTACGTTTTGTGGACGGCCTTTCATATGAGCAAATTGCCACCATCACTTCCAGCGAGCTGGGCACAGTCAAATCACGTATCAGTAGAGCCAGAGTGAAAATTCAACAGACCCTGGACCCCTATCTTTGCGAAGCCGCCTAGCACTGACGCAAGACAAACGAATCCAACCGGCGCGGATGGATGATCCGCCTGGCTCAGACTGGCTCAGACTGGCTCAGATTGGCGCAGATTGGCAAAACCCGGCGGGGAGCGAGAAGGTCAGAGCTGGAGTCAACGTGCTCTAACTCTTAACCGGGAAAGACAAACTTATAGCCTTCTTCTCTCAGTTGTGGAATCACTTTTTCCAGAGCTTCCACGGTTTCGCTTCTATCGCCGCCGGCGTCGTGCATCAAAATTACGCCGCCAGGTTTTAGTTGCGCCTGTATGGTCGCCAAAATCTGGTCCACTCCCGGCCGCTGCCAGTCTTTTGTGTCCACAGACCAGCCGAGCGATTGCATGCCCCATGAGTCGACCATCTCCTTCATGTGACGGTCAAAGTTTCCTCCCGGCGCACGGAAATAGTCAACCGGTGTACCCGGCACAATTGATTCAATCAAGGTCTTAGTATCGATGATCTCTTGCTTGATTTTTTTGTCTGAACGTTTTTGCAGACAGAGATCGTGGTTCATCGAGTGGTCGGCAATTTTGTGACCATCGGCCACGATTTGTTGGACCAGCTCCGGATATTTTTTTACTTGCCGTCCTATCAGGCAAAATGTGGCGTGGATTCCTTCCTTTTTGAGGATTGCCAAAACTTTCGGCGTGTACTCGGGACTGGGACCGTCGTCAAATGTCAGAGCAACATATTTTACGCTCTCATCAACTTCCACCGCCGGGCGCAGAGCCGTAGTAATAATTCGAATTCTCTTCTTTGGTTTCTTCGTGTCACCGGTCTTGGATTTTTTTGGTGGCACCGGTGCCTTGGGTCCTCTTTTCGGCAATTTGTTTTTGTGCGGAGGCGCCGTGATAGCAGGCAAAGGAGGCAAAGGAGGCAAAATGTTTATCCCACCAATCGCCTGCGGAACAGATGCAGCCGGTCTGGAAAGAGAAGGAACAGTCACCTGCTCTGCAGGCAGAGACTGCCTGGACTGAATGGGAAAGGTCACGTTAGGGGCAGTCAGTGTCGGTCTCGATGCACTGGGAACAGTCAACTTTGGTACAGACAGGGACGGTCTGGAAACAGAAGCCGGAGTCGATGGGTGCAGGGGAGAGAGAAAAGTTGAAATAGGTCCGACTGACAATGATGCAATCTGCAAGTCAGGTTTTGTCTCAAGCGGCGTGGCTTGATACGATTGGCCGGAGAACAACCCGGCATTCAATAAGATCGATAGCGGCAAAGCAAGCGCAAGTGCAAGTTGGTTTCTCATGGTCTCGGCCCCATTGACTGTCCACATTTACGACAATAAGGGGCGAAGGATAAATCTCTTGACATCCTCCGTTAGCAGTCGGTTAACGATTGACTAAATCTTCGGAAACGGGCCTCCTTTGTAAGGCCAGGTTAAAACCACGGTAAGTAAGGCGTTAGCCCTGGGCACAAATGCAAACCCAGGGAGTCCAGAGGAGTCAGGCACGACCGGCCTTGCCCCACGCCTAGACTAATAATCTGAACCACTCACCTACATAGCGCGTTAGCGCGACAAATTCATCCACCCTCTTGGGCTAGATAAATAGGAATAGAGGTCCAAAATATTCACCAACCAAGACGAGAGTGAAATAGTGTCTCTTTTCTCACTTCTATATTGATAAATCGATCTCCCAGGCCGTTACGCAGGTGCAAGCTGGGAAAAGCCTTTAGTTGTGAGCGCAGGGTAAACAAAGATCTTTCATCCTGAGGAAGGAAAGTGAACCTCTCCAGTCGTTTCAGTGAAATAAGAGCTCGGAGAAGGTCCGGAGTGATTTGCGCATTTGAGATGCTCAGGACTCGCAAACGCGGCAGGCCACTCAGCCTGTGCACAGCGTCTGCAATTGATTCACCATTCGCCAGTGACAGGCGTTCGATCGACAGCTTCTCCAGAGTCTTGCATTCTTCCAGACAGTTGAGATCGCCGCTGGAAACGATCTCAAAAATCGAAAAATAACTGAGCTTATGAAATCGGCCCAGGGAGTGCAATACTTCGGCCGCCGAACCTGTACCTGCTGGGTCACAACTGCCGACCCTCAATTCCTCCAACTGTGGTATGGCGGCCAGGCCTGTGATACTGTCCACCTTTGCTCGGCCTTTATAAAACTCGATCGCTTCGATCTGTTTTGAACTCTTTATACTCTCCAGCACCAGGCTTACATCGTCGCGCCTCGCCAGTCTGAGCATTTTCAGCTGTTTCAAAACTTTGAGCTTGGATATTGTCCCTTCATTGATGTCGCAAGTACCGATGGTAAGTTCTTCCAGAGAATGAAATCCATCTATAACCTCGGCACTTTTGCTGCTCAGATCGTCGCAGGGAGCGACATCCAGTCGCCGCACACCGGGGATGGTGCTGACCGCCTCGAGCGCAGCATCGCCGGCAATGCCCTCCAGAAATCCGATAGCCGGCAAATTAAGTTGGGTTATATCGCCCTCGCGGAAGCGTTTAAAATAGACCGGAAATTGAAAGGCTGAAGCACCGGGAGTGAAAATAATGTTGTCCTTTAGTGGATATTTGATCCTGCCTTTGGCGCGGATAATTTGGCCATAAACCCCCGGTCCTACGTTTTGGATCATGCCGATATCGGCGTCAGTTGGGAAATTGAAAATGCGCCACTGCCTGCCGCCTTCTTCTACAATGGAACAAAAGGGTTCGCTGTCTTTAGCCGACGGGGGTGCCACCCCCTGGGTGACCTTGGTTTTGAGTTCGGAAAATTCACTGGTTACTTCAGTCTGCGGGGCGCCCGTTGCAACTGCAACCTTGCGCTTCAGCAACGTGCCAAAAACTGCAATTGCCGCCACGATTACGATAGAAGCAACTATACAATAACTTCGCACCTCGGCAATCTTGTCATGGCGTGCCGGTGCTGTGCCACGGCTGCCGTCCTTCTCACCGACTGTATTCTTGCCCGTACTACTGTGACCCCGGCTAAAATAAAAGGGCAGCACTTCCTCGCCATTTTCAATTTTTTCCAGGTCGCCGCGCAGCTCCAGTAATGTTTGATAACGCTCGACCGGATTTTTGCGCAGCAGTTTTGCCAGCACCACCTCCAGCGACTCGGAATATTCCTTAGGTCCGACGATACTGGCCAAAGTGGGCGGATCAACTGATGCATGCTTGAGGATAATCTCCACAATTGCCGCCCCCGTGAAAGGAGGCAAGCCGGTCAGGCATTCAAACAAGGTGCAGCCGATTGAGTATATATCGGAGCGATTGTCTATTTTGATGCCGGCGCACTGTTCGGGACTCATGTAATAGGGGCTGCCCAGCGCCTCGCCGGTTGATGTAATGCTCTGCTGCAGTCTATCTTTTTGGGTCAATTTTGCGATACCAAAATCGAGGATTTTGACCAGGTAATTGCCGTCATTGGAATCGGTGAGCATTATATTGGCGGGCTTAAGATCGCGGTGCACAATACCGCTGCGGTGGGCATAATCTACACCGCTGCATATTTGCTTAAAGATATCCAGCACCACATCCAGTGGCAGCCTTTTGCCGCCGGCCAGCTTTTGCGCCAGGCTCTGGCCGCTGATATATTCCATGGCATAATATGGCAGACAACCCTCGTGTATGCCAAGATCGGTGACTTTAACCAGATTGATATGATCGAGTGCGGCGATGGACTTTGCCTCAATTTGAAATCTGCGCCAGCTATTGTATGTAACCTGATCGGGCAGGATCACCTTAAGCGCGCATTTTTTTGCCAGCGTGAGATGCTGGGCCAGATAAATCTCACCCATGCCACCACTGCCTATTAATTTTTCAATTTTGTACGCTCCACCTATTATTGCCCCAGGCAGAAGATCAATTGATGCACGCAACTCAGGCTGACCGCGGCGACCCTGCAACGGTATCTGGCTAAAGGTGCGGCCAAGGTTGTCTTGCTTTAGTTGCCAAAACTTTTTAGCCATGTCCTCGTCGGCAACTGCGCCTGCGACTGGACACTTGCAACGTGTCGACTGAAACAAAAAATCCGTTATCGAGCCGGCGGCACCAGCATCGCTTTTTCTCAATCCGCAATCCAAACAAAACTCGGAGGAGTCGGCTTCTCTACTGCCACTGCTTTCAGCCGCTGCCGGTTGTCCGCCCTTCCGGCCTCTTCCCAGGGCCACCCGGGGCTCGGAGCAGGTGCAATGGAAAGGTTGGAAGAGATAGGAGGTAAGAGAGCCGGCACGCCCCTCGGAGGCAATGCGTTTGCGACAAATGGAGCAAATGCTCGGCGTGTCAGATCGGGTCATTGAGCTAGGTCGCTGTCGATTTGCATTACTTTTGTGTTGCGCCGCTCATTTTTATTTGTCATCGAGAGCGCGGTCTTGTCGCCGTTAGCCCGGGAGTACGAGCGCAAAGCTCATTTTTCTTTTTGATCCTCTGGTTTTGGCGGTGCACTCAAAGCATCAAAGAGGGTGGCAACGGGAACCTCAGACATATAACCCCAAGGATTATACACGGTTGCCACAGGCTTGCCGTTCACATCCTTGACGTTCACCACCGCCAGCCCGTGGAAGCTGTCGGGAGCTTTAGCGGCGCTGGGATTTCGCTGCAAATAAATTTCTCGCACCGGAGACTTATCGGCAAAAACATTCATCGTCGCCGGCCAGTCGCCATTAGTCTGCATTACCTTGAGCATCTCAGCCAGCTCGGCGGGCGAGTCAACATGGTTGCGACCATCGGTGCCCTTGCCGGTCAGATAGACCGCGTAGTCGGGATGCTTCTTGCCGGTCAAAAGTGCTTCCACTTTCTGAGGGTCATCCAGATACGCTAAACCGCCGACGCCACCATTCTTTTCGTCGCCAAAGACTACCTTCTTTCCGTTTTCTTTGCCAAAAACTCGTTCTCCTATATCGGCACCACTAAACTCCGGCTTTTGCTGAAAATGGAGCGTCCCAAGTTTTACCTTGTTGCCATCAGGATCTTCGGTCTCTGTAGCCCATTTGACATTGTCGAGACCGACCGAGGCAATCTGTCCAAAATAGTCCCGGTGAGTAAAGTCAGCATGTTTGGCATTGGCATCGGGCTCCAGACTCTGGGCATCGATCTTGATCTTTCGCCCGTCGGGCAGCTTAAAATGTCCAGTTGTAGCCATATCGGCCACCATTTTGCCCAGCACGTCGGGCTCTTTTTGCATCATCCTGAATGCCAGAACGCCCCATTCACAGGTATCGGCCTTGCCCGAAAGGGGGGGAGCAGCCTCTCCCATATGCTGCATAAACTGTTTAACAAGCATGGTGCGATTTTCACTCGTCATCGGCTTTTCGCCGGTGGCAGTCGCTATTCGATTGATTTGTTCGTAGGTTTTTTCCACCTGCGCTGGAGTAAGTCCCACATCCCTGGCCCGATCTTCCACGGCATTGGTCAGACGATCAAACTCTTCGCCGCCCACCTTCCCGGAAAGCGAATGCTTAAGAGTGTCCCGGGCCGCGACCAGTGCCTGATCAGAGCGATCGAATTGGGCCGCAGAGCCCGTCTGAGTTTTGTCAGACGGCGCCTTATAAATATCCCTCAACGTGCCCTGGATCAGGCACCCGCTCAAATCGGCCTCGCATGGCTTGCCGGCGATCTGTTCCTTCTCAAGGCTTTCATTACCCATTGATTTTCCCACCATTTCTTTGGAATGAGTCAGCCGCCCAATCAATATACCCACTTTCTTTGAATTTTGGAAAAACCGCCAGGGAGAGACAGGCGCCAGGGGACATCGCTCGAGACCAGGGGAGCAAGAGCCTTGACTGCCATGGGATTCCGGCCTTTAAAGCCTCAATTGAACCGGCGGCAACCGTTTAATCTACGGTCTCTCTTGGCACATAACCTTAAGAATAGAATTTCAGCGTAGAGCGCATTGCCGAGGAATTTTGTCATGGGTCTGTCTAAATCATTTGGAAGCCAGGCTCAGACTACGGTCAAGCTGGGAAAGCTTCATACCGTGCCCACAACAGAAGATCTGCTCTTTGTGCTTGCCACAGCTACTCAAAACAAAAAGACCGCCGAGCTGCCCTTTAGAAATCCAAATAACAATGCCAATTTTACGGTCAAGGTCGCGCCGGCAACGACGCGTTCGGCCCCGCGCTGGACCTTTGAACGAAACAGCGAAAGCGGAGCCGTCCTTCTCTGGGCAAGGGAAACCAATGAAGTAATCATGATCCAGGGCAAAATCAAAATCGAATCCAATTACACCGGCGCATTCGAGACAGTTCAAGACGGGATTGACGAGCAAAATGTCAGCGTCAGCCAATCTGTTATTGAAGGCGCTTCCTCAGAAGAAATATCCGACCGGCAGCCATCGGCAGATGAGCAGCTGGAGTCGGGCCAAAGTGCTACAGGACAGTACCGGCAACAGCCGGACTCAATGGAGCAGGGACAAACCTGGCACGAGGCCTTTGAGAAGCAGGAAGATTGGCAAGATACGGTAGGAAAAGTAGAGAGACAGCCTGGGGCAGAGTGGGAGCAAAGCGCGCAGCAAGCCGCCGACGAACAGGAAGTTGCTGAGCCGGATTTAGAGGGGACTAACCAAGCCCAAAGTAAAACCGAAGGAGAAACACAGAAAGACGTCTACGGGCTGGAAGATCAGCAGGAGGAAGATCGACAAGAAGCAATCGAACAGCTGGAAGCTGATAGGGATTCGATGATCGAGGATCTGGAAAGTGAAGAGGCAATACAACAAAACTCAGGCCGCAAGTCGAAATCTAAATCAAAATCGGCTCAGCCCGACTCCCGGCCCGCAAAAGACGCCGGTGCAGAGGCAGCAGCTCTGCCACCGCCTGTAGTGCTACATCCGGCGGTGCTGCCTACCTATCTCAGCTCGCTCTGCGACCCGGCCACAGGCCTTCTCAGCCATGGAGCATTTGAATTTTTTCTCCTGCGGGATGTGGAGTACGTCCAGAAGCACGGCGGAAAAATGTCCCTTCTAGTATTTGACTTTATCAACCCTGGCAAGAACGAGCCGCCGCATGCCTCAACAGAAGCAGCCTCGGCTGTAGCAGGCATAATTACAGGCTTGTGCGGCTCTCTGGAGCACTGCACCCAGCTCAGAACGGGTGAGTTTGCCGTGCTCTTGTGCGGCTACGACGGCAAAGGCGCCGTGCGCTTTGCCGACAAGATATGCAGCAAACTCTTCGCTGTCGCCAACGACCTGAAGGGAGTGATCGATCACAAAGCTCTGGCTATTGGGGTGGCCTGCATTCCTGAAAACTGCAAAGATCCCGGCACCCTGATCTCAGCTGCAATCAAGGCCAAAGGTCTGGCCCGCGAGTCACAACGACGCTGCCTGCAGTTTCCTTCCGGAAAACGTCGTCGCTAACTGCTTTCACCAGGCATACTAAATCTTTCGGCGGCAAGTTCGGTCCCCTGAAGAATGAGCGCTATAATCAGCCGAGGTGCGCCTGACGATTATTGGAGTCTACTTTTGAGATTTACTAAAACTGCAGCTTTGATCCTTGCCATGATCGGACAGTTCTTCCTTTGTACTGGAGTCTCAGCAGCAGAATCGTTAAGGGGAGAAGCAGCGGCCGCACAAAACTCGCCTGAACAAGCACCACCGGCACCGCCGCAGTTGCCGCCGATGCATCCGATTGATTTCGTGGAAGACGGCACAATTTCCAAAACGCTTGCTCTGCCCGTATACGAATGGTCACCCAGTGATTCGCCACCACTGGCAATGGTTTTGGCTATACACGGCCTGACTCTGCACGGCACAAGCTATGAGCTAACCGGCAAGGCATTTGCATCGGGCGGCTACTATTTCGTCAGCTCCGACATGCGCGGTTTTGGCAAGTGCGCACGGACCTTTGCCGGTCACCAGGAGTATTGTCGAAACGGCGATTGCAAGTGGAAAGTCGATTATGAAAAGAGTTACGATGATATAGTGCGAGTTGCCCAGGCAATGAAGAAGAAATATCCAGGTTTGCCAATCACAGTTATGGGTGAGAGTCTTGGCTGTACCCTGGCAGTGCGGATTGCCGGTGAGCATCCCGAGCTGATTGACAGGGTGATTTTGTCTGCGCCTGCCGTAAGGCTAAATCCACTCATGTTTTTCTCTCCCGCCAGTCTTTCAAGCGGCAGCTATGCCTTAATGATCAGCCCACGCTTTCATATGAGTCTGCTGGGCTTCATCAACAATCTTGTCTCAAACGATCCTAAAATCAGCAAGGAAATGCTCGATGATCCACTGATACTAAAGGCGATGCCACTCTGCGATCTAATTAAAACGCAGGAATGCGTTGCAAAAACAATAAAGTATGCCAGAAAAATTGCCAAGGACAAGCCGATACTGATCGTTCAAGGCGGACAGGATCACTGTGTCATTCCCGAGGCGATCGTGAAGCTTGCCAGAAATACAAGGTCGGGGGATCAAACACTTAAATGGCTCGATCAGACGGGACACCTCTTATTGGAAACACACTATCTCAAAGCAGCGACAATTGCAGCAATCAACGATTGGTACGACGATCATGAACCGGCCCACCTGGTCGAACTCAAGGCGATAGAAGATGACATCCGTTCACTTGGTGGCCAAGTCTCACAATAGCTGACTGAGCTATTTGTTCATCGTTCGGACGTGCCTTTAATAGGATCGACCTTTAACGGCTCCTCTCGGTCGTTAATGCTAAATTGTTCCTTGCTAAAAGGCCGGTCATAGTTTACGACACTGTTATTAAATGCATAGAACGGTGCTTCTATGAGACCTGACACCAGAGCGAACGGCGCATAAAAGACCGCCGCCGGCACAGATTTTTTAGGAGGTGCCTTCGCTCCGGCGGTGCTGAATATTCCGTATTTTTCTTCGTGAATAGGCTGGCGCACGGCGCAAACCGGAATGCCTACCACAATCCCCACGACGACACCGGCAGCACGCTTGGGCCATGATGATGATGATGATGATGATGATGATGCGGAGGTTGTAGCCGGGGATTGCTTGCCAGGGCTTTTGGCAGCTTGCGCCGGTGCTGTAGTTGAGGATTGCCTGGCAGGGACCGGGGAAGCTTGCGACGGCGGATCGTTAATGGAGTCGGCTAAAGCCTCGCAACTGCTAATTAATATAGCCAGGACGGCTATAGAAATGCTCAGTAATTTGCTGCTAATCATAAAAGGCTTCATCAATCACGCTCGACTATTAGTTGCTTTATT
>Ga0207011_1078_pt2 | contig 14044 bp, 8 predicted proteins | sample Alteio_BWMinCont_79_FD_153466 | JGI IMG/M metagenome (GOLD analysis project Ga0207011, IMG submission 153466) | Enriched cells from forest soil in Barre Woods Harvard Forest LTER site, Petersham, Massachusetts, United States -... | ecosystem: Environmental > Terrestrial > Soil > Temperate forest >...
ATCAGGCGTCTCAACAAACTGTCATTAAAAGTCAGTCTCAGGGGGGAAATTACGGGACTAATTTCACTCATGCGGTGAAATCACTCCTTCATAGAAATGTTGTCTCTCTAAATGGTTCGGCGGCGGCTGCAAATGGAATCAGCCTTAACCTCACCTCGGCGCAGTTAAATTTTTTAGCCGGTAATCTGGCCAATTTTCAGACTCTCACCATTGACGTTGGTGGGCGGCAGGAAGTCGTAAATATCAACACCAGATTAACAGCAGCAGAAGCTGTGGCTGTGGAACAAGTTTTGTCAGGCAGTTCGCAAACCATAAAGATAAACACAAGCGGCATCGCCAGTGGTGGCAGTGTCACTCTGATAAATCAATTGCTTTCAGCTCTAGATCTAACAGACGGCGGCAGTATTTCTTCCATAACCATTGCGCGTGGCCTTTCTGTTATCGATAATGTCAATGCTCTTAGTGTTTCTGGCAAGTTTACAAATTACGGCACGGTCTGCACCGCTGCAAACACAAGTGGAAGTACCGATAATATCTCGGCCGGCAATATCTTTAATGCCTCGGGTGCCTCTATTGGCTCTTATACAGGCAGCACCACCCTTTATGCGGCTGACCCAAGTTTAACTGCATCGGCCGCCCTGACCAATAACGGCACAATTAGCAGCACAGGCAATGTCACTATAAGCACTCCGGCCGTGTGCAATACCGGCCTCATTTTTTCTCAAAGTGGTAATGTAAATTTTGCCAGTGCGCCGGGAGTAAGTGGTATCAATATGCTGGGCGCTCGCGGCACAGTGCAGGCCAATGGCGGCAATATCAATTTCAATAGCGGCAATGGCAATATCAATCTTGTGGGTGGTAATTATCTCTCACAGCAATTAAATCTCAGTGCCGGTACGGGCAATATAACTGGAGAGACGGGACAGATAACCGGCGTTGTTAGCAGCTCGGCCAATGCAGCGCATCTATCCGCTGACAGCGCCACATTGACCCTGGGCAATAATACTTCGACCGGCGATCCTACTTATGCCAATACAGGCGGCAATATTACCTTGGTTGGAAGTGTTTCAACCTCTGGCCAAAATCTGGCGGTTGTTGCGTCGGGCAATATTGCACTGGGCTCGGGAGATATCGCAACGATTACAACCGACGGCGGAAGCGTAACCTTAGTGGCCGGAGCTGCAGTCAAAGCGACCATCGGTGCGCCGACCACAACAACTCTGGGGCCGAGCTCTACAACAGAGATCACTGGTTCGCAAACTGTGACTGCTAACAGTGCGGGTAAGGGCGGTTCAATTGACCTCGGTGGTGTGGCGATCTCTACGGCAAACAGTGGTGGAGCAGGTGGTAACGTCATTCTGGTGGCAGATGGTAAGACTGGCACCAACGGCACTGTAGCTATCGGCGGTATAACCACCGGCGGCGCCGCCAGCTCTAACAATGGCAGTGTTACAATAATTGCCGGCGCGACGACTAAGTCTAGTGGCCAAGCAATAACCAGCGGCGCTATCAACACTACCGGCGGTATCAATGGTTCGGCCGTAATAGGTATTTTTAATGCTTCACCATCGGGCTCAGAAACGTTCAATAGTTTCGGCACGTCGACCAGCGGCTCATACAAGGCAGGCGCTCTCAACTCTGGCGGCATCAATACCGGGTCCCTCAGCTCTGACGGCAGCAACATAATTGTTTCAACCAAGGGGAGCATATCAACCTCATCCATACAGTCAAATGCTTCAACTAATCTTTCATCCACTGGCACGACAACATTGGCTGCCGGCAATATCGCTCTCACTGGTACCACTGTTACTGTAAACGGGAGCATTTCTGCTGCTGCCACAAATGGCACTGGCACAGAGTTAGCTGGGGGTAAAGGCGGCGCTATTACTCTGACGTCGACGACTGGCGGTATTGATGTTACTGGAGCTATCAACTCTACTGGTGGAAAAGGTGCAGATGGCGCCGACGGTATCCCTGGCACTAAAAATATTGTAGATGGTACCGCTGGAGGCGCTGGGGGTGCTGGCGGCCTGGCTGGAGCCATTTCGCTCAAATCGATGACCGGTCCGATTGCAGTGATTGGTGCAATCACCAGCCAGGGAGGAGGCGGCGGCTCTGGTGGGAGCGGAGGTGATGGAGACTTCGCAGTCACCGGCTTCAACAATTCTGTAGTATTCACCGGCAATGGCGGTGCAGGCGGGTCGGGTGGAGCTGGCGCCAGCGGCGGCGCAATTTCAATCAAATCGACAACCGGCACGATTACAGTATCTGGCGCCATAACAACTGCCGGCGGAAAAGGTGGGTCCGGCAATACCGGTGGTACTGGATACTCTTATCCCAGCTCGACCAGTGTTGAGGAAGCCAATGGTGGCAACGGTGGCAACGGAGGAGCTGGAGGAGCCGGCGGAGGCACCGGTGCTATCGTCGTATCTACCGGTGGTGCCGGCGCTGTAGCACTTTCCAATGGAGTTTTCAGCAATGGAGCTTCTGGTGGAGTGGCTGGTGCTGGTGGCAGCGGTGGCAATGGGCCTTTGGACATAGGCAATGGGGGAAATGGGGGCAATACAGGCAAAGCAGGAGCCGGCGGCAGTACCGGCGCCATATCTATTAGCGCCTCAGGCAGCGGATCGCTCTCGACCAATAACCAAATAACCAGCACCGGCGGCAGTGGCGGCGACAATACCGGTCTGCAAGCCGGCAGCGGCGGCAATGCCGCCGGCGAGGAAGGCAATGGCGGTAATAGCGGCAGTGGGGGCGCCGGCGGGACAGGGGGAAATGCTGGCAGTTTGTCCATCACTTCTGGCACCGGTGCTATTACACTGGGAGTATCTACAACCACAAGCATATTAGTCCAGGCTGGCGCAGGCGGAAGTGGTGGTAATGGAAATACTGGCGGTGCCTCAGGCATCACCGGTTTTGCTGGTCAAGACACTACTACCAGCGGAGCTGGGGGTGCGGGCGGTGCAGGAGGCAATTCGGGCAATGCAGGCAATATAACAATTGCGACTAAAGCTTCGGGTACCGCGATAGGCGGTAAGTTGGCTTCTGTACGGCTGGAGGACAACAATGGCGGGCAAGGAGGAAATGGCAGCACCGGCGGCACTACAATCAGCAGAATTGCTGGCAGCGGCGGAGCTGGTGGTGCGGGTGGAAGCACCGGGACGATTGGCAGTGTAAAACTTACTGCCACCGGCAACATAAGCTTGGCAAACACTGGCATTTCTGCGGATAACTCCGGTGCGTCCTCCGGCTCCGGAGGTAAGGCTGGCACAGGCGGCGCATCTAATTCTGACAGCGAACTTACTTTTGGCGGCACAGGTGGTACCGGTGGCAGTGCCGGTAAAACCTCGGCTGGAGGCTCAATTGTTATTGACTCCTCTAAAGGTACTGTTACGGTTGACGCTCTTAATGCCTCCGCCAGCAGTGGCGGCTTAGGAACGGGGGGTGGTGATGGTGGCGGCGTTGGCAGTCAGGCCACAGCTCTAGTTACCGGAGGTAACGCCGGAGTTGGTGGCAATGGAGCAGCTGGCTCGACCGGTGGCTCAATTACCGTCTCTGGAACGAGTGTCAGTCTGGTTTTGTTTACCGCTAATGGATCTGCCACATCGGGCAACGGCGGAGCCGGCGGCACCGGTGGCAATGGCATAGGTGAAGCTGGTCAGGTGGGCGTAAGCGGACAGGTGGGCAATGGCGGCAACGGTGGCAGTGCCGGAGCAGCCGGAGCAGGTGGTCACTTTAGTGCTACTGCTTCGACCGGATCAGTATCGATAGATCTTGGGGCGTCAAGTTCAGTCAACGCTACTGCCAACACCGGTTATGCTGGATCTGGCGGTGATGCAGGTAGCGGCGGCACATCCGGAGGCAACGGGGGCAATGCAGGAAGGGCTGCCAGTGGCGCCGCGGGCGGTACTATTGCCATTAAAGCCAGGGCCGGGATTGACGTTACCGATCTATCTGCTGATGGCAGTGTTGTTTCAAGTGGGGTTGTCGTCCCCAGTGGAGGCACCAGTTACCTCGGCAAGGGCGGCAATGCCGGCGCGGCCAGCTCATCTGGCAGCGGCGGCAAGATCACAGTATCCTCGACATCGGGTAGCATCACTGCCAGTAATTTTAGTGCAGATGGCGGAGATAATTCCGGCGTTGGGGGCAATGGCAAAGACGGCACCTCATTTTTGACGACCTCCAACGTCATTGACTCTTCCGGCATGGCTGCTAATGGAGGAGTCGGCGGCAATAGCGGCACGGTTGGTAGTGGCGGAACGATCACTATTAGCGCGCCCAGCTCCTCTGGCGTTATCAACGCCAGTGCAATCTCTGCTAATGGAGGCAACCAATTGGGAGGGGCCGGCCACGGCGGAAATGGCGGCAATGCTGCTGATGGCGGAGGCAAAGGAGGAGCTGGCGGTACCGACATGGCAGCCGGCTCCGGTGGCTCAATCAGCATTTCTTCAGGCAGCACTATCACTGGCAATAATTATAGTGTTACAGGCGGCTCCAGTGCCGCTACCGGCGGCGGTAAAGGTGGCACTGGCGGTGTGGCTGTTGCAGTGGGAGCAGCAGCTGGTGCTGGCGGAAAAGGTGGCAACGGCGGCGCAGGCGGCAGCGGCGGTAAAATAACCATCAAAGCATCAAGCACCATCACCCTTGATTTCACAACTGGCACTGGTAGTGCTGCTGGTGGCACAGGATCTAATGCTGGTGACGGCGGGTCTGGTGGCGATAATGCCAGTATTACTGGTGGTGCTTCTTCCGCTTCGGGCGGGGCGGGAGCGGCTGGAGGAGTTGGCGGTGCCTCCGGCAAAGGTGGGGCGGTGACGATCACTTCCAAAGCTGGCGTGGTCATTGCCAACAGCTTTAATGTCTCAGGAGGCAATGATCCTGGTAACGGTGGTGCTGGTGGCAATGGTACTGATGCCGGTCAAGGGACTGAGTTTGTCGGCACCGGGGGCGCCGGTGCCGCAGGTGGTATCGGCGGGTCCGCCGGCAGCGGTGGCACGCTTAATATATCAACAATGACCAGCGACATAACGGCAAATACCGCAGCTGCCACTGGTGGCAGTACCAGTACCTCCACCAGTGGCGGTTTTGGCATAGGCGGCAAGGGCGGCAATGGAGGTAATGGCGTCGGTACTGCAAATGGCGGAGTTGGTGCCGCTGGTGGAAATGGTGGCAATACTGGAAGTGCCGGCACTATTACACTCTCGACAAGCGGTTCAGGCACAATTTCGTTACCGGGTGCCGCCAGTCCATCGGCTCAGGGCGGCACTGCAGCTGGATCAGGTGGTGACGTTGCCGGCAGCACCGGGGGCACCGGTGGCAATGGCGGAGCGAATGGCGACACAGGCTTTTCCGCAGCCGGTAAAGGTGGTAATGGTGGCAACAGTGGCAATGGTGGCACGATAAGCTTTAAAGTAGGTAACGGTGGTGCAATCACGGTAACGACAACCCCGATCATGGTAAATGCAAATACTGCCGGCAATGGAGCGGCTGGAGGCACATCGGGTATCATCACTGCTGAGCCGGGCCAGGGCGGCAGCGGCGGCAATGGCGGTAAAGTCACCGGTACAACTATTGATGCCGATACTGATAATGGCACCGGTGGCAATCCCGGGTAGTTGCAGATGGAAGAAATCACTGTCAAACTGAGGACTTTGTTTAATACAGTACCTCTGACGATATAGCTTGTGGGCCATTTAACTGCCCAGGGTTTGGATCGCCGTGGGTACATGGTGATCAGCTGGTGACACCGCGCCTTCGAAAAGGTGTTCTCGGAACTGCCCTGCTTGCAACCTTGCCTACTGAGTTTTTGAACTTAATGTTGTGGCGTATTCAGTCCCCGGAGAGAGAACCCACCCATAGGCGTCTGCCCATGTACGTAGAGCCAATCCTCAATATCTGATGTTTTAACAGTGATCTTTTGCCCGATCTTATAACTAGTGGCGATCTCCGGATTATTATCGATTTTAGCTTCTACCGTGTCGCCCTTAATGGCAGCAACGCCTGCCCAAACATGCTCGGCACCGTTCTTGTCTTCGATTCTGAGTTTTATAGAGAACTTCGAATCTTCAGGAAGTTTTTTCTCGAAGGCGGAAGCGAATTCGTGAAAACTCTTCTGAGCTTGTTCATGCATTTTCGCTATCTCTGCAGCAGAAATCTTGTGCATCGGGCTAAATATTTGTGTGGTGAACGCGGCTTGAGGATTGTTTCCTGCCAGTGTAGTGCGGAGCTCATCGGTCATCGGATTGAAGGTGCCGTAGCGCTCGGAGAAAATTGCAAGCGTGTTTTGGTCAACGAGCTGTTTGACTAACTGCGCTGCGTTTTTTGCGTCGTCTTCTGTCGGTTTACCTTTGGGATCAATTATACGGAGCTGCCAAAACGAAGTGGTTAGCCGCATCACCTTGGCTGTGACAGGATCGATTTCCTGGTGCGCCGGCGGTGTGCCGAACGGGTATGGTTTTGGATCGAAAGACAACCCGTAGCCGGATTTTTTGTATTTTATGAGGAAGCGCTGAGTGGTTCCGTCATCGGATGGGACTGGCTTTACTGCCACCTCTGCCGATGGATCCCCGCCTGGCTCTACTCCCCAAGCTGCTTTTATCGCCTCTTTCACCTTCTGCAAGCCAGGCAGCTCATTTGATTTTTGCGCAATTTCGATGCAATATCCATCAGAATCGGCGTTTACAAACAAAAAAAATGCGATTAAGGCAATGACCAGCACCAAAACCAGGATCACGATTACAAGCATAAAAGTTCTCAGGATGCTACCTCCATTGTGATTGTAGCTAATATTGCTTTAGATAGCAGAAACTGACCGACAATTTGCTTCCTTCGCTCAGGGCTTTATCTTACCCGCTGTTTGCGTCTTTTGGAAAGCACTTCGCCATTTAACATCCGCTCCGTTGCCTGTGCTCAAAAGTCTCTTCTCAGTTCAATCAAAGGATCTAACTGGTACACTTTATGTAAATTCACTTTCCATCCATTGGGTTCAATTGGCAAAAATAGTAAAAAGTAAAGGCTCAGCCTCGTTCAGGTGCTTGCGCGCCGTCATCGCCGCAATTGCGCTTTGTATGTTTGTGAAGGTGTCCACACACAAATGTTTCGCAGTCGATCACTCCAAAACATGCACCGTTTTGGTGCAGTCGCAAATGACAGCCGGCACATTCAAGACAACGCTCACTGCCGAGGCAATAAAGATGGAGAGGCTCGGCGGCAAATCCTATTTGGTAGCGCGCGCTCCAAGTTGGCGGGTTGTCTTTTTCAATCCGGCAAACAATAAAGCTATGGATATGTCTTTCAAGCAGTTCTTAGATCATCTCTGCAATTGGTCCGCTGCCACTAAAGAAACTAGAAGTGTCTCAGACGAGAGCCTTGTCGGCCCAAACAACTCAAGCAAGATTGGGACTGTAAATTGTCTGGGCCAGAAGTGCGTTCGTTATTGGATGCGAGATGAGAGGGGTTACTGGGGCGAGTGCATTATTTTGCCGACAGCTAAGTATCCCAAGGAGGAGCTGATGATAATGGCAAAAATGCTGGATTTCCCTCGCATATTCGGCATTCCGATTTCGGGTAAGGTTATGCGCAAAACAGCTACAGCAAAACCCGGCGAACCGGCCGGCTTACTGGATTTTTACGACTACAATTGGGCGATTTCGACCAAGAGCCTGAAGCAAGACCAGACGACAAATGACAACTTTACTTATCCCAATAAATTTCAGAAAGTAAGTCGGGAGTTTGATGTAACGCTGGATTCGGCTCAAAGGAAGCGGAGCGACGAGGCTTTTGAATTACTGGAAGCGCCTTCAAAATTGGAGAGCAAGTAGGGTTGATGCCATCATTTCACCAATGAGATCTACCAAGCCCATTTCAAAATTCCCCAACCCTATTGTCGCCCAGGTGTTTTTCTCGGGGATTGCCTTGAGTCCCTTACCTTCACCATCCCAGCAACTGCTAGCATGTCGCCTTTTCGATCCGGAAAACAATCGCTAGGCACAAAGTGGCAACGTGAACCAGAACCTTGCGCCGGTACCAGGCTCGCTTTCGACGCCGATTATGCCACCGTGCTGTTCGACGATTGATTTGCAGATTGCCAATCCAAGGCCGGCTCCGCCAAGCTTTTTCGAATCATCAATGTTTACCTGTTGGAATCGATTGAAGATCTTTTCATGAAGTTCAGGCGGAAGGCCAGGACCGTTGTCGCTGATCTCAATCCGCACCATGGTGTCGCCCTTGGTGGCCTGTACGGAAACGGTCGAGTCTGGCGGACAAAATTTGATAGCGTTTGACAAAAGATTAACCAGTACCTGTAAAATCCGCTCGTTATCGCCATTCACATGCCATTGACTGGGCTTGCAATCGATAGTTATACGCTTTGCCTCGGCCTGCCGGGCAACAGTCTTAACGGCCTCCTGAATGCAGCGCTCGATGGGCAAGTCAACGATCTCCAGCTGGAGCGCCCCCGATTCCAGCCGTTCAACGTCCATTAAATCTGTTGTCAGTTTGATCAATCGATCGACGCCCTGCCTAATCCCTGGAAGCACATCCATGCCGGAGTCATCAAGGTGCCCGTAGAGCCCTTTCTCGACGGTGGCGAGAAACATTCCCATGTTGGTAAGAGGTGTTCTGAGCTCATGAGAGACTACCGCTACAAATTGTTGCTTCATCCTGTCCAACTCATGGCGCTCGGTTATGTCAACGATTAGCATGAGCCAGCAGATACCTTCGCGAGTTTCGATTGATGCGCTTGCCAGTTCCACCGGAAACTTCGTGCCATCAGTCTTGGTTGCCTCAAATTGGTTCTTTTGCAGGAAAGTTTCGAATTCGAGCCGCGGTTCGAATAGCGAGCAAATGCTGACGTGGACAAGGTCTTCTTCGTCTTTCAACAGCATCGTAGCGAAGGTTTTGTTGGTCATTTCGATGTCGCCAACTTCATCCACTAGAGCCAGTCCTAATGGCAATCCATGAATGATCTGGAGCAAACGCTGCCGCTCCATCTTTTCGTATGCCCGAGCTGTGGCCAGTCCTGCGGCCATCTTGCGGAAGGATTTATCCAATTGAGCAATCTCATCCCGGCCGCCTGGCGAGGGCTCCAGGGGTAAGTTTAATTCGACGGCGTTGGCGTTGTCCGACAAGACTCGCAGGCGCCGTACCAAACTCTTATTGGCTATTAACGCCAGTGAAAGTGCGATCAGAACATTTAGTGAGATGCCAACTATTAATGCCTGCTTGATTAGCTCCCGCCGTTGGTGCACTATATGTGGTGCAAATTCCTCCAGGCGTGCCGCTTCTTTCCTGAACGCTTCGAGAGTCTTCATGGTCTCATGAAGCAAGGGCACCAGGTCCGTACGCAGTTTGACGGCAGTGGCAAGATCCCTGCGCAAGATACAATCCTGTATGGCCGTTGCCTGTCTGATGCCCTCTTCCATTGAGGAGTTGAAGGTGTCCAGCAGTTTCTTCTCCTCAGGATTTTTTTCTGTATATGTGTAGAGAATATGCAGCTCCTGGCGGCACTCCTGAATCAGCTCATCATTGCTGGCGGCCAACACATGATCTGCCGACGCAAACCTGTCCTTGGCTGCAATTGTACAAGCGCTGCGCACTAGTTTGTTGATGTGCGTGACTATCTGCCTGGCGTCTTCAGCTTGCTCGGCCTGGCGCTCCATATCGCTAAAGGCGCAGTACAACCAGCAAATGAAACCAAGCTCCAGGACCAACGGTGTCAGCACCAGGAGAAGCAATTGATTAGAGAGCTTCAATCCCTTTAGCATGTGGTTTCACACAAACCATGTTGCATCAGACAGAATGCTCCAGACGTGTAAAAGGTATTTCTGGTCATGTCCTGAGCCGATAACCCGAGCCGTAGAGTGTTTCAATATGCGATTTGTCCGAATTGGCGTCGAGCTTTTGCCTCAGTCGTTTTATGCAAGTGCGCACTGTTTCCTCACCCACGGCTTGCTCCGACTTCCACAGGCGATGCAAGAGCATAGCGCAGTCAAATACTTGGCCGGGATGGCGCATGAAATGCTCAAGCATGGCAAATTCTTTGGCCATCAAATTGACTTCGTTGTCGCCGACAAAAACCGCTCTGGTATGAGTGTTCAGCCGTATTTCGCCCACTTGCAGCTCCTGCTGATAAACAGTGCGCGGGCGCCGCATCAGCGCGTGCAGACGCGCAACCAGTTCAGATATGTCAAACGGCTTGGTCAGATAATCGTCGGCACCGCTGGCAAATCCCTGCTTCTTGTCCTCGATCTGGTCGCGCCCGGTGAGCATAAGTACCATACCGACTCCGCCGTTGTTGCGATATTCGTTGAGAAGGCTTACACCGGTCGCATCCGGCAGGTTCCAGTCAAGCAAAATCAGATCGTAGTGAAAATCACGTATGAGAGCCTTTGCGTCAGTGCCGTTGTTTACGACTTCTACGGCGAAGTTTTCGGACTTTAGCCAATCTGCCACCATTTTGGTGAGATAAACATCGTCGTCGACTACAAGCACTTTCGGCATAATGACCGCTCAGAGACAAATACTCTCAGATGACATACCACTCCTTTAGATAATTAAACTCTGCAAGGCGCCAGCCCGCCGTTGGAGGCTCGGCGCAATTGGCTGCCAAATGTCACACTCTCGTCAAATTTCAGCCGTAGTATGCACTGACAAAGGCAGCAGAACGGCTGAAAACGACGCAGAGCTCGGTGCCTGGGCCCATTTACCAATCACAAAACATCTGGAGACGATGCCATGACTATACCATCCATAAGTAAGGCAAGACAGCGCAGGTCTAAGGGCATCATGATGGCGACCGCTGACATTCTCATCATGGTCCCGGTCATCCTGGGGAGCTTCTATCTCATAATCGATTCGGGCTTGGCCAGTTGCCACAAACTAAAACTAACATCTGTGCTCAATCAGGCGGCTAACTACGCGGTCGACCTGCCTCCCGACCAGAGCCCCATTAAGCCGACTGAAGGTGTGGTCAAAGAATTGATCAAAAAGAACATGCCCACAGTCACCAATGCCAAGATCAAAGTCGAAGCCACTACCATTGGTGATAATGATGCCATCACAGTCAGTGCCACAGCATTTTGTCCCCTGTTGCAAGGAAGCTTTCTGCCAATTGGCATAACGCTGCAGGACCAAGCCACCGCTATCGTGCCTGCAAACCGAGTCTGCGCCGCGATTGCCATAAATCCCTATCCATACTCATACGAAAATCCGCAGGCCAACCAGAGTGTCTATATCCCAATTATCGAGCCGAAGCACAACATTCCGGTATGGCAGTTTCCTAATGATACTGCAATCAACAACCTGCACGTTGTTCAAGGCGCCTCCCCGAGCGGCGCAGTGAGCAATCACAATAACCAGTACTTCATTGGCAGACCATCTCTTTATTAACGTTCCTCACATTCTGTACCAAAAAGGGTGTTTACTATGTTTAACCAATTCTTTTCACTTAAACCAGTGCCGCGATCACCTAAGAAGTCCTTCTCCTTACTCAAAACATTTGCTCTGGCCCTGTCGTTATTAGGGGCGCAATCTTGTTATGCGCCTGCCATATCGAGTGCAGGTGCAGTCACAAAGAGCGTTCGCTGGCATCCAGGCAATTATGTTCTCTTGTTGGGACACGCCACAGCAGGTGAAATTAACTCTGTTCTCAGCGCCGGTCCGAAATTTCGCGGCATACAAAAGCAATACCTCTGGAGCGATCTGGAAAGACCGGATGGCTACCACTTTGAGGAAATTGGAGCTGACTTGCAAACTCTGCGTCAATCTAACAAGCATCTCATTATTCAATTGCAATACCGAGCCTTTGGTACCTCTAGTGGAAAACCAAATTCGGCCTGTCCTGCTAATCTGAGAGGCTCGGCAATGCCAGGCGGCGGTTATTATGGTGGCACTTACCTGACTAAAACAGGGTCGCTTGATCCAGCGATCTGGGATCCGGCAGTAACAGCACGGCTGCGGACTTTTTACAAAGCGGTGGCCGAATATTTGAACTCAAACCTGAATGCCCAGGCACTGGAAGCGGTTTGTTTATCTGAAACTTCGGTCTCTCAGGAGCCCAGTGCCATGACCGGCGTTATGCCGTATAGCAGCGATGCCTATATTGCTAATTTGTCCTACGGCTTTAGAGAATTGAGTTATGACTTGCCGCATACTGTGGTTATTCAGTACACTAATTTTGGTGTCGGTTTGGACGAGGTTCCCCTGATAGTGCAACTGGAAAAAGCATCAGGAGTCGGACTGGGCGGCCCCGATCTAAATCCGGTTGGTAATCCGGGCTTACAGGCGCCGCGTGGCGTGTATCAGCAGTACATCAATCTGGCCGGCGATCAGTATCGTCCAAATGCGATTCCCATGGGTACGGCTGTGCAGCCTATGGATACCGGGACGGCCCCAGTGCAAACCTATCTATTCGGAAAAAACACCTTGCACCTGAATTACATTTTTTGGCTCAACAAGTCGGGATATATCGATCAGGTGACCCAAGTGTTGAGCGATCCCAAAATAGTTTCTCAGGGCGATGCCGCCGGCGGTCTGGATTATAGATATCCAAGTTCGACCACCCCGTATATGTATTGAACTCTCAAAGTTCTTATTCAGAACAAATAGTGCTTTTGTGCCCCTGGCGAGGAAATACCCTCAGGCCAGGGGCACAGTGAAATGAAATGTGCTGCCGTGACCAAGTTCGCTCGTCACCCAGATCTTGCCTTCGTGTAATAGCACCAGTTCCTGGCAAATTGACAGTCCCAGCCCGGAGCCTTCCTGGGCAATCGGGTCAGTGCTTGAAACCTGACGAAATCTATCAAAGACAGTCTTCAGCATGTGCCTGGGTATGCCCGGTCCCTGGTCGCTGACACTTATCTCGGCCATTCGCGCTATCGGCATCACGTTGACCGATATGGTGCTGTCGCGAGGCGAATATTTTATAGCATTGGATATCAGGTTGAAGAGTATCCGGTTGAGCATGTCTTGGTTTGCCGTGACTGTCAGGTTGGTTTCGGCGAAAGTTATGTGAATGCCGACTTCTTCGATCCAGCCGGCAATATCAAGATTTACAGTTTCAAAAACATCTTCCAAGTGAACCGTGGTGCCGTTAAGTTCGAGCATGCCCGCTTCGAGCTTTTGGCTGTCCAGCAGGTCTTTAATCAGACCGATGCTCCTGGCGCTGTTGCGCGCCGCTACGCTGATTAGTTTTCTGGAGCGAGGATTAAACTCTTGCACTGCCCCGGAAGAAAGCATTTCCAGACAAGCCTGGACCACCGTTTGGGGCGCGCGCAAATCGTGGGTGACCATATTGTAGATTTCTTGTTTGACGTGCGCCGAGTCTTCAACTATACCGGCCACGTCGTGAAAGACCTGATCGAGTTCTGCAATTTCGTCGGAGCCGGCCAGAGGAGGATGCAGCGGCTGATGGGCAGCCAATCTCACCGCATTTTCGGCGACTGTGCGCAGTCTCGAGGTGACGGTCTGGACCAAAAATCTTGCCAGAAGAACACTAAATACAATACTAGCCAGATTTACAATAAATGAATACTTGAGTATGGTTTGGCGAATTTCGGCCTGCTTCGTATTGCTCTTGCTTTCGAAGTCTTCTTCGTTGCGTGCTAAAAGCAAAAGCTCCTGCGAGATCAAGTCACGGCCAAGGGCCGATAACTGCACTGCTTTTTGCTCACTGGTGGCCACTACTGTGTCCATTTTTCCCGCCAATATGTCCTTGTTGGCTTGCTCTATTATTTGGGCACCTTGGAGGAAGGGCCCACAAGACTGTTTTACGGTCCAGTTTAATTTGGGTTTGTCGACGGTCATTTTGTCCAGTGTTTCGTATTCTGCTTTTATCTGGCGTAAGAGAATCTTGTACTGTGGTGAAAGATATCCATGATAGCCCTCGACCCGCCAGCGCTGCACATTATCAACGCTCTGGGAAATAATATAAAGCTGAAGAATGTCCCCAGCAAGATGGTCGATATGGGTTGCCACACTGCGCGCGTCGATAGCTCTTTGTGCTTCCGCTTCTGCTTCTTTATGCAATTGAAATAGAATTATGCTA
>Ga0207011_1160_pt1 | contig 13872 bp, 11 predicted proteins | sample Alteio_BWMinCont_79_FD_153466 | JGI IMG/M metagenome (GOLD analysis project Ga0207011, IMG submission 153466) | Enriched cells from forest soil in Barre Woods Harvard Forest LTER site, Petersham, Massachusetts, United States -... | ecosystem: Environmental > Terrestrial > Soil > Temperate forest >...
CTGGTCACGACCTATCTGGTCCTGCTCTTCAAGCGCCGCTTGCTCAGCCTCGGTGTTCTCGCTGGTCTCTTTGCCGGCGCTGTCTCGCTGATGCCCGCCCTTGCGCCGCATATGCCGACCTTCCTCGGTCTCGATGGCATGTACTTGCAGTTGACCGTCTTCCTTTCCGAGCACATGTTCCATGTGCTTGAGGGCTTCGGCGCTCTGGCTCTCCTCTCCTTTGGCTTCTCCTTCATGGGCGGAGCGCTGGTCGTGGAGAAAATCACATACACCGAGAAGTGGAAAGCCTGGGGCCTTTTGGCCACGCTTGCTTTCTTCCTGCTTTCGGTGAACCTGATGAACGTCGGCATCAACACCGTTGCCGGCGCTTTCCAGGACGCCCTTCAGGCGAAAGACCAGCCTACGTTCTGGCACAATCTCTTCGAGTACGGCGGCATCTTCCTGATCGCCACGCCGGTTGTTGTTTTCTTCGCCTGGATCAAGAGCTTGCTCGTGGTCGTATGGCGCAAGTGGTTTACGAAGTACATGCTGCAGAAGTATTTTGCGGCAAATAACTTCTACCGCTTGAGCAACAACATGCTCGTCGACAACCCGGACGAACGTATCGCCAATGACGTCGATGGTTTCACCAGCGGTGCCCTCGGGCTCTGCATGACGATCGTCGATTCGATCATGACTTTCGTATCGTTCTTCACCATCTTGTGGCTGATCTCGCCGCAGCTGGTGAGCGTGGTCTTTATCTACGCCATGGTCGGTACGCTGATTTCGGTGTTGCTGTCCTTCAGGATGATTCGCCTGAGCTTCTTCCAGAAGCGGTTGGAAGCGGACTACCGCTACAACCTGGTGCGAGTCAGGGACAATGTGGAGAGCATTGCTTTCTACAGCGGCGCCGAAGCCGAGAAGAAACAGGTGCTGACGCGCCTGGACGCGGTGATCAAAAACAACCTGCAGCTGATTTCGTACAGCCGAAACGTCAGCATGTTCCAGACCGCCTGGAACTACATGGTTGTAATCATCCCGTATGTGTTCATCGCTCCGCTGTTCTTCAGCGGTAAGGTGCACTTTGGTGCGTTCACGCAGGCCAATCTGGCCTTCAACCAGGTGCTCAGTTCGCTCGGACTTTTCGTTACCGAGCTTGGATCGATCAGCCTCTTTGCCGCTTACGTCAGTCGTTTGAGCGGCTTCATGGATGCGCTGTCGGCCAAGGAGCTCTACGAAGAGCCCGAGCACACGGCGATTAACATGGTGATCGCAGACAGGATTGCCCTGGATCATATGACGCTCTTCACGCCCGACGGCAAGAAGAAGCTCGTCGATGACGCCAGCGTGGAAGTGCCACGCGGTACAGGGCTGATCTTGAAGGGCCGCAGCGGCACGGGCAAGAGCTCGACACTGCGTGGCTGGGGTGGACTGTGGAAGCTGGGCTCGGGTACGATTTATCGCCCGTCGCTCAACAAGGTCATGTTCCTCTCACAGAAGCCCTACATGATCCTGGGCTCGCTGCGTCAGCAGCTGCTCTACCCGGGTGTACATCCGGAGTCGCCGGAGTCCGTGCATGAGCAAGCGCTCTTGCAGAGCATGCGCACGGATGTCTCCGATGACTTCCTGCGCGAGTGTCTCAACGAAGCCAACTTCGGAGACATTGCAACGCGTTATCCGGAAGGTCTCGATGCGGTCCGTAACTGGTCGCAAGAGCTTTCCGGAGGAGAGCAGCAAAGGCTGGTATTCGCTCGTCTCCTGGTGCACAAGCCCGACTTCGTCTTCCTGGACGAGGTCACCAGTGCCCTGGACGAAGACAGCGAATCGAAGCTCTATGCCACTCTCAAGTCACTCGGTTCAACCTACGTTTCGGTTGGCCACCGCTCCACCCTGGACAAATACCACAACCAGTGCATGACCCTCACGGGCGGCGGGAAGTGGACATTGCATCCGGTGGAAGGCAGCCACTAAACTGAACGTTTGACAGGGACCAGGCTGGCTTGTGCCGGCCTGGTCTTTGAACCGCTCGTAAATGGAAATTGGCGTCTACTTTGGGCGAAGTCGCCGGATAGAAAAAGCTTGCCCAGTCATGGGAAATCGTCCCCAGACCGTTGAAGATTCCGCCGATGGCGAAGACGGCAAGAAACACGAGCAGGGGGGCGAGAGCCCACTTAGCAGTCAGCTTGAGGAAGCTGTTTAGGCGCTGCTTGCCTGCATCGGAAAGGTCCGGGCGAATACCGTAGGCTGTAAACCATGGATCCCCGGACGTAAAGAAGGGCTTGGAGATGCGCCACACACTGCGCCACAACCCCAAGCTGAAAATGCTGCTGTTTTGGTTCATGATAAACCCTATTCAAATAGGCGGACAGGACAGCCCGCGGCATTGTTGTAAGTAATAGTTCCTGAACCACTTCGGCCAGTTATTCGCCCGCGACTCCGTGTTCCAACCACTTCATCAGAAGTCGCTTGGGGGGAGGTTTGAGGAGGCGAGTGCTTGGCTCTGTTGTGTTTTTCTTTTGAGGGTGGAGAAGTGGTTGATATCAGACCTTTAGCAAAGGTCCTGATCTATAACCAACCTCCTTGAGGTTATCTGAATAAGAATGAAGAATAGATGTTTCTCACTTGGCAATCACCTAGCGCTAAGCTAGTTGCACGAGGTCCCAGGCAGCTAGCGTTTCAGCCCCTGGGACATGCTAGCTTGGCCGCGCCAACCTTATGGCGGTGGGTTGTCACAAATAATGAGAGCACGCCTCATTGCGGCAATTGCTTCGTCATTGCGGTGCATCTGTCGCAATAGATGCGAATAATCCATCAAGACCCGCGCCAGATCACGGTTATTATCGGTAATTGTCTCCGGCACTACCCCGCCACGTTTGGCATCTGCGTCGTTGCAAAGCTTGATCGCTATTTCATAAAAATGCTCGGCCTGCTTGAGATTGCCTTCCGCTTGCTTCGCCAGTGCCAGATCATAAACCACCGGCACCTCGATACAAAAATCAGGTTCGGGCTGACCCATCTCCTTCAGCCGCATTTTCACTATATTCTCCGCCAACTGAGGTTGACCCTTGCGAGCGTAATTTTCAGCCGAATTTTCCAATATCCTGTTGTAGGTGTTGGCCAGAACCAACTCACGCGGCTTGCCTTTGGCAGCAGCCTCATTAATGTCCATCGCCTTCTTCAACCAGATCTCGGCCTCATCATAAAGTCCGAGGCGAATATCGCAATAGCCAATGCGGCGCCACAACTCGTCATCGCTGTAGTCATAGGCCTTTTCATGAGGAATTCGCTTGGTCGCCGTAGCCGTCAAATATGATGTCTTGGCCTCCTCAAAATGCGGTTCGTCTTTAAAAAACGAATCGCCCAGATAAAGCAAAAAGTCACGTTTATTTTCAATTGGCTTGGCGTCCGGGGCGCCCAGCATAATCTTGGATAATTCGTTGCGCCAGATAAATTGCTCGGTAGCATAGTCACTGCGCCAGTCCTTGTGCTCAGGGGAGTGGGGGGCCTTGTAACGCAAGTGAGCATCGAGATGTTTTTCTAGAGGCTCAAGCAAATAAGGGATATCCTGGTCTCTGGTTGGAGTGGGAGTAAAAAGCGTTACCACCGCTACAATCCCAACCCCCATGACGGCTAGAGCCAGGCCAATTACAATGTTGTTCGGCCTGAGACTGGGCTTGGCAGTAGTGGCAGCAGCACCACTCGCGCTCGCTGCAGGCTCAGAGGCAGCGGCAGGCGCTTCAGCGGAGCCGGCAGAATCAGCAGCCTTTATTCCGTCTCCCTCTCCCGCTTGCATATCGCCAACCGGCTCAACCGCGGACGGGGATAAATCTTGCCCCGCTGCTTTTGCAGTCGCCTCGTGCACGGCAGGAGCCGTGGGACCAGCCTTTGTGCCGGTCTTAGCGCCGGTTTTAGCCTCGGTTTTAGCCTCGGTTTTAGCCTTGGCCTTAGACTGGATCTTTACCTCGGCGTCCGTGCCGGCATTAGCAGGCAGAGCAAGGTCGGCAGCCACTTTTGCACTGGAATTGCTGGCTGGCCGGTCGGCCGGCATTGTTTTCTCATCAGCAGTGGACGAAGACGCCGGGCCGGCTGCCGCCTTTGGTTTGGCCTTGGGATTGGAATCTTGTTTGGCCTTGTTAGCCGGAGGCGAGCCTTTCTCGCGGGCTGAAGCCGGAGCCGAGTTAGCAGCTTTTTTGGAACCGGCATTGGCGCTCGATTTGTCCGCAGCCGCCTGGTTCTTTTTTGACGAATCTGGTTTGTTGCTCTTGGGCACCTGTTTATTTTCCAAAAAAGACTCTCTCTGACTATACCAAATTGAAGATTCAATTTGTGATCGAGCCAGCAGAAGCCCATATAAAATCACGATTTGACACCATAAGTAGTACCACTCTCGACTTTCCTGCCAGCGATCAAGATCAATCCGGGAAGACATCTATTTACAACCGGCATTGTCATGGATATCGGGCCAAAAACTGGAGCGCTATCGGTCGCACTTTGCACTTGGCCAAGACCTGCATGGCCCGGTGTTTCCAAGCGCTCGCGGGGCCGCGCAAACCTGCAAAAAATTAGTGGGTGCGTGGCTCTTGGCTTCCCGGCAATGCAGGAGTCGGATCAAATAGCGCATGTCAAGGGAATCTTCGGATACTGACCGGTTTTGTTTTTATCTGGCGCCGGCGCAAAGCAGTTGTATTTACCTGTGTTATCTCAATAAGTTGTGAGCAGTATTTTCTGATTCACCATTTTCTGCTCCAACACCTTTAAGCAAACCCACCCGTAGCTAGCTCTAATTTTTCGTGCGCGCAGTGCGTGCCTGGAGCTTTATGCAGCCGCGGGAAAACAAATCTTCAAGGAATCCAATATGGCTAAAAACGACTCCCAGTCGGCAACTTCTCGTACATTACCCGAGCTGGGTCAATTTCAGGGCGTATTGGATTACGTCAGGGAACGTCTTGCCCAGCCGGTTTCTATCCCAGCTCCTTTTGACTCGCAAGCTGAGTTGACAGTTTTTGAGCAGGTCGTCGACAAAGGGCGGACTCTTCTGCCTTCCCGCTATCACGGGCCTTACATCGACGTACTTGCCACCAGCCTCGAGCTGGCCCAAGCGCAATTGGATCAAGTCAAATCCAGTTGGCGCAAGAAAGCAAAACGCCAGGCCGTTTTCGACAAGTTGACTGAAGTTTTTTCGGTGCTGGCAGCTCCGATTGTGCAACTGAGTTCGCGCTCACACCAGACTGAACTGAAGGCATATCTTGCCCTGTCGAGCAATCTTTACCAGCGCTTTCTATCGGATCCCAAAATTGCCAGGCAGCACCGCACTGTGGTCTCCTTTCCCCAGATTGATCCCCTGGGCTTCTTCACCGCGCCGGGCAGCGAGCCTGCCATCTGGAGCCCGTCAAAAGAACTGCCCCTGGCGCTGGTATCCAAACCGGCCAACCAGAAAAATTGTCTTCCCCTCTGGGTGATTGATGGTCACGAGGTCGGCGGTCACGGTATCTATTCGCATATCGCCGGATTTGAAACCGAAATCGCCTCCGCTCTGGTCAATGCCATCGGCACAACAACCACCGCACCCACCTACAGCCCCATTCTCAAAGCAATGACCGGTCCCTTGATCAGTGTGATTGCGCCGTTAACCCGGAGGAATGAGCTCAAAGCAGCAGAGTTTTACCCCCAGGTTTTGCGCACGTATTCACAGGAGCTGGCCGCTGATATCGCCGGGGTACTCAATCTCGGACCGATGTTTGTCAACGGTCTGATTATCTACCTGACTAATCGGCGCAATAACAACCAGATGTCTCACACAGCGCCCCTGGTGCCCAAGGAAAGGCTCAACGCCTATCCGCCTGATATGCTCAGGGCACTGGTGGCAATTGAAGCGCTTAAACATCTGGATTTGAAGTTTGGAGCGCAATGGCGTGATTTGCTGCATCAGCGCTTACTCACCGCCTGTGGTGGCACATTTCCAGACCACGTCAGCTTCGTCAGCGAACAGGGCATCCACAAGCTGACCATACCGACGGCCGACATCTTAAGCCTGGTGCCAGTCATCGCCGATGCCCTGGTCAACAGCAAGCTGCCCTCCCTGGCCGGCCGCTCATTGAAGCAGGTTTTGACCTGGACCGACCTGGACGAAGAAATCGTCGAGAAGGTGAGCAAACGCCTGCGGCAGGAAAGCTGCAACCTTGACGAAATCAGTGACCTGGAAGCTCGCCACGTTGCCGCCGCATCGCTCCACGCGCTGGAACAAGTGCTGTCCCGGACCTCGGGAAAAACTCTCAGCGACCGCATTCACAAAAACGGTCTGGCCGCACTGCAGTCCATGTACTTCGAACAGTGCATTTTGTGCGCTGTGCCCACCTATGGCAAGACTAAGCGCGGCAGCGGAGATCTTCGCGACCTCCAGGATCTGCTCACTCATGTCCGCAATTTCAAAAGCCAGTGGTAGGCCTTTTCTGCATAGCATTTTTAACAACAATCTTGACTCAAGGAATCCCGCTATGAACTGTGATATCAAATGCCCAGCGATCCGCCAGGTGATGTTTCCCAAGGACACCAATCCTTCGGGCAACATCTTCGGCGGCATCATCCTCAGCCACATCGACGTCGCCGGCGCCATCGCCGCGCGGCTCCACTCCAAACATCGCATGGTCACCGTGTGCATGAAGGAAGTGGTCTTCAAACGCCCGGTCAAAGTCGGTGACATTCTTACCTGCTGGACCGAGGTAGTTGCGAAGGGTCGCACCTCCGTTACCGTCAAAATCAAAGTCGAGGCCGAGCGCCAAGGCGAAGTGATCCATGTCACCGACGGCGAAGCCATTTACGTCGCCGTTGACGCCCAGGATCGCCCGATCGCGCTTGACTCACCGGCCACCGCCGATCCGACCGCCGAAATTAGCCCCGCTGCTGCTCCTGCTTCACCGTCCGCCACGTCCCCTGCCGCCCCGGCAGACAAGGCCGAGAAGTGCAAGAAAAAGGACAAGAAGAAAAACAAGAAGAAGGACAAAAAGAAGCACAAGAAGGGCAAAAAGGACAAGAAGTAAGTCTTGTTCCAGTGTTTAGATGAGGAGGACCTGAAAGGCTGTAAGGGACAATGGGGGAGCAATCCGCCATTGTCTCCCAAAGTCCTCGGGTCCTCCTTTTCTTTCACTCTTTTCCTGCAAAACATTGTTTGCACACCCATTTTCAGATATCAGTGCAAAGTCTCGGCAATCACAGCTGTCCGCCTCATGCACACGCCATAGCTGACTCTATCAACCGTTTATCGTTCTATTTTTTTTTGCCTTTTTTGCACTTTTTCACCTTTTTATACTTTTCCCCACTGCCGGCCGCTGGCAGTAGCTCTTTTCCCAAATAGAAAATGCAGTTGCAACATCAACAATTTTCCATTTTTTACAAAATCAGCCACACGCCTTGATCTGGGCTCACCTCTGTGCTAAACCACCGGCTATCGATGTAACATTTTTTTGCAATCGAACCTGAAACAGTCCTGCCTGCTTGACCTTGCAAGCGTGGTATCAACCCGGCGGCAATGATTGTTTTATATTCAGAATGGCATTAAGCTCAAGCGGTATCTTGGTTTACGGATTTTTTCCAGCTTTGTTTGTGACAAGAAACTACAAACAAGACATTGCTGGTGCAACCCAGAAAACGTTGCGAGCACCATCATCGCGAGCTTCGCCCAGATAAAAAATTGGCGTTCCTAGCACGGTTAGCACTATCCTCGCTGTTACGTTTTGGCCGTATAAATGGACACATTGGTTACTTTTATTGAATTGAATTTCACGCACCTACTAGTCTTAATCATCAGTTATTCAACGACGCCCTCCCGGAGCCCCTTCCCCTTTTACCCACATCCATCCACCACAGCAAATTTTTTTTCAAGCAGCACAGCTGCCTGGAGAGGAGATGCCAGAAAGCGTGATGAATCGGGTTCTTTGTGGGTTGCGGCTCCTTGTGGTGATGTCGGAGATGCCTGAGTTTGGAAGAGACAAGGTGCGAGAGGCTGGCGCAGCCCCTGTTTGCGTACCATCCGTCGTTTCACGTCGCCAACATAACCTTGAAAGGAAAAACATGAGTACAAGTAACGAACCGCGGTCTCCTGAGCATTCTGAATCTGCCCACTGGGGCCATCGTACTTCGACCTTGGACTCCTTCCTCTGGGAAGAAGCCCCAAGTCTCGATAAAAACCTGATCCTCAGTCTGGCCAAGTGCGATTTTATCGCCGCCAGACAAAATGTTATCTTCTGTGGACCGATTGCCTGCGGCAAGTCTCACCTTGCCAATTCCCTGGCCGACCTGGCCCTGCAAGCCGGCTATTCTGTCAATCTGGTGGACGGCCCGCGGCTGGATGTGCGTTTTTCCTGGCAGTCGTGCCTGGAAAGCTATTTGATTGACTGCGATCTTCTCGTGGTTGACGATCCCCGGCCCACCGAGCAATTGCGCGAAATTCTCAAGCAACGGCGAAACCGCTCAACCCTGCTGGTGAGCAATCGTCCCGCCGCCGAACTCCTGGAAGCCCTGATGCCGCGGGAAGTCCGCTTCGATCCGCTGCGCGAAACCTGGATCAGTCCCGTCGTAGTCGAATTCAAAGAGAACGGCTATGGTCTCAAGCTGCGTAGCCAACGCTAAGACTCAGACGTAGACAACGGATCTGGCAGCCAAAGCATAACCGGATCAACTGATCAAATTTGACAAGAAAGTGGCCTGGTTCGCAGCGCCAGGTCACTTTCTTTTTTCTTCCTTCACCCAAAACCACCTTCAATATGCACCGCTTTCTTTGTGTTTCTTCACATTGCTTCTCTGCCAATTCATGCCCTCCCATTTAACGCAGCCTGGGACCAAAACCCCCAGCCTTTCCTTTTCTTGATCTTTTTTCCGATTCTACTATATACTCCAGTGCCATACCCAAAAATGGTGATTTGAGTCGAGCAAGCCAGGAATAGTTGGGTGACCTGAGGCTATCTATTTTTCTTTCACGCACCTTTCACGGCCAGGCTGTCAATGTTGATTCAAAAGCGGACTGCTACAACGAGACGGAAGCGCTCAGTTACGACAAAATGGTCCCCTGGCCAGGCCGGTCAAGCTGCCCGTTTGGCATTGGAAACAGCTTCACAGAGCCCTATTTGATTATTTAACGGACCCGAAAAAATGGCAGGATACAGGTATTGTCACACGAGCATTTAAGCCGATGATCATTTAACTCTTATTTGACCTCTGACGCGTTAACTTGCAGTTGCAGTGGGAGCTTAGCCGGACGGCCTGGATTTAATCGGGTTGTCCGGTTTTGCTTTGTGCCACTATATACGGTGGCACACTTGGCGCGGCTCGTGCAGCGATACACCGCATCGATAAGCTGATATCCAAGCCATCTACGTGGATTCACCAGACAACGATCTTGCCATCGGTGCCGCTAGCTGAAATACTGCGGGAATATATTGATTTTCCATTTATTGGTGATACCCGGTCTAGGTCCTGTACCTGTTTGCTGCAGTTGAATTTCTAATTGACCTTGTGTCAGGCAACCCGGTCCGTCCCTTGCCAATTGCCGTTCGCTGGCCAAACTACGCAACAGTCCTGATCCAACCCAACCCTGGAGACACAAATGAGACATTTGTCGCAAACTTCTTCCCCCCGCCGGCGCGACAGCCAGCGCACCAAACCAGCTTTGCTCATGGCAATGGCCCGGGCACATGGATTGCAATGGCGGCGCGGAATGAACACCACACGCCTTTGCACCGCCATCCAAAAAGAAATGCGACAGGATCGCCTGGCTTTGCTGGAACGATTCGGTCAGATTTTCGCCGAGCGGCCCGCAGGCGATTTCGGTGGCGACAACGCCTATTTCACGGGCGATGGCGTCTATCTCTATCTGGCCCACCCCTGCCCAGACTCGCCAATCCTTCATCAAGGCCTCGATCAATTAGGCCTTCCAATCGAAGAGTGAGTCCACCCCGCCCTTCGTCCATTTTTCTTCGGAACAAACTTGCACAACCCCAACAGGAGAATCACATGTGCTGGAAAACTGGAATTGTCCAACAGATTGCATCCTCGGTCACCACCGAGACTAGGGTCAACAAAGGCGTATTCCATTCTGAGACAAAGACTCGCAGCGAAACCACGTATACCTTTGTCGTCAAAACGACCGACGGCCATACGTTTGCACTGGCAGATACTGCATCCAGGGAGCATCTGCTTCCGCTCCTGGAAGTCGGAGACAAAATCACATTTTCACGATCACGGCGCAGCTACGGCACGATGTTCGCGCAGCTGACCATCGACTTTAGCTTCCGCGGAACACCGGAAAACTTAGCGTTCAAACGCTGATCCTCCAGGCCTGATTGAACCGATCACCGTGCCGCGAGTTTTTCCATCCAGAGGCAGCCGGTAGCTGCCTGCTGAATCGAGAATCGCGGCACGGCATCGAGACTTGAAGGCAGCCAGTAAGACTAATCGAAGTGAAGGGGGCGATTTGCCTTAAAAAAATTAGTTTCAAATTTAGCAAAAAATACAATAATTCTTCGGCCCGGACGGGGCATATGGACATTGGCAAGGCAATGCCCGGGAGAATCCGTCAATCCATGTCCATACCGCCCACATCACAGCCCCTCAATAAACTTGCCGGCCAGCTCAGGCACAGGCTGCTTCTCTCAATCGAGCAGTTTCAGGTCCTGGACAAAGTGATGCTGGGCAAAGCCCTGGCCACCTCAGAAGAGGTCCATCGCAGCCAATTTCGCAAGGCCAACAAGGAAAATCCTCAACAAGGTGCGCCATACATCGTTCATCCCATGAGGGTGGCCCTGGTAATAGTGGAAGAGCTCGGGCTGAAGGAACCTCTGGCGATTGCCTCGGCCCTATTGCACGACAGCGTTGAAATGAGTGGCGGCAAATTGTCCATCGGCAATGTGGAAGAATCTTTTGGCCGACCGATTGCCATGATGGTCAGCATTTTAACCAAACCGCCTTTGAAAGCCGACACACCCTTCATCGAGCGCGAGCAAAAACTGAAAATATACAGGGAGCGCGTGAGCCACGCCTCGGTTGAAACAAAACTGGTGAAGCTGGCCGATCGACTGGACAATGTCCGCGATTCGCAGGACATTCTGGACAAGGGTTTTCAGATGCGTTATTTGAAAGAGACCCGCGATTTTTATTTGCCTATGGCCGAAAGCACCGATCCATATCTCTATGAAGAGATGGAGGCGGCCTGCGACCGGCTGGAAAATGCCATCAAATTTGGTTAGTTCAGGCGCGGCGCTTGCCGGAGAATCCCAGGGCTAAAAGATGCCCCGCTCGAATCCGTAGGTGAGCGCCTCGGAATACTCCTCGGAGCTAAATCCCCGACATTTCTGCATAATTTCTTCCATAAAGATGGCATCAACTACATTGCTGTCAATTGTCGCTCCGGGCGGATTCTCATTAGCCCAGCGAAAAGCCAGTTTGCAGGCATGTTCATAAAGCACATTAACGCGATTCCAGGCATGTGTATATTCGCGCTCTCCGTATCCGGGCACGGCCTGAGCCAACTGCTTCAGACATTCTCTCCGGTTAGGTTTATCAGCCGCTCCGTAGAGCTTAAAAGCAGCATGCAAGATTTCTGCAATGTCGTTGTCTAATGCCTGATCTTGGGGTTGCTGCATAAGGCGGGGGGCCTCAGAAAAAAAAGTTGGGATGCTCCAATTTACCGGCTGCCTGTGACAACTATCTGCCCAAAAATAGCCGATCCTCACCGAACTGGGACAAAAATTTCAAAGCTCAACTAATGCCCACCTGTAGCCCCTGCTCCGACATTCTTGCCGGTTGGCTGCAATCAGCGCAACTGAGCTGCCCTGGCTCAATGGACTGCCCTAAAAGCCGGACAATGAGCGCGCCATCGCTTTGCCGGCCGTACCCACCCTCCTACCAAAAATGGAGAACGGCCATGGAAAATACCAAAAGCAAACTGGCTCTTGCTGATGCCGGCATATTCCGTGGTGTTGATCCTGTCGCAAACATTGGCAGTACCATCCCGGTTTTCGCCGGACCGTGGACCTCCCTCCCAGTAAAGCTTAGGACGCCTCGCCTCTATATCATTTTGGGGTTGTATTGCTATTTCTTATAGTATTTCCTGGCAAAAGAAGAAAGAGAAAAACCAGCCTGCCGAAACAGTGTAAAAAAATCCCGCCGGAGGGCGTGGGCAACGGTACAAACCGCCGACCACACCCTCCAGCTAAGAACCAAAGCTTGCAAATCAATGCCAAGACAGCTTAACTCCGCGGCGGAGCATCACAGTCATCGGACATTTTGCGCACTTTCAAGACATAGAGCAGGGAGCCGACGAGCATGCCCGAAGCACTGATTAACAGCGCCAGGCTGACACCCAAATGCTGAGCCGTCCAGCCGGACATAAGCGCCGTTAGTGGGGCCAGACCGAGTGTGAAGGTCGTGTAAACGCCCATCAAGCGCCCGCGCGCAGAGGGATCGACACACTTTTGCATCAAAGTGTTGCCACCACTCCAGTGCGTGGAAAGACAGGTGCCGCAGGTGATGATTGCCATCACCGACAGTATCGTCCACTGTGATAGTGCCAGAGCACAAAGTGCAAATGAAAGGACCGTAGTGGCCAGACCAATGCGCCGGCGTAAACCAGGCTTGGAGCCGGTTGCGGCGATTGCCAGGGCGCCAATTAAGGCACCAAGACCGGCGGCGGCGGACAAAAGTCCGTATTGTGTCGAATGACCGTGCAGCAGTTTATCGACGATAACCGGCATCAGGACCGAGTATTGCATGCCGAAGGTGCTGACAAAAGCGGCCAGGAAAAGCAAGGTAAACACCCCAGGACGTTTCATCGTCTGGAAGATTGTCTCCTTGTTTTTACTTTCCTTCTTAGCCTGCATGGCACTCTTGTTTTTGTCGGCCTGGACCCAGGAAATGCGAGCCAGACCAACCAGGGCAGCGATGAAACTGACGGCATTGAGAGCAAAACAAATTGTCTCGCCAAATCCGGCAATCAAAAGTCCACCGATAGCCGGGCCAATCATGCGCGAGACATGAAAGGCAGCCGAAGAGAGACCGATGGCATTGGGCATGTCGCTTTCGTCCTTGATCAAAAGCGGCACGAGCGATTGACGAGCCGGTACATCAAAGGCTGTGACAACACCGAGGCAAAGCGCCAGTCCAATCAAAACTGGTATGGTCGCCAGACCGGTAGCCACGAGCACAGTCAGGACTATGGCCTGAATCATGGCCAGGGTCTGAGTGATGAAGAGAATCTTGCGTTTGTCAAAGCGGTCGGCAGCCATGCCTCCGACAAAGGTCAAAAGCAAGAGCGGTATATTGCTGGCAAAGCTAATCAGTCCCAGAGCCGCTGCCGACCCAGTCAGACGATAAACAAGCCAGCTTAACGCCACGCCCTGCATCCAGGTGCCGACGTTTGAGAGAAACATTCCCAGGTTGTATACGCGGAAGTTGCGGTCACTCATAGACTTGAAAGTCTGTCTGAGATTTCCGCTCACCCGCCCGGGCAGTGTAAACAGCAGTTCTAGCAGGTGTTCTAGCATATTGATCTCCGATCAAAACGCTCATAGACACGTTCAGCCGATCCACTCCGACCAATGGTCGTGACAGGTCGAGTGAATGGGGGGATGAGGTGCTTAGTGTTAAGAGTTAGATTTTTAGAGAGTAGAGAAACTTTGACTTGGGGTGATAGATATGAGCCATGACTCTATGAAGTTGTTGACTCAAAAAACTACTTCTGTCGGCTGTGAATAGCTTAAGCCGAGAAATAGACACGCCGTTTCAGGGAAACCCTTGCCAAGCGGCACTCTTAGCGCAGCCCCGCCAGCAATTTTGTCCTCTGTCTATGACCGGGTCGAAACTACTTCGGCCTGGCCCCAAAATTTAACCATAATATGACACCAC
>Ga0207011_1162_pt1 | contig 13845 bp, 10 predicted proteins | sample Alteio_BWMinCont_79_FD_153466 | JGI IMG/M metagenome (GOLD analysis project Ga0207011, IMG submission 153466) | Enriched cells from forest soil in Barre Woods Harvard Forest LTER site, Petersham, Massachusetts, United States -... | ecosystem: Environmental > Terrestrial > Soil > Temperate forest >...
CGGAAACGCGTGTCTATCCCACATGGCGGCCCGACAAGGCGCTGGCAATCGACGATGTAGAGGCTTGGAACGCGTGGGTCGACCGGCTGGAGCAAGCGACGGATTACTCGATTGGCGACTGGAAGACTTTCCTGGAGGCGCTCGAAACGCGGCACACGGCGTTTCACGAAATGGGCTGCCGGGCGTCGGACCATGGCCTCGATCGCATGCCCGCTGCTCCGTTCACTCCCGGCGGGGCCGAATCCGCGTTCGCGTTGCTGCGGTCGGGGGAGGCGCTGCATGCTGGCGACGCGGAGGTTTTCCGATCCGCCCTGCTCTATCATCTGGCCTTGTTCGATCACGCGCGCGGCTGGGTGCAGCAGTTCCACCTGGGCGCGTTGCGCAATACCAACACGCGCATGCGCGGCTTGCTGGGGCCAGACACGGGCTTCGACGCCATCGGCGACTTCGATCACGCGGGCGCGCTGGCGCGGTTTCTGGATTCCCTCGACGCGACAGATCAACTCGCCAAGACCATCCTGTTCAACGTGAATCCGTCGGACAATCCGGTGTTCGCGACCATCATCGGAAGTTATCAGGGCGGAGGCATTCCCGGAAAGGTGCAGTGGGGGCCGGCGTGGTGGTTCCTGGATCAGCTCGACGGCATGGAAGCGCAGATGCGAATGCTCGCGAACGTGGGATTGCTTTCGCGCTTCGTGGGGATGGTGACTGACTCGCGGAGTTTTCTCTCCTACCCGCGCCACGATTATTTCCGGCGGCTGGTGTGCCAGATGCTGGGCGAAGAGGTGCGCCGCGGGCGTCTGCCGGACGATCGCGACATGCTGGGTAAGCTCGCCGCGAACGTGAGCTTCTTCAACGCTCGTGATTACTTCGGTTTCAAGCTGGGGACGGCGGCGGAGCATCGCTAACTGCCAGCAGCAGGATAGCAAGTGGGATAGAATCGTTCCAATCTCATGGCTCTGACCGCTGGAACCCGTCTAGGTCCCTACGAAATTATCGAAGTGATCGGTAAGGGCGGCATGGGCGAGGTGTATCGCGCGCGCGACACCCGCGTGGGCCGCGACGTCGCGGTCAAGGTTTCGGCCGAGCACTTCAGCGAACGCTTCGAGCGCGAAGCTCGCACCATCGCCTCGCTGAACCATCCCAACATCTGCGCGCTCTACGACGTCGGTCCCAACTACCTGGTGATGGAACTGGTGGAGGGCGACGCGCCCAAAGGTCCGCTGCCGCTCGAGACGGCGCTCGACTATGCCCGCCAGATCGCGGCCGCGCTCGAAGAGGCGCACGACAAGGGCATCGTCCATCGCGACCTGAAGCCCGGCAATATCAAGGTCACTCCGGACGGACGCGTAAAGGTGCTCGACTTCGGGCTCGCGAAAGTGACGCAGGTGACGGCGGCCAGCGGAGCGCCCGCCGAAAATTCGCCCACGCTCAGCATGGCGGCCACGCAGGCGGGCGTGATTTTGGGAACCGCGGCTTACATGGCGCCGGAGCAAGCCCGCGGACTCAACGTAGACAAGCGCGCCGATATCTGGGCGTTCGGCGTGGTGTTGTATGAGATGCTCACCGGCAAGCGGCTCTTCCAAGGGGAAGACCTGACGGACACGCTCGCTTCGGTGGTGCGCGACAAGGCGGACTTGACCGCCGCGCCGCCGCAACTCCGCCCGCTGCTCGAAAAGTGCCTGGAGAAGGATCCCAAGAAACGGTTGCGCGATATCAGTGGCGTGGGGCTGCTGCTCGAGAATCTGAAGCAGGCTCCCGGCCCGCCACCGGAGGGCATGGCCCTGCGCCACTGGCTCGCGTGGACTGTAGCGGCGGCAGCCATCGCCGGGTTGGCCGCGTTCGCGTTCGTGCATTTTCGCGAGACCCCGCCCCCTTCGCAAGCTGTCCAATTCACACTGGAGCCGCCGCCGGAGGCAGTCTTCGCCGATCAATACGGCGGCTTTGCGGCCTCTCCGGACGGACGATACGTGGTCCTCTCGGCAAGGATGACCCATGCCGCCAGTGCGCCGTCCCTTTGGCTGAGATCCTTGGATTCGCTCACGGCGCGTTCCCTGCCTGGCTCGGAAGGGGGCAATTTCCCCACCTGGTCACCGGATAGCCGGTCTTTGGCTTTCTCCAGCGGCGGCAAGCTCAAGCGGATCGAGATTACGGGGGGTGCTCCGCTAACGTTGGGCGACGCGGAGGGTTCTTCCGTTTCGCAGACGGGAACCTGGAACCACGACGGCGTCATCCTATTCGGAAGCGCTACGGGGTTGCACCGGGTCTCGGCGTCCGGCGGTGGCGCCACGCTCCTGACTAAGGTGGATCCGGCGAAGAGGGAGACGGGCCACGGATATCCCCAATTCCTGCCCGACGGCAATCGCTTCCTCTATTACGTGGACAGCAGCGATCAAAACGTGCGAGCCGTCTATGCGAGCTCTCTGGGCAATCCCGGACAACGCCAGTTGATTGTGCGCACGGCTGCCAAGGCGGTGTACGTCCCACCGCGCGCATCCTTTCCCGGTTACCTGCTGTGGATGCAGGAGCAAACCCTCCTGGCACAGCGCTTCAACGCGGACTCGCTGAAACTGGAAGGCGATCCCGTATCCGTGGCCGAAGAAGTCGGTTTGAACCCTACCAATCCCATGCGCGCGGCATTCTGGGCGTCCGATGCCGGGCTGCTCACGTACTTTTCCAATCCAGCTTCTCTCAAGCGGTCCATCGTCTGGATTGGCCAGGACGGGAAACAATTGGGAGAGGCTGCTGCCGAGGACAATTTCTATACCCTCGCGTTGGCGCCCGGTGCGGAGCGGATCGCGGTGGAGCGAGGCGAAGCCGGGTCCGGCCGGATTAACAGGGACGTGTGGCTGCGGGACATTGCCCGCGGCGTGATGACCCATCTGACGTTCGATCCTGCCAGGGATGGATACGCGGTGTGGTCCCCGGACGGGAAACAAGTGGTCTTCGCTTCCGATCGCGAGAACGGCATCGCGCAGCTCTACCGGAAAGACGCCTCCGGCGCTGGCCAGGAAGAGCGCATCACGGAGGGTCCGAACTCAAAAATTCCTCTGGATTGGAGCAAGGACGGCAAGTATCTTCTGTACCGGGAGGAGAATCCGGTCACCAACCGGGACTTGATGGCGCTGCCGCTCCAAGGCGACAGGAAACCGATTCCGGTGGTCAACACGCAGTTCAATGAAAGCACCGGCGCCATTTCACCGGACGGCCGTTGGGTGGCCTACGCATCCAATGACTCCGGGCGATTTGAGCTCTACGTGCAGGCTTTTCCGGGCGGTGGCGACGGACCGAAGGGCCGCTGGCAGGTCTCGAGCGGCGGCGCGTATGAGGTCAAGTGGCGCGGGGATGGGAAGGAACTCTACTACGAAAGCCAGGATGGAAAGATGATGGCGGCCGCGATTCAGGCCGGCCCGCAAGGAATTCGGGCGGAAACGCCGCGCGTCCTGTTCTTGGCCGAGTTTCGAAATGGCGCCCTCCACGAGTTCGACGTCACGCCTGACGGCCGTCGCTTCCTGCTGATCCTCGATTCACGCACGGAAGGAAGGACGGAACGGTTGACGGTGGTGTCCAACTGGCAGGCCGCCCTGCGAAGGTAAAGGGCGGGAAGACGGCGCTGGCGAAGACCTGAGGCGGCCCTTCACATTTCTTAAAGGTTCCGTTCAGGAATCCGCATTTGACAGCGCACGGGGCGGCGCATATAGTTTGAGCGGGGGAGAGTTACCGGGTGAAACGGCGTGAATTTCTGATCGCGGGGGCGGGTGCGCTTGCGTTGCGCGCGGCCGCACCGGAGGGATGGAGCGCCGTGTCGCGCATCCTGCATCGCATTCGGCCGCCGGAGTTTCCCAAGCATGATTACGATGCCACCAAATACGGCGTCGTCGCGGACGGTATTACCAATAATGCTTTCGCCTTGAATCGCGCCATCGACGAGTGCAGCCGTAAGGGCGGCGGCCGCGTGATCGTGCCCAAAGGTGACTACGCAACTGCTGCCGTCGTTCTCAAGAGCAACGTCAACCTTCACCTGATGCTGGGAGCCACTCTGCACTTCCTGCGCGATCCCAAACTCTATCCGCTGGTGCTCAGCCGGTGGGAGGGTACCGAATGCATGAACTACTCATCGTTCATCTACGCCAACGGACAGGAGAATATCGCCATCACCGGCGACGGCATTCTGGATGGCAACTGCGACTGCGAGCACTGGTGGCCCTGGAAGGGCCGCACCAACTGCGGCTGGACGAAAGGCGATCCCTGGCAGGATGCCGCGCGAAATAAATTGATGGCGATGGGTGAGCGCGATGTTCCGGTCAAGGATCGGATCTTCGGCGAGGGCAGCTTCCTGCGGCCGGACTTCTTTCAGCCCGTTCGGTGCAAGAATTTAATGGTCGAAGGCGTGACGTTCATCAATTCTCCGATGTTTGAAGTGCATCCGGTGTACTGCGCCAACGTCACCGTGCGCAACCTCCGCGTCATTAGCCACGGGCCCAACAACGACGGCTGCGATCCGGACTCGTGCAAAGACGTGTTGATCGAGAACTGTTCCTTCGACACAGGCGACGATTGCATTGCGATCAAGGCCGGCCGAAATCGCGATGGCCGCCGCGTGGCGGTGCCGTCGGAGAATATCGTGATCCGCAACTGCGAAATGAAGGACGGCCATGGCGCGCTCACCATCGGCAGCGAGATGTCGGGCGGCGTGCGCAATGTGTACGCGGAAAATTGCAAGCTGAACAGCCCCAACCTGAATCAAGCGTTCCGCTTCAAGACCAACGCGATGCGGGGTGGGACGATTGAAAACGTGTATTTCCGCAACATCGAGATCGGAGAAATCTCAGACGCGATCCTCCAGATCGATTTCAATTATGAAGAAGGGCCGAACGGTCCGGAGCGCCCCGCGGTGCGCAACATCGACATTCGTGACGTGACCTGCCGCAAGGCGAAATACGCGCTGAACGTCCGCGGATTCGCGAATGCTCCCATTCAGAACATTCATCTGGGCAAGTGTACCTTCACCAACGTAGCGTCGCCCGACGTAGTCGAAAACGTGCAGGGTCTAACGATGAACGACGTGCGAGTCAACGGAAAACTCGCGGGAAAGGTCTGACTCGTGTTCCTTCGTGTCCATTCGTGGCTTCTTTTCCTGCCGGCAGTCGGCTTGGCGCAAGACCTTCGCAATGTAACGGAACCCGTCATCCCACCAGTCTGCACGACGCTGACGGCTGCGCTTAGCCAGATCGACGAAACTAAGCTGGACACCGCCAGAATCCAACAGGCCCTGGACAAATGCCCCGCCGGCCAAGCCGTCAAGTTGCAAGCGACCGCCACCCTCACCAACTTCCTCACCGGCCCCCTGGAATTGCGCCGAGGCGTAACCCTGCTGGTCGATCGCGGCGTGACGCTGATCGCCTCGCGCGATCCTCGCCAGTACGACGTTCGCCCGGGCAGTTGCGGCATCGTGGATCAAAGCGGTCGCGGGTGTAAGCCTCTGATCCATGGCGATCGCGTCGAGGGTGCAGCGGTAATGGGGGACGGCGTAATTGACGGGCGCGGCGGCGAGAAACTCCTGGGTCAAAACGTCACTTGGTGGGACTTGGCCGAGCAAGCCCGAGCCGGCGGCTCGCAGAACAACTTCCGTATTCTTGTTCTAAATAGCTGCGACAACTTCACTCTCTACCGCATTACGTTGAAGAATTCTCCCAACTTTCACGTGTCGTACAGCAGCGGCAACGGCTTCACGGTGTGGGGCGTCAAGATCCAAGCCCCGAAGCGGGCGCGCAACACCGACGGTATCGACCCCGGCAATTCCACCAACGTCACCATCATCCACTCATTCATCGATAATGGCGATGACAACGTTGCCATCAAGGCCGGCGCCGGCAAGCCCACGACGCACATGACCATCGCGCACAATCATTTTTATTCTGGTCACGGCATGTCGATCGGAAGCGAGACCAACGGCGGCGCCAGCGCGATCCGCGTTTCCGATCTCTCCGTTACCGGCGCCGACAACGCCATCCGCATCAAATCCAATTCCAGCCGTGGCGGCTTGGTGCAGGATGTGGTCTACGAAGACGTGTGCATCCGAGACACGAAGAATCCAATCCTGATGGACACGCATTATTCCTTCCGTGGCGCTGACCAGGACAAGCTCCCCGACTTTCGCGACATCGTGCTGCGCAACGTGCGTATCCTGGGAGAGGGAAAGATCACTCTGGACGGCTTCAATCAGACTCACCGCCTGGGAATGACGTTCGATAATGTCACGCTGGAGACGCCGGCTTCGGTCCAAATCACCGGATCGTTCGCAGATCTGACCTTCGGTCCGGGACCGGTAAATTTCCGCCCGAAAGGCGACGGCATCACCATTAAAGTAAATGCAGGCAAAGGCAACAATCCCAACGCGTGCGACGGTAAATTCGCCGCCTTCCCCGCTAACTAGCGGCACCGGCGCGCTCCCGCGTCTCCGCTGGATGATTTGCGGGCTGCTGTTCTTCGCCACCACCATCAATTACATCGATCGCCAGGTGCTGAGCCTGCTGAAGCCCGTTCTTGAAAAGGAACTCGGCTGGAACGAATCGCAATATGGATGGATCGTGTTCGGATTCCAACTCGCCTACGGGCTCATGATGCCTTTAGCGGGCCGCATCCTGGACTGGCTCGGGACGCGCCTCGGATATCTTCTAGCCGTCGCGTTGTGGAGCGTCGCCGCCATGCTGCACGCCCTGGCTGGCAGCGCGGTTCAATTCGGAGTGGCGCGATTCGCGCTGGGCTTTGGCGAGTCCGCCAACTTTCCGGCCGCGCTCAAGACCGTTACCAACTGGTTCCCCCGCCGCGAGCGCGCCTTAGCCACCGGAATCTTCAACAGCGGATCGAATATCGGCGCGGTGGTCGCGCCGCTGGTGGTTCCTTATCTCGCCCTGCACTTCGGATGGAGATCCGCATTCGTCGCCACTGGAGCGATTGGATTTGTGTGGCTCGCGTGTTGGGCGCTCTATTATCGCGAACCGAATTCCGGCGAGAAAACCTTGCTGCGCGCGGGCGAAGAAGAAGAGGAAGCCGGCCCCCCTCTGCCCTATGCCCATTTGCTGAGGAGCCGCACCGCGTGGGCATATCTTCTCGGCAAGTTTCTGACCGACCCCGTGTGGTGGTTCTACCTGTTCTGGCTCCCCGGATTCCTGAATCGCGTTTACGGATTGGATCTCTCGAATCTCGGCCTGCCTCTCATCGTCGTGTATCAGGCAGCGAGCATCGGCTCCATCGGCGGCGGCTGGATTTCCTCCGCACTTCTGAAGCGTGGATGGTCGCTCAACCGCTCCCGCAAGACCGCGATGCTGATCTGCGCCTGCGCGGTCACCGGCGTCATCTTCGTGAAGAGCGCCACCAACGTGTGGGTCGCCGTGGCGCTCGTCAGCGTGGCCGCGGCCTCGCATCAGGGCTGGTCGGCGAATCTGTTCACCATTCCAACCGACGTATTTCGCCGCGACGCGATCGCCTCCGCCATCGGACTCGGCGGAATGGGAGGAGCCGTCGGCGGACTACTGGTCTCGCCCGCAGTCGGCTACTGGCTGGATTGGTCGCACGGCGCCTATGGACCTTTGTTCATCGTCGCCGGATCTATTTATCTCGTCGCGCTGCTGGTGATTCAGCTCTTGGTGCCCAACCTCGAAACGGCGAGTTGAGACTCGCCCCGCAGCCCGCCCAGCAGCGGAATAATGTGGCGATCCAGCAGATTTGTCGTCACATTGCGTGAGATGGACTCCTCGTATTCCTCCAGCATCCTCAAATAGCGGGTGCCCATTTTAGCCGCGATCTTGAAACCCACGTGCAGCAACTGCCGGACGTTTTTATCGAACAGCGGACACGCTGGATCGTGGCGCAGCGCATCCGTGTACTGTTCCGCGCTCCACCCAGCAACTGCCTCTGGCGAAGGCAGCTTCGAAAACTCGATGTCGATCACCGCCGCGTAAGGCTCACACAGAGCCTCACGATGCGCGTACGCCTCGGCGTAAACCTCGCGTGCCAGCGCGAGCCCGTCGCCGCCGCCTTCCGCCAGTCCGATCAACTCCTCCAGCCAAGTAGTCCCCGCCGTCTTCAGATGCACGCCCGCATTGAATTTCCCCAGAGTCCGCGCAATCGAGCCGTAAATCGAAAACTTATCGCTCCCCGAATGCACGCTCAGCTTCAGATTTTCCGGGAGCCCGTACTGTCTTACCGCGTGCGCAACCAGCGCCACGTCACTTTCGAACTCATTCGCGAATTGCGAAACATCCCCCACGTAATCGACGCCCTTGTTGAAGCGTCCCGTGAACTTGGGCGCGATCGTCTGGATCGGAATCCGCTCATCCGCGATCGCCGCCAGAATCACCAGTAGTTCCGGCGGAGTCTGCGGCACGTCGGTTTCATCCATCGACACCTCCGCGATAAACGTGCCTTCGCCCTTGCGCGACGCGATGTGGCGGTAAATTCGCCCGGCCTCCTGCACCGCCGCAAGATACTTCCCCGCCGTCTGAAGAATCGATTCGCGCGTCGTCGTAACCCCCCGTTCAACGCCGTCAATCTGAATCCGTCCGATCAACTCCGGATGCCGAGCAACGAATGCATCCAGTTCCCCCGCCGCAGCCGGCCGCCCGATCGCGTGCGCGACGTCGATGGTGAAGAAGTCGCACGGCTCCAGGAACCGATCGACGGTGTCCAGATTGATGTGGTCGGCGTCCACATGGTACGGCTTGCGCCAGTTCATCTCACGTACCGCAGCGTCCGCGGCGGCACGAACGCTCAATGGCTCCGATCCGATGAACACATGCTCCCGGTTGGATTTGTTCCACACCGGAACCACGTCGATGCCCTGCTCGGCCGCCAGCGTGAACGCGCGCAGTTGCGCCCTGGCCTGATGCGCAAAACGGTCTCCCGTGCCGATCGAGTATTTCGAAAGCAACAGCATGAATTGCTAGAATACCAGCCGGGCCCCGATCTGAAAAGTGCGCGGCCAGTTTGCTTGCGTAGTGATCATTCCGAATCCTGAATTGGAAATGCTTCAGGCGTGTCAATGCCACAAATGCTCAACGGACCCTCTAAAGAAGTTCAACGGCGCGCCGGAGGGCTACAATAACTACGAATGTGGCGTCTCTTTCTGCTGAGTAGCATCGCGGTCGTGGCGTGGGCTCAGCCTGTTTTCGTTTACTCGGAGTTCGCTCGCATCGACACCAAGACCGGAGACGTCATCGCACCGGAGACTCCTCGCGAGATTCTTTCACCCGCCGTGGTCCGCAACGGATTCACCTCCTTCCAGGTAGTCGTGCAGGCCCCCACGGAAGCCAAATGGTGGCTTTTTGTCGGCCAGAATCCGGAGAACGCCTTCAACTTGACGGTGTACAAAGAATCCGCCGCCGGACTGGAGCGCGTCGATCTCCCGATTCAATCCGAAGGCACGCAGGTCTATTGGATGGACGTGTGGACTGACGCGGACGCCCCCGTCCGTCGAGTCAAGCTGGAGCCCGAGCTCAACCTCCATGACGACTGGGTGATCTATCCGATGGAAGCCCGCGTGGTCGACGCAGAAGTTCCCGGCGGTCGAAGCGAAGCCGCAGGCACCCCGGTCGCGGCCATGCGCGGCTTTCTGTGCGGCCTTCCTGCGTCGGACAGCATGGCCGTGGAAGGGATCTCGATCCCCAGCTTCCGCCTGCGCAACGCGCGCCAGGATCTTGCGCTCGCCGCCGCGGCTCCCAAAGACGAATTGAAAAATCTTCTCGGCGACTGCGCCGCGCCCCCGCCCCCGGATCCCGAATGGTACCTGCGGATTCGCGACTACCTCTTTCGCCTGCGTTAGACTGGGATCTGCAACTCTCGCCGGGCGGGACGATTTTCGGAAGCGCCAAGCGAAGCGTTTTGTGCGGTTTAGTCCGATTCAATGTGGAGAGATGGCCGAGTGGTTGAAGGCGCACGCTTGGAAAGCGTGTTTAGGGGAAACTCTAACGAGGGTTCGAATCCCTCTCTCTCCGCCATCCTTTCTCCTTTCTTTCCCCCATGCGTTACCCACCATTTCTACTACAACTTTTAGCCCCAAAACACAGTACCTCTAAGTCTAAAATTGGGCTCGCCTGAGGTTGCCAAGAACCGCAAACGCCCTTACGCTAGAACCATGGAAAACGGCGGTCTATCGATTCGGAGAAAACGTCAGCGGGGTTTCGTTCTCGTCATGATGGCGGTCATGGCCGTGGTCTTGTTCGGTTGCATCGGCGCATCCGTCGATTTCGGCCGCATATTCATCGCCAAGCATGAAGCCCAGATTTACACGGACTCCGCTGCTCTGGCCGCCGTTTTGCAGTTGGATGGCACGCAGCAGGGCGGAATTAACGCTGTCGCTGCCGTGACAAACAGCATCAATGGATGGAACCTGGGCACGCAGGCTTTCTCGGGCGCCTCGGCCAGCCACACCGTCAAATTTGCCACCTCTGCGGCTGGACCGTGGAGCCTACAGGCCAGTCTGCCGAACCCGCCCACCGGGTACAAATACGTTCAGGTGACCGCCAGCGTCACTGTCCCGTTATTCTTCATGGGCGCGGTGGTGCCTCAGACCAGCCAAACCGTCAATACCTCCTCCGTTGCTGGAGGTACGCAGTTGACGACGATGTGGGAAGGGGCCTTCCCGTTCACACCCATGTCTTTCGATCCCTCCAGCCCCACCGTCGGGTTCACCCAGGACGTGCAGTATACCATCCGCTACCCCGCCGGAAACGGGCAAAGTCCTTGCGCCGGCGATAACGGGATTCACACAAAAGACGCATCTGATCGCGGCTATTGGGGCGATAACAGCGCCAGTGTGATCGAGCAGAGGATCGTCGACGATTATCAGAGCGGCGCCGTCGCGATTGTCGGCCAAAATATCAATCTCGCGGGAGGAGCCAAGACCACCGAATCCACCTATGTGGATGAGCGCTCGAATCAAGATCCCGATCAAACCTCCATGACCTGGGCCGCTTATCAAGCCAGCACAACCAAGAATGGCCGCCGCTTGGTGGTGATGCCGATCACCAATTACGCCACTGGAATCGACCTCGGATTCGCGTCTTTCCTGCTGCTGCCCTCCGGCAATTACGGTCACACCGGCAATTCTTCGTGGTGCGCGATCTATGTCGGTCCCTGGGTCCAGGATCAGACCCTGGGAGGTGGTTCGTCCACCAGCACGGCCGGAGCTTATCGCGTTGGGTTATTGCAATGAAAACGAATTCGATACGTCGCGGGAAACAGCGCGGCAGTTCCATCGTAGAATTCGCCATCGGTGCTTCCGTATTGACGCTCATCTTTATCGGCACCTGGGAGTTCGGATACGCGTTCTACATCTACAACAATCTCCTGTCGGCCGTAGATAACGGAGCAAAATACGCCGCGGTCAAAACCTACGACTCCAACTCCTCCACGCCCTCGTCGGCCTTCAAGACCGCCGTGCAGAACATGGTGGTCTACGGCCAGTCCACCACCGGGACCAAGACTGTCGTTCCCGGTCTGGCGACAACTCAAGTAACCGTGACCCCCACATTCACCAACGGCGTACCCACCGCGATGACGGTGGCTCTGTCGGGTTATTCGCTGAACGCCGTCGTGACCACCTTCAACATCAGCAAACCGCAAGTCAGTTATCCCTACATGGGAGTCTACAGCCCTTAACCATGCAAAAAGCAATATCAGAGAACCGGCGAAATCAGCGCGGAAGCGCAATGGCGGAATTGAGCCTCATCTTCGTTGTCGTCATGAGCATGCTGGTCGGCGCGTTGGATTTTGGCCAATTCCTCTATATCCACCAATGCCTCACGGAGCGCGCCAGGGAAGGCGTGCGCTATGGAGTAACCACAGCCCCCATTGACACCACGGGCGTCCAGAACATGGTGCTCTACGGTCAGCCGACGCAACCCTCAGGGGCAACCGGTATCATGGGTTTGACTTCCGCCATGGTGATCGTTGCCACCCCAGGGACTAACACCGATGATTACCGCCTGACTGTCAAAGTCACCAACTATCCGTATACAATCTTTTCACCCTGGATTGCCGGATCTTATACCGGACCAGATATCTTAGCGTCTATTCCCTTGGGCGCGAATTATCAATAGAAATCTCAGGAGAATCTCCTAAAGCATCGGCACATCCGATGCCGTGTGCGGTTGTGGGGCGGGCTTTCAGCCTGCAGCCGAGCTTCTGCTCGGCTTCAAACAATTCATTCCTCCGGCACCGTCCACCTCTCCCCCACCCGAAACACGCGAAACCGCTGCTCCGGCCGGTGCCCCAGCATATGCATCACGAAATCGCTCTCCCGGTCTTCCGTACTCGGAGGACTTTCAAGAAATGTCCCATAATGCATCGGCACCAGCCAAGCCGCGCCGATCTCCTCCGCCAACTCCGCCGCCTCGCTTACTGAAAATCCGTTCGGCCCGATCGGCAGCAGCGCCACATTCACGTTAAACGGCCGCAAGTGCGCCGCCAGATCCGTATAAGCCACCCCGTCGCCCGCGTGATAAATGGTCCACCGCCCGAACCGTATCAGATACCCCAGGTACGGATATCCTCCTGCCGAAGTCCAGTCCAACTGCGGATGCGCGGAAGGCACCGCATAAATCCGTCCGTACAAGTTATCTTTAAAATACTCGATTCGCAGACCGTTGTCCGTCGTCGTCATGCGATCGTACGGAATGCCGGCCGCATGCGCCTCCTCCTGCGCGCTCCTCGGCACCACCAGCTTCGCGCGCGGCGACCCCGCCAGCATCCCCGCGAGTGTCGCCCCGTCCAGATGCCCCGGATGCGCGTGCGTCGACAGAATCATGTCGGCGTTTCGCACCAGTTCCCCCGTCAGCGGAGCCGCCATCCGCCGCGTCCTCCCCGGCGGGTCGCTGAAACACGGATCCACGTAAAACGTGATGTTGGCGAACCGTACGATGAACCCGCTATGCCCCAGCCACCACAGCGTCGGCGTCGCCGTCAGCGTCTGGTCGATCTCTCGAATCAATTCCGAGCCGCTCTTCACCGGTGCGAGCATACTCTACGATTCACTTCCGCGCGCCCGCAGCAACCGGTCCCGGATTGCCGCCCACTCCCGAGTATCCGGCGGCATCTCCACGCCAATCCACGGCCAGTTCTCCTGATCCAGCTCCTGTAGCACCGCGTACAACCGAGCCCCGTATTCCGCGGGCTTAATCGGCATCCGAACGCATCGCGATACGATCCCCGATTTCTTGCGGAACAAGTAAGCCCCCGCGCGGTCCGGCAGCTCTCGCGGATGCTCCACCAGCAGCACCGGAGTCCGTGGACTGTAGTGCCGCGCATGCATCCCCGGCGCGGGGTGAGCACCAGTTCCCGCCGCAGCCATCTCCAACTCGCCCAGCGAAATCATCCCCGGCCGCAGCAGAGTCAACTTTCCGTTTTCGATCGCCGCCACAGTGGATTCAATCCCCACTCTGCAAGGCCCCCCGTCCAGCACCGGCACGGCAGCGCCAAAAACCATCCGCACATGCTCAGCCGTAGTAGGCGATATTCCGGTGAACCGGTTCGCGCTAGGCGCAGCAATCGGCACGCCCGCCGCTTCAATCAACTCCAGCGCCAGCGAATGATCCGGCATCCGCACGCCCACCGTAGGTAGCCCCGCCGTAACGATATCCGGGATGACGCTCTTCTTAGGCAACACCAGCGTCAGAGCCCCCGGCCAATATCGCGCCGCAAGCCCGTCCGCAATCTCCAGCCACTCCGCGACTTCCATCGCCATAGCGATCGAGGCCACATGCACGATCAAAGGACTAGTTTCCGGCCGCCCCTTCAGTTGAAAAATCCTCCGGACCGCCGCCTCGTCCAGCGCATTAGCCCCCA
>Ga0207011_1165_pt1 | contig 13770 bp, 10 predicted proteins | sample Alteio_BWMinCont_79_FD_153466 | JGI IMG/M metagenome (GOLD analysis project Ga0207011, IMG submission 153466) | Enriched cells from forest soil in Barre Woods Harvard Forest LTER site, Petersham, Massachusetts, United States -... | ecosystem: Environmental > Terrestrial > Soil > Temperate forest >...
GAGGAAAAATTGATGTGATCAAAGTCGTCGATTTTGGCATAGCCAGTTTGATCAACCAGGCGCCGGAAGGCCAGGAAATCACCACCCATGGTACCATATTCGGCAGCCCTCTTTATATGAGCCCCGAACACTCAATGGGTCACGACGCCACGGCTGCCTCGGATATTTATTCGCTTGGTTGCAGCCTTTTTGAGACTCTTACCGGCGTGCCGCCATTTAGGGGCAAGCACGCCCTGGAAACAGTGATGATGCATCAATCCCAAACGCCGCCCAGTTTAAGGGAGGCATCGGGCGACCAGAGTTTGCCTTTATCGCTTGAACACCTGGTGGCGAGCATGCTGGCAAAATCACCAGATCACAGGCCGGGGAGCATGGATCAGGTTGCAGCAGAATTAACGCGGATTGCATCAAAAAAAAGCACTGGCGGAAGCACGTCTGTGGCGCCGGATCAGCGGCCCAGCATGCATGATCACCCAGCCACTTCACCGGATCGCTCAGCACGCTCGCGGCGCCATCCGCCTAAATTGCCGGACCCGCCGCCGAAATTGCAACATCAGCCTGCGAGATCGCAAAATTCCGGTAGCAAAGAATCCACCGGTGAAGGAGACGCAGCCGTTGCCAGAGATTCAATTGTTGCCAGAGACTCAGTTGCAAAAAATGCTTTTGTTGGTAGAGAGTCGGCTTCCCCCTCCCCGCTCCGGGATCAAAACGCGGACAACCAACTGGAATCCAGCGCCTTGCCTCGCTGGGCTATGATAGCGGCGGTAAGCTTTGTGGCAGGTTTGATGTGCTTTGGCTATTACCTGAACCGAAGGGAGACCACAGGCGAGACCGCACAAACTATGACAAAGAAGGTCGAGACGGTCTCGCCCAACGAATTTCTTGAAGACGGGGGGCCAAAGGGCGGATTCGCTGCACTGGATAAGGCTGTGCGTGTATCTCGCATAGTGATAAAGGCCCGAAACGGCAAAGAATATATTACATTCACTTTTCCCGTGCACCTCGATTACGGCACTTTCAACAGTGCTTTTTTGCAGGGCTGGGAAATTATTGCGCGGGAAAAGGTCTCATGGGATTCGTCATTAAAAGTTACCTTTTCGCCGCGTGAGCCGTTTCTCCTTCTTTGCGATAGTCTGTCAATTTTCCAACCAAACGATCTCTGGGGCCTTAACCTGCGTAAGTGCCCTAGAGAACAGAAGGACGCCAAAGTGGTGAGGCAAATCAGCAAGCTCACAGGTTTGCACCTGCTGGACCTTTCGGAGAGCGATCTTTCCGCTGGTGATATTGCATCACTTGGGCGCTTGAAGAATCTCGAGTACTTATTTCTCAGCGATACAAATGTGCCGGGCAAGGCACTGGGCACCGTTCCCCAACTAAAAAACCTTGTTAGCTTGAGCTTCAGTCGCAGCCAGGGAGCAAGCGATCTGCTGGCAAAACTTCAGGGCAGCAGTCACATCGAGACCCTGCATTTGGATGACGATTACTTGAGCCATGAGGATTTTAAACGAATAGCGACTCTGACTGAGCTTAAAAAACTGCACATCAATAACTGTACAATCAGTCAAACCGATCTGGAAGCACTTACACCGCTGACCAAACTTGTAAACCTCACGTGCCGGAAGAGCAAGTTGCCGTGGACTTCGGTAGAGCCCCTGAAAATTCTGAAAAAACACAGTTTGTCGTTTTTAGACATAAGCGAATGTGATCTACCGCGGTCGCTGGTAAATGAAATTAAGAGAGCCGTTCCCCAGGTACAAACTGAAGTAGACGAACTGGAAAACCTGGACTCTCTGCCGTCCTCAGTCTGGAAAGGTCTGGACCATTAAAGAGACTGAGACCGACAAAGTTGCAAATTGTTCCCGCTGTGGCACCATGGAACACAACTTTTCCTCTTCGATACATTGTCTTTAATCTGGAAACTATGGCCGGTTAACACGGTCGTTATACATAGACAACAAAATTTACCTTGGTCGAAATTGCCACGACTTTGCTGCCGCGCCGGCCTGTCGCATTTTCGCCTGGGTTTATTTCAATCTCTGGGAGTTCACCATGCAATTGACCGACGAAGAAATAGCAACCATGGGCAAGTGCCCATTATGCAAATCTGCCTTGAGAGAAACAAAGGCGGAGCGGTTAATCAATCGTCTGGGCCATCGCAAATCGGATCCTCCGGTTGAATCCGGTCACCGTCACGAGTATTATTGTGGTGCGGTGATGCTGGCAAACAAAGAGTATCCTTCAGGCACGCTGGAGGCCACTTGTTGCGTGGTCCTTGACGGAATTAAATAACGCAGCGCCACTGGGACAGCCGTTTACTTTGACGGCGACCGGCATTGACAATACCTGGTCCATGACATATAGTCGAATTTACGTTGGGCTACGTGATCATTTTTGTCTCGCCGCACCAACATTTCTAATCTTCGTTTTGGAAGGAGGGGCTTATGGATATTGTCACAGTCAAATTCGGACGCGATGGCGTCCCAGGTTGCCGCGCTCCTTTCGCAGCCAGATAAAGCTCTGTATTAGCGCGGCCTTGCTGGCCACTGCGTCCTGATTTTGCACTACCCGCTAAAATTAGGAATATACAAACATGTATACAAAAAGCTATTCAGCGCTTGTGAAAGCGCCGTCGGTCTGCGGGCGCATAACCGCCCTCAACCGAAACTTGTACACAGTAGAAACAGAAAATGACGAACTGCGGGCGCAGCTCCTTGGTGCGCTGCGCTATGACATAGCCGATCAAATCGATCTGCCGGCCGTGGGCGACTATGTATCGCTTAAGGTCGAGGGCGATTCGGCACTGATCGAAAAAGTGCTGCCTCGCAAAAATGTTTTTGCCCGGCGTGCCATTGACGGCAGTTATGACATGCAAGCAATTGCAGCAAACCTTGACACACTGTTTATAACAGTGGCCGTCAACCGCGACTTCAACATTCGCAGATTGGAGCGTTATGCCGTGGCCGCCACCGCCTATGGTGTGCCATACGCCATAGCCCTGACCAAGATCGATCTGGTGGAGCAGCCCGAGCTTTTTATCGAAGAAGTACGACAAGCAATCTTCGGCACACCGATAATTGCCGTCTGCGCCATCGATAAAAGCGGCATGGAGAGCCTGGCACCCTTCAGGGGGCCGGAGCGTACTATAGCCTTTGTCGGATCGAGCGGTGTGGGAAAATCCACTTTAATCAACTCCCTGATGGGAGCGGATATTCTCGCGGTCAAAGATATACGCAGCCACGATGATCGGGGCCGTCATACGACAACCAACCGATTGCTGCTCCGTCTGGCCGACGGCACCTCAATCATCGACACGCCGGGCATGCGCGAGTTTGCCCTGGCCGACGCAGGCGATGGAGTGGAAGCAACCTTCCAGGACGTGTCAACACTAGCTCACCAGTGCCGATTTCGTGATTGCCGTCACGACACTGAGCCGGGCTGCGCCGTGCGTGAATCGGTCGACCAATCACGCCTGGCCAGCTGGCACAAGCTCGGTCGCGAAGCCGCTTTCGAAGCGCGCAAAACCGATCCGAGAGCGGCAGCCCAGGAAAAGGCCAGGTGGAAAGCCATTCACAAAGCCAACCGGCGCCGAGATTGGTAGTGCTACCGGCAGGCCTGCCAACTTGCAATCCGGCGAACCGTACATAAAATCTATCCTCCGGCCACGGCAAAATCGATCACATTTCCCCACGGATTTAAATACATCCTATATATTTGCACCCATGCAAAACAAACATACCCACATTATTTCTCTGGCCGCTTTGACGGTCATTGCAGCAGCAACTTCCACCGGCTCTCGCTCGGCAATTGCGGCCACAGACAGCGGCGGTGGGGCAATTTCGGCAAGCGCGTCCGATAAATTTGCCGCCCTGAGCGATCAGTTTATGAAAGATTCACTGGTGCTCAACCCGACAAGCGCTTCCCAGGCCGGTTACCATAAGCACAGCGATGCAAAAACCGGCAAAATAATCGAACTCGACTCTCAACTTGACGACCTGAGCAAGGAAGGAATTGAGCGACAGCGCGCTTTTTACGCCCAGTGGCAAAGTCGTTTTAACAAGGAGACTCCGCTGTCCTCGCTTGACAAAGAGGACGGTGCCGACTGGCAATTGATACAGGACCAGATCAAATTGCAGCTGCTCGAGTTTGACGAAATCAAAAACTATCGTCACAACCCAACCGTACCAGTCGAGCTGATTGGCACGGCAATCTTTCAGCCCCTGTCCGAAGATTATGCCGCCAAGGACGTGCGTCTCGCTCATGTGCTCAGCCGTATTGGGCAGGTAGAGCGGTTGCTCAAGCAGGTGAAGGAATATCAAGACGACGCCGATCCAATCTTTGTTAAGACAGCAATCGAAGAAAACGACGGCAATGTGGACCTGATCGAAAACACAGTGAGCAAGGAAATTGCCGCCGATTCGCCTTTAAAAAAACAATACGATCAAGTAGCCCCTGGTGCCATCGCCGCTCTCAAGGATTATTCCAAATGGCTCAAAGATGTCCTGGGCAAACAGCCTAACAAACGCAGTTGGCGCCTCGGCCAGGATCTCTACGACCGCAAATTTAAACTGGTGATGGAAGTCGACCTGACACCGCAGCAGTTAATGCAAAACGCCGAAAGCAGCCTCAAAGAAGTACGCGCCGAAATGCTCCAGCTGGCGCTGCCCATGCACAAAGAGTGGTATCCAGATCACAGCGATCACAAGGACCTGTCTGAGCATGAGCGCGAAAATTTGATCATCACCGAGGTGCTGAAAAAGATCTCCGACAACCATCCCCAGCGTGACCATTTGCAACAGGCCGTTGAAGCCGATCTGGAAAACATCAAGAAATTCATTCGCGAAAAAAAGATTGTTTCGCTGGGCGAAAGAGACAATCTCAAAGTAATGCCCACTCCCAAGTTTCAACGCGGCATATACTCAGTGGCCGGCTTTCACAGTGCACCACCCCTTAACCCGACCGCCGAAGCAGAATATTGGGTGACGCCGATCGAATCATCGGTGCCCGAGGCCAAGGCCGAATCGAAGCTGCGTGAATATAATGACTTTGCCCTGAAATGGCTGACTATTCACGAAGCACTTCCCGGCCATTACGTGCAGTTTGAACATTTGAACAACATCAAGCCCGAGCGCCGCCGCCTGCTGCGCTCGCTTTACTGCAACGGACCTTATGTCGAGGGTTGGGCCGAATACATCGCCCAGGTGATGATGGACGAAGGCTATATGAAAGAAGATCCCAGATTCCGTATGATCATGCGCAAGATCCGTCTGCGTCTTCTGGCCAACACCATCCTCGATGTAAAAATGCAGTCCACCGATATGACCGATGCTCAGGCCCTCGAGCTCATGACTAAAGAAACATTCCAGACCGAAGCCGAGGCAGAAGGAAAATTGCGCCGCGCCAAACTAAGCTCGGCGCAACTGGCCACATACTATGCCGGACTGCGAGAATGGCTGGCCTTCCGCAAACGCTACCAGGCGGCAGAGGGCGACAAGTTTAATTTGCTCAAGTTTCACGACCTTGTGTTGGACGAAGGCCCCCTGCCGGTGCCGGTCGTAGAACAATTAGTGAAGAAATAATCTGGTCTCATTAATGAATAAGCCTCTTCTTACTTCCAGTCAGGCAATTCCCGGCATCCTCGATATCGACGAATCAGAATCCGGGCTGACCCGACTGAAGATCACTACCGCTACATGCAATGCCGAAATCTATTTGCAAGGCGCGCACCTTACTCAGTGGCAACCGGCAGGCAGCGATCCAGTATTGTTTCTGAGCGAGCGTACGGCCATACAACCGGGCAAAGCAATCCGCGGTGGTGTGCCTGTTATCTTCCCCTGGTTTGGCGCGCGCTCAGCCACACCCAATAGCACGAGGACCGACGGACCATCGCACGGATTTGCGCGGACAGCAATTTGGCAGCTTGCCTCCGCTACCACCAGCGGTGACAATTTGCACCTGACCCTGACGCTTGAGCCAAATCAGTTATCTCGCTCTTTTGGTTATGATGATTTTCTTGCGACATATAAGGTCACCCTTGGCCTGGAGCTATTATTAGAATTTAGCGTGCAAAACCAATCTCAAAAGCCGATCTACTTTGAAGAAGCATTGCACACTTACTTTGCCGTCGGCGATGCCACAAAAATAACAATTGACGGATTGGGCGACACCGAATATCTGGACAAAACCGATGGTTTCAAACGCAAGAGACAAACCGAGACCCTGCTTTCTTTATCAGGCGAAACGGACCGGCCTTATGTCAATAGCACCGCACCTATAGTGATTGAAGATCCAGCAATCAGGCGGCGCATTTCCATCGCCAAACAAAACTCGAAAACGACAGTGATTTGGAATCCCTGGGCTGAGCTTACGGCAAAACTTGCTGACATGCCCCCCGACGGATGGATGCGCATGGTCTGCGTCGAAACGGCAAATGTGGGTGAGAATGTCGTTTGCTTAGCCCCTGGTGAGACTCACACAATGGATGCTCGCATCATCGTCGTGGGCTGACCCCCTCCGGTCTTACGCGTTGTGGCTACTCTCTCGCGGTCAATTGTCAAACGTTTTTTGCGCCTTTGTTCAATGCCTTCTGAAGATAATCCAAAAACTTGTCGGGGTAATAGTTTGTGGCAGTCTTCCATTGCCAGAAAAATCCGCTTCCAGACTCGCCCAGCAATTTCTGGCCGGAAGAGTCAACCACCGCACTCGTGGCGATGCCCCATTTGTTTTTGCTGAAAGCCTTCCAGATGCGTTTGTATCTTTCAATCGCGGTAATTTCTTTCGGAAAGCCGTACACGTCCACGTCGGCATAGAGCGGAATAAACTTGGTGTTCAAAAGAGCGATTACCGAACTATCAGAGAGCGAACTGCCCTGCATCAGCCTGCCGCCCAGTCATGTCTTTCCCAGGTCGCTCTTTTCACCGACCCAGTTTTTTGGCGAGGCCGCCTGCTGTTTAACGACAAAGAATACAAAAATCGGTTTGGATTCTTTCTGCGCGTCTGCCAGCGCCGTTGCAGCACTAGTGCGCCACTGAATCTTCTGCCACTGATGCGCAGTTTCGCGGGCCGAGATAGTATCGATTGCTTCGCGCATATTTTTGTAGGGGCAGCAATCTTTGCCAGAGGGATTTTTGGCATGCGCGTATAAAGTCGAGGATGCGCCCAAGAGAATAAACAAAACGGCAATCCTGAATCTGAATGATTTCATAGGCTGCGCTCCCCTTTCAATGAACTTGCCTGGTGCACACAACATATACGCCCGGCAGGCAAAAAAGTTTCGCCCCGTTCAAAAAACTTTCTTCCCGATTTCTCCGCCCTTGCGGCCGAACTGCTGCATCACAGGGCAGCTGGGGCCCTGATCTGCTCCCCGGTGCGCAGTTGGCCACCGGCTGCTTTTGGCAATTACTCATGGATGTTTACTATTTCTTATTTGTCTGGCGTTCATCGCGCAGCAATTTCAGTATGTGGAGAAGATCGTCGCTCTTCTTATCGACCTTGTAGTGGAAATTGACAAATTGCCATTTGCCATTGCTGTGAGACAGCTCTGGTTGAACATCCGGCTCGGCACTCTTTTTCCCGCCCTCTGCCGCATAGACATCGGCCAGAAATAAGCTTCCTTTGTTGCTTACCTGCTTCACCACATATCGCTTTACTTGCTCCTGCGTATTGAGAATCGGGTCAAAGTCTAATCCGACAATCTCGCCGGGAGATTTGGCCGAGGCGGCAGTATCTTCCTTTAACTGTCGGCACAACTCCGGACTGAAAACATCACTGCGCGTTTTTAGAGCTGTCTCCAGCGGCGAAGAGGCCCCGGACGGAGCATTGGCTCTGGCTATATACCAGTCGTAGAACTGTTGTACAAATGCCTGACAGGAAGTCTTATCGTCGGCAGTCGCCTGCGATTGTGGAGCTATCGCAAAAACTGCAATAAGTGAAGCGATCAAACAAACTGATTTAGTTCTCCTATCCATTTTTCATTCCTTGTCTTTTAGTCGGCAAATCTTAGTCGTTCTTAATCGTTCTCGGTTGTTATTGGTCGGGCTAGAGCCGCTTGCCAGTAGTCATGTGTTTAGCTTGCCCGGGTTGCTTGCTCTTCCCTTACCCACTACACCAACGTAGTTAGTCTACTCCTAATCATTTCAGATGTTGAGAGTCAGGGCGAACGCTGCAGTGGACATCTGCCGATTAAGGCTGCCTCTGCAGCTTCAACGAAGCTAGAGTCACTGATGTACAGCCCGGCACCGACTGGCGTTCTTCGCTTTGACCTTCAAATGAGTTTGTATCGCGGTTATAGAAAAGCGTGATTTTTGAGGAGGAGCCACTGGGATTATTGTATTGCACTATCCATACATTTCCATTCATCCCCCCGGAAAAAGTCCTGCCTCCAAACTCAACCGTTAGTTCAGTTCCTTTTTGAACGATTTTCATCGGGGCTGACATACTGAAACCGCTAGGAAGCTTGATCGTGCCGGACTGTGTAGTGGCGGTGCCGCCCTGAGTTGTGGACGTGCAAAGCCAATCTCCGTTTAGATTTACAGCTGCAGTGCGTGATTGATCCGGTGTCTCCGCGCTGTCTTCCGTGCTTGCGTCGTCGAGAAGCTTTTGCACTGCCCTTCTGTAGCCTGCAATATCAAACTGAGCGCCAGTTGCCGCCATTGCTTTTTGCCACCCTGGATCTTGCTCGAGCCTTGTTAGCTGTCGCTCAACAGTGCTAATCCTGTTCATCAGATCAGTCCTTTGTTGGCCAGCCTGCGGACTCTTGGATTTGATTGCACTTACCACTCTCATGATCATAGGGTCGATGTCGTTGTGCAGTCTTTTCAATAGCCCAGGTATCTCGTTGTCAAAATAGTGCGGCGCAAAGCAATTATTATCATTGATGCCATCACCCCCAGTGCTGAAGTCGGCAGCATGAATGCATTCGTGGAATGCAGAGTTCGGGTCAGCGCTGGGATCAACTTTTAGAGTGATTTCTCCTCCATTCTTGAACCCACGAAAAATGGCCGTGGCGCAAAAGTTTGGATCGGTCACTCCGGTATTGCCGGCCTTTTCACAATAAACAGGATCGACGTGAACCGTAGTCACCCACGCCTGTACTTTAGGGATGATTACTTGAGGATCAGCGATCTTGAAATACTGACCAGACAGACCGTCGGTACGATCGGTGTCATCTATAAACGTTTTCGTGGCCGCGATCAGCTCATTTTTGTAATTGTAGTCTTTCGACAATGGCGGGCGTGCTTGCCCGGGATCGAGCGTGTCGCCCATCTGTGGCGATTGTGTGGAGGTGTCCTGAGCAAGCATTAACGGCGGACCAGAATCATCACATGCATGCAGTTGATTGCACCCGCCGCCGGTATCACCCATCTCAATTGACGCCACCATTTGCGATGGCACCCCCAGCACCAGGAGCAACGCTGACAAAACAATCGCAATCGCATCAAGCATGACAACTCCTTCTGCCAACGGCCTAACACCTTCTGCCACGCAAACATAACTACAAAACAGGGGCCATTATTGCGGTTTTCTGGAAGTATAACCCAGGTAGATGCAGCCGTTTGCCAGGCGCCGCAAACCTCTCTGGTCGTGTCGCAAATTTTTCGCCTGGCACTTCACTTAACGCCCCGGTCCAGCCTGGCATGCATCTTAACAGCTCCAGCTCACTGCTCAGCACGTCCCAACAAAGTGCCCTTCTCTCTGTCCTGCTTCGCCAGGTCGTTCTTGCCCAACTTCTCATAAGCCAGGCCTCGGTAACTATATGCCGCCGCAAACCGGGGGTTGCGCTCGATTGCAGTCGAGCAGTCATCAACGGCTTTCTGCCATTCTTGAAGGCCACCGTAAGCTACCGCACGATGGTAGTAAACAACAACACATCGGGGATCAAGCTGCATCATCTTTGTACAGTTGACCACGACATTTTTCCAGTCTCCGAGATCTGTATAAGTCAGGACTCGATTATAGTAAGGCTTGACATATGTTGGATCTAACTGAATCGCCCTGTCGAGATCGGCCAGGGCCCTGTTTTTATCAGTGCTGCGAAATATCCATCCGCGGTTGTTGTAAGCCTTCGCCGCCGCCCTGGGGTCGAGTGTCTTCTCCCTGGCAGGGTCCATTATCAATTGCTGGTAGTCTCCGAGCTTTTGAATTTTACCTTCTCCATCAAGCTGAATGTTGTACTTGGGGTCGCGTTCCGCACCATCGCCCCAGTTTGTAATTTCACTCTGGGCGCTGCATCCAGGCATCGCAACAAAAAATACAGCGCAGGCGAGAAGTGCCATACCCGAGACCCGGGGCTGCAATTCGCCCCTGACTGTTTGCAAGAACACCACGAAGAAGCCCGATAGAAAAAGTCGAACAATGGACATCACTTACCCTCTCAAAGTCACCAGTTTGATAATCAATGTGTCCGGACAGCCAGGTCATGCTGAGAGATAATCTGGCCAGCCCATAACCTGTAGTCAGAGCAGTGCCAATTGTCATTACAGGTCTCATTGACCGGCTTTAGCACAAAGGCCAGTTTAGCAAGCAAAAGAAAAACGCAAGCTCTTTTGGGGAAAATTCGAATCAACTGGTTTGGCCGCCAGCGCGCTATAGCGCAACATAGACTGATTGATGTGAGATACTAACGGGGTTGAAGCCGTTTCTTGGAAACGCCCGGAAGCTTTTGCCCGACTACTCCCCCTGCCAAGTGCGAGGACTATTTTAGCCATGAAAAATTGGTTTGCCTTCCTGCTGATTGCGCTTCAATTAAGCGCCGTGCCGCTGCAAGCACAAGTGCAAGCCCAGGCCATCGGCCAGCCGGGAGTGGGCGGTAAGTCGCAGGACGAGTCGTCGCAAAGTGACGCGTCAATCAAGGAGCCGGCGAAAAAAGCCTCTAAGGGAAACGCAGAGACAAAAAATGCAACGACGAACAGCGCTGCGTCAAAAAATGTGCCGACAAAATACGCGGCCGGCAGCGACAAGAAGATGGACGCCTTCGTCTCCAATCTGATGCACAAAATGACCATGGAAGAAAAAATCGGTCAATTGAATTTGCTCTCCGTTGGAGCTGACGTTACTGGCCCGGTTATCAGCAAGGGCGTGGACGAGAAGATTTCAAAAGGGCTTGTCGGCGGCGTCTTTAACATCTACGGCGCGTCGGCGGTACGCAAGCTGCAAGAAATGGTGATGCAAAAATCACGCCTGAAAATCCCATTGATTTTTGGATTTGATGTAATTCACGGTCACCGCACAGTATTTCCGATACCACTGGGACTGGCAGCTACCTGGGATATGCCGTTGATTGAAAAGACAGCTGCGGCAGCGGCTGCTGAAGCAAGCGCCGACGGATTAAACTGGACTTTTTCTCCCATGGTGGACATTGCCCGCGATCCGCGCTGGGGCCGTTGCACCGAGGGCTCCGGTGAGGATCCGTATCTGGGTGGCCGTATTGCCAGAGCAATGGTGCACGGATATCAGGGCGACAGTTATGCCAATCCGGACAAAGTCATGGCCTGCGTTAAACATTTTGCCCTCTACGGAGGAGCCGAAGCAGGGCGCGACTACAACACCGTAGACATGAGCCGGCTGCGCATGTACAACGAATACTTGCCACCGTATAAAGCCGCTGTTGACGCCGGTGCCGGCTCGGTGATGACTTCTTTCAATGAACTCGACGGCATTCCCGCTACCGGCAATAAATGGCTGATGACCGATCTCCTCCGCAAGCAATGGGGATTTAAAGGATTTATCGTCACCGATTACACAGCCGTGAGCGAGATGATTGCGCACGGCATGGGCGACGAGAAAAAAGTGGCCGAGCTGGCGCTCAATGCTGGTGTGGACATGGACATGGTGAGCGAGCTATTTATCAAGCATGGCAGTGCTCTGGTCAAATCAGGCCGCGTATCGCAAGGACAAATTGACGCCGCTTGCCGACGCATTCTTGAAGCAAAATACAAACTCGGTTTGTTTGATGATCCTTACCGCTTTTGCAATGAAGAGCGTCACAAAAAAGAAATCATGAGCAGCGAAAAAATTGCTCTGAGCAAGGAAGCGGCCGTGAAGAGCATGGTGCTTTTGAAAAACTCCAATCAGGTCTTGCCATTAAGCGATCAAAAGAAAATTGCTTTTATCGGACCGCTGGTGAAAGATCAGCATGGCTTGATCGGCAGCTGGAGCGGAGCCGGCCAGGGCAAAGAGTCGACAAGTCTGTGGAAGGCACTGGAGAGCAAGTTTGGCTCCGGCAAATTTCTCTACGCCAAAGGCTGCAACCTCCTCGAGGATAAAGCCCTGATTGACAAGTTGAACCGCGACGGCTGTGAGCTTGCTCAAGATGAAAAATCCCCAGAGGCAATGATCCAGGAAGCCGTAGACACTGCCAAACAGGCTGACATTGCAGTGGCCGTTTTGGGCGAGCCTGCCTGTATGAGCGGCGAAGCATCAAGCCGCAGCATGATTGGACTATTCGAAAATCAAGTTGAATTGCTCAAGGCCCTGAAACAAACAGGGAAACCTGTAGTCCTGGTATTGATGAATGGACGTCCACTGACTTTAACCTGGGAGGACAAAAATGTAGACAGCATTTTGGAAACCTGGTTTGGTGGCACCACCGCCGGTGCGGCGATTGCCGACATATTGTTTGGCGATGCCAATCCGGCGGGCAAAATCACGATGAGCTTCCCCCGCAACGTCGGCCAGATACCCATTTATTACAACGGCAAAAACACAGGCCGTCCTTTTGCCGAGCTGGAGAAGTATCACTCAAAGTATCTCGATGTGGCCAATGAACCACTCTATCCATTTGGATACGGTTTGAGCTACACAAACTTTCAATACAGCGATCTGACATTGAGCAGTAAAACCCTGGGCTGCGTCGGCTCGGCCAAAGGATCTATACAGTTCAGCACTACGGTGACAAATACAGGCAGTCGCCCCGGGGTCGAAACCGTGCAACTGTACGTTCGCGATATGGTGGGCAGCATCACACGACCGCTAAAAGAGCTCAAAGGCTTTAAACAGATATTACTTAAGCCGGGAGAAAGCAAGACCGTGTCATTCACACTGACAGCAGATGATCTGCGCTTTTACAACTCCGATTTAAAATATGCTGCTGAGCCCGGTGACTTCAAGGTCTTGATCGGACCAAACAGTCGCGACGTTAAGGAAGCGAGTTTCAAACTCGTTATGTGACGATGGCATTTGCGGCATTCTCAACGGCGAGGTGCACTCAGCCGTTTTGAGAAACACAATAAGTGCGAACAAACATCGCTTCCACCGGAGTTATTGCTCTGGCCTCGGCCAATTGCAAGCAGTGTTTTGAACTGACCGGGGCGCCCTTTAGGGCAAAGAAATCAGCCAATTTAGCCAGTCTCGATGGTGACATCTGCAATGGATTTAATTCATAACAACCGAGGTCGGTATTGATCGCCATTTCATAGAAAGTCGCCGCTTCCTCGACCAGGCCCAATAGCATGTGGCAGTCGCCCCATTCGTCGTAAAGGTCGGCGGCAGCAGAGCCGCAGTCGCGGTCAATTTGATGAGTGATCATCAAGTCGTAAGCACGCTCGTAGCAGGCGGTCGCCAGTTCCAGCTCGCCCATGTAAAACGACAGGCGGGCTTCGTAGAGCAATATGGCAAACAGTTTTAGCGAGGAAGGAAGCCAGCAATCGATTTCGTTCAGAGCGTTTTTGATAATCATTTCGGCCGTCGCAATCTCGCCCATCTGGTAGGCGATGCGAGCATTCAGACCGGGTCTGGTCCAATCAATCCTGGCCACCCTCGGCTGCTCCAGGGCAG
>Ga0207011_1166_pt1 | contig 13696 bp, 14 predicted proteins | sample Alteio_BWMinCont_79_FD_153466 | JGI IMG/M metagenome (GOLD analysis project Ga0207011, IMG submission 153466) | Enriched cells from forest soil in Barre Woods Harvard Forest LTER site, Petersham, Massachusetts, United States -... | ecosystem: Environmental > Terrestrial > Soil > Temperate forest >...
CCTTAATACTACTTATACCAAATTGATGGCCAATGCCATTACAACAGCAACAGGCAGTGGCGGCGAAACTATTTTTTGCGGCCCGGTTGATGACCCGTTCTTTGTAGATCTTGGTGGCGCATTTGACCTCGGCGGTTTCAGGACAAATGCACAAGGCGCGCGTGATGGACTCAAAGGATATAATGTGCACTCTATCTGCATAAAAGTCCCTATTTCATCATTACAAAAAAGCGGTTTAAGTGTAACCAGTGCAAAAAGTATCCTTGATCCTGATTTTGTAATTGGTATATGGGCATCTGCAAGCAGGCCTCAGATAAGTACCTTGCGATCAGATGGTAAACCAGCAGATGTATCTGGTTCCTGGATACAGGTGTCTCGTTTAGGTATGCCATTAACGAATGAAGTGATCATACCTGTAGGCATGAAAGACAAATGGAATAGTTTGCCTCCGGATAGTGATCTTCAGTTTGCTTCTTATTTCTCAAATCCGGAATTGGAACTGTATATGGATACCACAAAGTATGCAGCTGCTGTACCGGGACTTAGTGATCTCAGAACACAACGTGCATCTTATACAGTTTTGGGTAATGTAGATTTTGGTTATGGACAACCTGGTTTGTATCCCATCAGAACCAGTGCGGCATTGGTAGGCACGGCACTTGATTCAACTATTTTTGGGAAGATATTATTACCTGATAATCATAGTCCTAGGGCCGTTGACTTGTTGCCGATATTCTATACCGGGGTTCCAAATTTAGCGCCCTACCAATTGGCTGTTGGAAAAACAAAAGGAGATCCACTTGTTGCCGGTAAGCCATTCATTAACAATTTCCTGCCGACGCTGGGCGATTTGCTCAGACTGAATATGTCAACGCCGGTAACTTCCAGAACAAGTGCAGACTTTAGTTCATTAGGAATTATTCAGGCTGCGGTTTTAGGTCTCACTGATTCGAGGTTTAATACGACTCAAAACACACAGTTTATTCCGAACATGGATGGATTTCCAAATGGAAGAAGATTGGAGGACGATGTAACTACTATTGAGTTACAAGCTGTGGGTGGCGTAGCCTTGGCGGCCATTGGTTTGTGGTATGACGATTATACTGCAGCTTCTACAAGTCCCTTAACACCGGATCTTTTAAAAACACTTGGTTTTCAGGCTGGTCCAACCCATAACGATACCACCTTTCAAACCACTTTCCCTTATGTGCAGCAGCCATGGATCGGGTTTGTAGGTCAGGATGTACCTGGTATAGCATTAGGCATTAATTCACTGAATTATGCACCTCCTGCTTCAGTGATGAAAAACTATCCGAACCCTTTCAGGGATTTCACAAATTTTGATATTCACGTCAGCGCACCGGGAAATGTAGTCATCATGGTATATGACCTCACTGGCAAGCAGGTAGGTGTTGTTATGAATGAATATAAAACCGTCGGGGATTATACTGTAAGATGGAATGCGGGTAATTTGTCCACAGGGACTTACCTGGCCTCCCTTACTGAGAACAATGAACCAGTTCAGGTTTCAAAAATGCTTATTAATAAGTAGTTATTGTAAATAACGGGCGGTGGTTATTCCTTGTAAAACCGCCGCCCTTATTTTTTCGTAGATAGGTCGAACAACAAAAACAAACAAACAAATGAAAAAGAATAAGAAATGGTTAGGCGCTGCAATGATGGTAATTATGATTGCCTTTGTTGCATTTATTGTCGTCTATAAAGGACACAGTAACGATGAAATATTACCGCTGAAAGATAGAGTAGGCGCATTAGCAAACAATCCCGAATGGGCCAAAACAAAAGAACAGGTTGCCAAGCTCATTCAAAAAATAAAAGACAAACCGGATGCTGCCGAACCACGTGTTCAATTGGCCCAGGCATATATGCAGGAAGCCCGTGTGACCGGTGATCATCAATATTATGATATGGCTTCACTAAGACTACTAAATTCAGTGTTAAAAAAAGACCCAAATCAATTTGAAGCGCTCTGTTTCAAATCCATGGTTCTGTTATCACAGCATCACTTCACGGATGGGTTGGCACTTGCTAACCAGGCAGTAGCTATAAATCCTTATAATGCATTTGTTTACGGTCTTGTTATAGATGGTAATGTAGAAACCGGAAATTATGATGAAGCCGTTAAGAATTCGGACAAAATGGTTGGCATTCGCCCGGATCTGAGTTCTTATTCACGCATTTCTTATTTGAGAGAAATATATGGCGACAATGAAGGCGCTATTGATGCTATGAAACTTGCAGTTTCAGCAGGATTTCCGGGATTGGAGCAGACTTCCTGGTGTCGTACTCAATTGGGTAAGCTTTATGAAAATAAAGGCGATCTTGACAATGCAAAAATCCAATATGAAATCGCTTTAAGCCAACGGCCTGATTATGCATATGCCTATGCAGGGCTTGGAAGAATTGACGCCTATCAAAAGAATTACAAACAGGCAATTGAAGATGTGCAAAAAGCTCAGTCATTGGTAAATGATTATGGCTTTTATGATCAATTGTCTGAATTATATAAACTTAATAACGAACCCGCTAAAGCAAAACAAATTGCTGAAGACCTGGTGTCAAAATTGACTAAAGATGCACAGGTTGGGAATAGTGATGACCAGATCGGGCACTATGCTGATAAAGAATTGGCTTATGCTTATTTGAAAACGGGTAACTATGATAAAGCGCTAGAACATGCATTGATAGAATATAATCGCCGCCCGGATAATATAGATGTAAACCAGGCACTTGCATGGGTCAATTACAAAATGGGAAATACCAAAGATGCTGATAAATATATTACCGTTGCCTTAAAAACAAATTCGCAAAACCCAACGCTTCTTTGCGAGGCTGGAATTATAAAATCCAAAGTCGGTGATAAAGACAAAGGAAATACCCTGATTAAAAAAGCATTATCGATGGATCCATACATTTCACAGGATCTGCAAAACGAAGTGAAGCCATATCTGGCTATGAACAATTAGTGCTGAGAAAGATCAAAATATAAATACCAAACCATGCAGGATCTAAACCAGATATCAATAAACCAAAGTTATCCAAAAACTAAATGGATAGTAATGGTTTTGGGACTTATTTCCTGCATGATTCCGGTATTTGCTCAGGCTCATGTTGTTCCGTACGACCTGAGTAAATTATCAAAAACTGATATTGTTTTTATTTATCTGAAGTTAGGCTATACACATATTTTGCCCAACGGCTTTGATCATATCCTGTTTGTACTTGGATTATTTCTTCTCAATCCCAGGCTAAAATCTGTCATCAGCCAGGCAACTGCATTTACCGTAGCGCACTCTATTACCCTTGGCCTGGCTATGCGGGGAGTCATTACACCCATCAGTTCTGTTGTTGAGCCAATCATAGCGCTATCCATTGTTTTTGTGGCCATTGAAAACATTTATACCAGTAAATTGAAACCCTGGCGGATTGTGATCGTATTCCTTTTTGGATTGATACATGGGTTAGGTTTTGCCAGCGCATTGCGAGAATTAAGTCTGCCAAAAACGGATTTCTTTACTTCGATTATCATGTTCAATATAGGTGTGGAACTGGGACAGATTACGATTATTGTAGCCGCATATTTATTGGTAGGCCATTGGTTCAAAAACAAAACCTGGTATCGGAAAAGAATAGTTATTCCCATATCGCTAATGATTGCATTCATTGCATTTTATTGGACGATTGAAAGGGTTTTTGATGTGGACATTATTAATAAAATTGCATTGCTTTAAAATGATGCGTTTCTCGATTACCATATTTTTTAGCCTGTTTCTTTTCGTTTCGCTGTTTGCTGAAAAAGGCAAAATATCAGGTATCGTTTTTTCAGGAACCTATCAGAATAAGGTCCAGGGGGTCGTTGTAAATCTGGTAGGTACTGGTAAAGGAAGCTTGACAGATTCTATGGGTCAATACCAGATTACAGGTTTGTCTGATGGGGACTATATCATGCAATTTATGGGTCTGGGTTATAAAACAACAGAACACAAAATCACTATCAAAAATGGGTCATCTCTGCACTATTCCGCTAATATCGCAGAAGCGCTGACCAGCTTAAATGAAGTTATAATCAAACCAAAGGTAAATTACCAATCGCTTACCGGTTATAATGCCATTTCTCAACTTGATATAAACCTTCGCCCTACCAATTCCGCCCAGGATTTATTGAGATTGGTCCCGGGTCTTTTTATTGCACAACATGCAGGTGGTGGCAAAGCGGAGCAAATCTTTATCAGGGGATTTGATTGTGACCATGGGACTGATTTTGCAAGTTATGTAGATGGGATACCGGTAAATATGGTTTCGCACGCACACGGACAAGGATATGCTGATCTGCATTTTGTGATCCCTGAAACCATTGAAGAAATGGATGTTTACAAAGGCCCTTATTACTCAAAATTCGGAGATCTTGAAACAACGGGAGCCGCCGACTTTAAAACGTATAATATTCTTAACCAGAATGAGATCAAACTGGAATACGGCCAGTTTGATACATACCGCATCATGGCGATGATCAATCTATTAAATGATAAAACCCATTTGTTTTCAAAACTGAAAGAGAACCTTTATGTAGCAGGGGAATATCGTTTTACCAACGGGTATTTTACCAATCCTGAAGACTTTTCGAAATTTAACGGACTCATAAAATACTACGGCCAACTAACAGATAAAACCACCATGACCTTTTCGGCATCAGCCTTTACCAGTAGATGGAATGCATCAGGGCAGATACCGGTAAGGGCTGTTGCAGAGGGTATAATAGGCCCGTTTGGTAGTCTTGACCCGAGCGAAGGCGGACAGACCAATCGCGAGAATGTCAACCTGATCTTTGATCATTATTATGATAATGACCATCACATCAGGAACCAGTTTTATTATTCCCACTATGATTTTAACTTGTATTCTGATTTTACATACTTCCTGGTGGATACGGTTCATGGAGATGAAATAAATCAAAAGGACAAACGAAACCTATTCGGCTATAACGGTTCTTATGACCTGAATAGCAAATTATTCGTGTTTAATTCAAGTACAACTTTTGGGGCTGGATTCCGCTTTGATAACGCTCACATATCCCTGATTCATGATGAAAAAAGAGTTGCGCTTGACACATTTGTGGATGGCCGATTGAATCAACTGAATACTTTCGCTTACATTGATGAAAACATTTTTATCACCCCCAAATTCAGGATCAATCCAGGGCTGAGATTTGACTTCTTCAATTTCAATTTCCAAAACAATACCCATCCCGATTCATCGGGTGATGTAACCAAGGCTTTGGTGAGTCCTAAGTTGAATTTTATCTATGATGCGGCTCCTGATCTTCAGCTATATCTCAAAGCGGGTTATGGTTTTCATTCGAATGATGCGAGGGCAATTATCATCAATCACGTTGACAATATCAACGATAATATCGTACCAAGATCTATAGGCAGTGATCTGGGGGCTTTTTTTAAGCCGGCACCTAATACCCTCATTAATTTTGCACTATGGATAAACTACATGCAAAATGAACTTGTATATAATGGTGATGATGGTACCGTAACTCCTATTGGCGCCACCTTACGTCGAGGTGCAGATCTATCTATCCGCTATGAATTCTACAGGCATTGGTATTTTGATGCTGATATAAATTACAGCTATGGTAGAAGATTGAATGTGCCATCGGATAGTGTTTATATTCCACTGGCTCCAATTCTTACCAGCATTGCAGGAATAACTTATAAAGCCCCATCCGGGATCAACGGGAGCCTTAGAAGTCGGTACCTGAGTGACCGTCCTGCCAATGAGGCCTGGAGCCGTACAGCAAGCGGCTATTTTTTGATGGACGCCTCACTGAACTATACCCGTAAGCAATGGGAAATAGGCGTATCCATCGAGAACATATTTAATGTTTACTGGAAAGAAGCTGAATTTGATACGGAAAGCCGTTTAAAAGGCGAAGAAGTACCCGTCACGCAAATTGACTATACTCCCGGAACGCCCAGAAGTATTAAGGGGCATGTTGCCTTGTTTTTTTAGAAGTACCTCTTAATGAGCGAAGGCTTCAAAGTATAGCTCTTTATCTCTCCACTGAAAATTCCTTTGTCATCTATTTTATCAATCCTTACCTGGTCAGAGGCATGAATGATATGCCCATCTCCGGTGAGAATGCCCACATGTGTCATGGTGTGTCCGCTTTCTGAAAAGAAAGCGAGATCGCCTGCTTTTGCTACTTTGAGAGATTCAACGCTTTGACCTTTTTCTACCTGCTGAGATGCATCCCTTGGAAGGACAACCCCGTTAAGTTCAAAAACCATCTGGGTAAATCCCGAACAATCTATTCCCAACAGACTTCGACCGCCCCATAGGTACGGTGTGTGAAGATATTTTTTTGCAATTTTTATAAGTTCATCCGGATCTGTTTTCCCTTTTTGAGAAATAATTTCTCTGGAGTATTCCACTTTCTCATCACCAAGATAAAGATGGGTACCATCGAAGAGAGGTAACCTGCTTCCGTAGCTCATGTAATAACTTTTATCGCCATTTTGGGCTGTGGAAAGAATCTCGCCACTATAAACAGGCTTCTCAGTGTCATATTTCTTGAGAAATTCGCCATCAACCAGGTGAAGCAGCCTGCTGTACACCCATCCTTCGTAATGATCATGCCGGGACTTGACAAGATGCCAGTGATCAAGAGATTCCATGACTGTAAAAACATCACCAAAGAGCAACATGCTCACCATTTCGCTTTTGTGCTTTGGATCTCCCCTCATTGGGATCATGCCAAGTGTGCAGATGGCGGTGGATTGATTCATATCTTAAAGTTATTAGTTGTCAATTAGACGATATAAAGGGACAAAAGGTTAGTCATAAGACGGGTGATGAGGAAATATATTTTATGACGGGGTTTTGTCACCGGTGCCTTGCTTTTCAAGACCTTTGCAGTATTACAAATACTATTCCAAATGTCAACATACGCTATTGCCATCCACGGTGGAGCAGGCACCATCAATAAAGACCTGATAACTCCAAAAGAGCAGCAGGATTACAAATCAGCCCTGCGAGCAGCATTGCAAGCCGGAGAAGACATTCTCAAAGACGGTGGTAGCTCTTTAGATGCCGTACAGGCAGCGGTGATGTCATTGGAGGATTGCCCGCTGTTTAACGCAGGCAGGGGAGCCGTCTTTACGCATGAGGGTACCCACGAAATGGATGCCGCTATCATGGAGGGCAAAGGACTTAATGCCGGAGCCGTATCAGGAGTATCTAATATTAAAAACCCTGTGCAATTAGCAAGGACTATCATGGATCATTCCGGGAGTGTGCTATTGGCAGGGGAGGGGGCTAATGAGTTCGCCCGCAAAATGAATATCACGTTTGAAGAAGATGCCTATTTCTTTTCCCAGTATCGTTACGACCAGCTCATGAAAATCAGGGATACAGATATGGTAAAACTGGATCATTCGGTTTCTGATGCACCTAAGAAATTTGGTACCGTTGGAGCTGTTGCCCTTGATATCAATGGCAACCTTGCGGCATCTACATCTACAGGTGGACTTACCAACAAACGTTTCGGTAGGATTGGCGATACACCTATTATTGGAGCTGGTACTTATGCCAATAACAAGACTTGTGCGATATCATGTACTGGCGTTGGGGAGTTTTATATCCGTGCAGTGGTGGGGCATGATATATCCTGCCTGATGGAATATAAAGGGCTCTCACTGGAACAAGCATGTCATGAACTGGTTCAAGTTAAACTCATAGAACTAGGTGGCGAAGGGGGATTAATAGCTATTGATTCGAAAGGCAACATATCAATGCCCTTCAATTCAGAAGGCATGTACCGTGGCATGAAAAAAGCCGGTGAAGATTTTGTGGTAGAAATATATGCTTAGTAATGATCAATGATCGATTATCAATGATCAATAGGCTAAAGCAAGAGTAATTTTCTGATAATTGATCATTGATAATTGATCATTGTTAACTGATCATTGAAAGTTGATCCACATAAAACTTACGTTCGTTTACGTAATACAGATTTCCTTTTGCCATTACATGCACAATCAGGTTTTCGATAGATATCGGCTCGCCTTCTTCAAGGTCTGCGATATTGGAATGTTTTATCTGGTGGCCGTCAAAAATTAAAATCAAACCGCTGCCAATGGCTTCCATCTCGTTTCCTCTTTTCACTACAACCCCTGTATCTTCTCCAAGTCCGACGCCAATACATCCTGGGTTGCTTGCCACGGCCTGAGCCAACCGCCCGAATCTGCCACGAGTAACGAAATGCGAATCAAAAATAACATCCCTCATGAAACCCAGTCCTGTGGTGATCTTTACTTCACCTTTGAGCAATGCACCCTGGCTGCTGCCCTGGTAGATCATCGTGTTTGACATAGCCATAGCTCCGGCGCTTGTACCGGCCACTACGAAGTCCTCGCCCATATACCGGTCCATGATAATTTTCAGAAAATCCGTACCGCCAAGGATCATTGTAAGCCTTAACTGGTTTCCCCCGGTAAACATGACACCGTCAGCTTTTCGTACCCGATCTTCGTATTCAGTGCTATGGGCATCATCCCGGCTTTTGATATGAATAACCCCGATATTATGACAACCCAGTTTCCCGAATGCCTGGATATAAAGTTCACCGACTTCTTCAGGAATAGCAGATGCGGTGGTGATAACTTCTATGTAAGAATCAACGCCTTTCATCTCAGAAATAATCCGTTTCAGGATGCCGGTTTCAAAGAAAGCCAGGTCATTTTTTGGCGAGAAATTGGGTTCTGACTCTGTGCCTTTGTCTTCGGCGCCACCGACGGATATAAGAGTTCCTAAAGGGATTTCCATGAATATAATTCTTGATTGCACAGCAAATGTAGGTATATGCGATTTTAAGTCAGGTTAATATTAAGATAATGTTACCACGATATCCACAATGCCTCACCCAACGAATTATTCCTTGCTCTCTCAAGGAACCTTCAGAGAGGGCTTTGCTTACGCCTGAGAGTTTGACAGATTTAGTTTCTTTAGTGAGCTCATGCTTGGTTACCATCATGCGCCAGCCACACTCTCCCTTGTGAGTTCTGCGAGAGCAGAATGAATTCCGGGGTGAGGCTACTTTCGCGTCAGCCAATTAACATATCATCACATTAGCACATTAGCACATCAATCGTGTTTACACTCTTTAACATTTTTTGTAAACATTTCCTGTTAATAAGCTTTTAATGAGTTTATTAAGTGTCACGTTTGGGTTTACATTCGCGCCAGAGTGTAAACCCTCTTTGTGTTTTATGAATGTTATCATTTGATTTTCAAGTTTTAAAGTAAAACGACTCTTTTCCCGCAGATTTCGCAGATTCGCGCAGATTTGATTAAATGATTAGCAAGATTTTCTCGCGTCAGCCAATTCGTAATTCGTAATTCATAATTAGTTTTACATACATATATAGCAACACACCCTTTTGGCGCTCTCTTTTCAAAAATAAATATTTAACTTATATTTATTCAATGAGTTATAGGCGAAGGTTTTTTTGGGTTTGTCGTTACATTTTAAACGAGAGCATTTCGCAGACAAGCCCTGACCCTAAAGGGAACCTCAGAGTGTTCGATTCGGTTTTTTCGATTCGCGTTAGCTCGCAATAAAACACACTGTTGCAAATTCAGAGTTAAACCATCACAAGTTCCCTTTAGGGTCAGGGCTAAAGCTAAGGCGGCACGCGGTAGGGTCAGGGCTATGGCTGAGGGAAGACAAAAATTAATAATTTTGTTCATATGAGTATGCATTTTGAAGCTAGTCCCGGTACATTTAAAAAAGCACAGGAGCTTAGCGAAAATGAAACAACTGCAGAAAAATTGCTTTGGGAACAGCTATCAGAAAACCAATTAGGGTTTAAATTTAGGAGACAGCATCCCCTCAAATGGTTTATTGCAGATTTTTATTGTCATAAGGCTAAACTGATTATTGAAGTCGACGGAGGCGTTCATTTGGATAAACTGCAAAAAGATTATGACAAAGGCAGGGAAGCAGAATTAGAAAAATTAGGTCTTAAGGTACTTAGATTTTCAAATGAGGAAATACAGAATGATATCATAAAAGTGCTTGAAACAATCAGGCAAAACATAACTAATACGTTCTAATTGCAACCAAGCCCTGACCCTAAAGCCTGCCTGTGCAGACAGGGGAACCTACGCTTGTTCTATTCTGAATTTTTTTGCAGTGTCTTCTTCGTGATAAGAAATGTCATAGAGAACTCAACGATAGTTCTTTTGCGCCACCGCTAAAGCTAAGGCGGCACGCGGTAGGGTCAGGGCAATTCTAATTTTTTAACGGCCAATGCGTTCTTTCTCTACATTTGCCAATATGAAAAAAACAATCCTGACATTCGGACCCATATCTGCAGTGATGATGGCGGGCATGTATGTCGTATTTTGCATGGCGAGAGACAGTGGAAACATTCTCTTCTCACAGATATTGACGTATACCGGCGCGGTGGTGTTATTTGTAATGCTGTTTTTCGGGATAAAATATTACAGAGACCATGCACAGAGTGGTTTCATCACGTTTGGTAAAGCCATCCAGGTAGGCATATACATTTCGCTGGTAACATCCATATGTTCTGCACTCATATGGATGATCCTTTATGAACCTGTTTTCAAGGATTTTATGGACCATCATACGGCAGCACTAATAGAAAAATTAAACACAAGCGGTACACCGATTGCCGAAATAACTGCTAAAAAAGAAGAAATACTAAGCCATGACGCGCTTTACGATAACCCCATCTATAGGGCAGGCATTATTTTTATCCAGGGTTTCCCCGTGGAAGTCATCATGACGGTGATAGCTGCTTTTGTACTCAAGAAAAAACAAGAATAAAGGAGGGGGGTGTAGAAGGTCTGCAGACCTTTAACTATTCCTAACTAACAAGTGACGCTTCGCTTAACACTTGCGAGAACGGGGGAACTCACTAACAGTTCCCTTTAGGGTCAGGGCAATTCTTCACGATAAGAAATGTCATAGAGAACTCAACGATAGTTCTTTTGCGCCACCGCTAAAGCTAAGGCGGCACGCGGTAGGGTCAGGGCAATTTTCATTTTTTACGGCCAATGCGTTCTTTCTCTACATTTGCCAACATGAAAAAAACAATCCTGACATTCGGACCCATATCAGCAGTTATGATGGCGAGCATGTATGTAATATTTTGCCTGGCGAGAGACAGTGGAAACATTCTCCTCTCACAAATATTGACATATACCGGCGCGGTGTTGTTATTTGTAATGCTGTTTTTCGGGATCAAATATTACAGAGACCATGCACATGGTGGTTTCATCACCTTTGGCAAAGCCATCCAGGTAGGCATATACATTTCACTGGTAACATCCGTATGTTCTGCACTCATATGGATGATCCTCTATGAACCTGTTTTCAAGGATTTTATGGACCACCATACGGCAGCAGTGATAGAAAAATTAAATATAAGCGGTGCACCGGTAGCGGAAATAGCTGCTAAAAAAGAAGAAATACTAAGCCATACCGCACTTTACGATAACCCCATCTATAGGGCAGGCATTATTTTTATCCAGGGTTTCCCCGTGGAAGCCATCATGACGGTGATAGCTGCTTTTGTACTCAAGAAAAAACAAGAATAAAGGAGGGGTGTGTAGAAGGTCTACAGACCTTTAACCATTCCTAACTCACAAGTGACGCTTCGCTTAACACTTGCGAGAACGGGGAAATTTTATAGAGGAGACGGCTATCTGAGTAAACCAGTTAGGTTTTATGAAGAAAGAGAATGGAGATATACTCCGCCTCGTAATTTGTTTAAAGATATTAAAGTAAAGGATTCTTATTCAGCAGAAAACTATATTAATCCTGTAAAAAGACGAGCCATAAATATCAAGCTCGCTAAGCATATTAAATTAACTTTTAATGCAAATGATATTCGATTCATTATTGTTAAAAATGATGAAGAAATACCAGAAATGCTAGCAGAATTGGAAAAAATATATGGAACTAGCACTAATTTCAATGACCTTAAACTGTTAGGTACACGATTAATTTCATTAGAACAAATTCTTGAAGATCTCTAATTATCCCCAGCCTCCGCTCGCATCTTGCGAGTGGTGTTATATCAAGCCTCCCAGCTGAAATTATATTATTTTATTAGTTTTGACCCCCAACTGGCACAAGCGTCAGCTTGTGACTTTTACTTTTGAAGCGTCCGCTTCACGTTAGTCACTTCAAACTACTCCGTGGTCTGTGGCACACAGACCACCTGGATCTCTCAAGTTAATATTCCGGCCTGTGAGCCACAGGCCGGGGAGAAGCACAAAAACTCTCCGAATTAAAAAAAAGAATATGGGTCTGGTGTATGAGGAATGGCAGTTGTTGTTCCGACAAGCCCTGACCCCAGCGGGCGCGCAACTGTGTCGCGTTTCAATTGGGCTTGCAACGCCTTATGGAAATTTCCTGTATATTTCTTTTCTGTGAAGGCAGGCGGCGAAAGTAATGACGCCATTCTCAAAAACAAAACCGACTCTGTAATTGCCTGTTTTTATCCTGTATGCTGTTTTATACCCTTTTAGCTTTTTAACGTGGTGTATTTCGGTGAGGGCTACGGCATTTTGTGCCTCATTTACACAGGCAGCTATTTCACTCCGGAGTTTTTCGTCTTTGATTTCCGAAAGCTGCTTTTCAAAGGCTTTTGTAAAAGCTATTTTCATTTCAGCCCCAGCGTAGCAAGAACTTTTTTATTATCAGCAAGCCCGCTTTTCATGCTTTCATGAATCATTTTACCGAGCAATGCGTCTTCTCTTTTTTCGATTTCCGCCTCCGAAAACAGGTTCAATCCTTTGTCCTTTTTCAGTAAAGCTTTGATGAGGCCAATTAAATTTTGCCCGACATTGGTGCTATCATCTATTTCAAGGATATACTTCATTCGCTTTTTCTTACAAAAATACAAAATTTACAGAAATTGATCGCTCAGTTCTTCTCCGTGGTCTGTGTGCCACAGACCACGGAGATTCTCAAGTTAATATTCCGGCCTGTGAGCCACAGGCCTGTGAGGAGGCACAAAAACTCTCCTAATTAATCAAAAAAGAATATGGGTAGGGTGTGTGAGGAATGGCAGTTGTTGTTCCGACAAGCCCTGACCCTAAAGCCTGCCTGTAGCAGACAGGGGAACCTCTGACTGTTTTATTCCGAATTTCTTGCGGCGACTTCTTCACGATATCAACAATCATAGAGAACTCACCTTTAGTCCCCTTTAGGGTCAGGGCCCCTCTCCCTGGCCTGTCTCCTGACAGACCAGTTGTCTTTTAACCCGCGGCGAATTTCGGTCTGTGCACTTTATAATATCCGGGATATCCCTTTAGCTTTTCAATGTTGCCGGCTTCTGCCACATAAGATATGTGGTTTAAATTTTCAAATACAAAGGATTCGATTTTTGCTCTAATAGGTTTGGGTACCCTGGCGAGATCTTTTAAGAATTTCGGCTTATATGCCTCTTCCAATCAGCCAGCCTTTTGGAGTCTGTTGTAAAATTCTTTTGCCTCTGCAAGTGAAAGCGGTTTTTCGTCATCCTCCTTCATGAGTTGCACAAGTGCGTAGTCTTCAAGTATTTCTATCATCCTATCAAAGTCCTTAGACTTTACCTGAACAGCAATCCTTCGCCCAGCTTTATCAACAATA
>Ga0207011_1167_pt1 | contig 13696 bp, 13 predicted proteins | sample Alteio_BWMinCont_79_FD_153466 | JGI IMG/M metagenome (GOLD analysis project Ga0207011, IMG submission 153466) | Enriched cells from forest soil in Barre Woods Harvard Forest LTER site, Petersham, Massachusetts, United States -... | ecosystem: Environmental > Terrestrial > Soil > Temperate forest >...
CTTCAAACCCCTTCGTTTGGCGATGTCGAGAACGGGGTCCATATCGACCGGTAGACCATAAATGTGAACCGCCATGATCGCCTTGGTGCGCGGCGTAATCTTCGACTCGATCTGTGTGGTATCCATGTTCCAAGTAAGCGAGTCGCTGTCCACGACAACTGGCGTCGCGCCCGCTCGGATGATCGCCGTGGCGCAAGAAATGATCGTGAAGGTCGGGAGGATCACCTCGTCGCCGGGACCGATGCCAAGCGCCGCAACCTGTGCTTCGGTAAAAAGCGGCGCTTTGTGCATGAGGAACTTGGTTGGAATTTTCGGATGAGCAATCTGCAAGCGGCCGTTGGCATCGCGCAGTTGGAGAAACTGCCGAAGACAGTTGATAAGAAGCGCCAGATCGGAATGTGGTATGATGAATTGCTTACGGATATGACCACGATCGAACGCTTGCCGTCACGCACCAAATATGCCGAGAACATTCACTGGGTGTATGGGGTCGTTTTGAAAGAGATCATTCCATTCGATGCCGAGGAGGCGATGCGGCGCATGGCCGGGGAGGGGGTCGGAGTGCGTCCATTCTTCTGGTCGATGCACGAGCAGCCGGTGCTTCGTAAGATGGGGTTGTTCGAAGGAACATCGTGTCCAGTGGCCGAGCGCATTGCTCGCCGCGGTTTCTATATTCCGAGTGGTGTGGCGCTTACGCGCCAGCAAGCCGAAGATGTGGCGCAGGCGCTGCGGCGCGTGCTGTCCGGGCCATCGAGCGCGCCTTATATCTCATAGAAAAATAACTGACCATGACCGAGGCAGTTGAGAAGATCGAACACGAAGGTGAGATGTTGGCGCTGATCGTGCGTGATGAATTTTCGCATCCTGGTATTTCCTTCTTCACGCCGAATGATCTGTCCCAGCAGCTGGCCTATATGCGGCATCCCGCAGGCAAGATCATCGACGCGCACTTCCACAACCCTGTTCCGCGCAGTGTGTCCTATAGCCAAGAAACCCTGTTCATCAAACGCGGCCGGTTGCGGGTGGATTTTTTCGATGGGCAGCTGGCCTATCTTGAGAGCCGAGAGTTGAAGGCGGGCGATGTTATTCTGCTGGTTAAAGGCGGACATGGGTTCGAGGTTCTCGAAGAGATCGAGATGATCGAGGTCAAGCAGGGCCCCTACACTGGGGATCAGGATAAGACGCGCTTTGATACAAAGATCCCTGACGTATTAAAGCTTGGTTAAGATACCGCAGCTGGCGTTGACCTTTGGCAAGCGATGTCCAATTTTAAAAAATACTCTGCGGTCTATGACCTGCTTTACCGTGACAAAGACTATGCGGCGGAAGCCCAATATGTAGCGGCGAAAATCCGGGCGCATAATTCTTCCGCGCATAGTATCTTGGAATTGGGTTCGGGAACGGGACGTCACGGCCGCCTACTGGCGGACATCGGGTTCGATGTGCACGGGATCGAACGCAGTCAAGAGATGGTTGCGGTGGCAAATGCCGTGCGGGGCTCACAATTGTCTGAGACGACAGGTTCATTCACTTGCGAATTGGGCGATATCTGCACTGCGCGCGTAGGGCGTACATTTGATGCCGTCATCGCATTGTTTCATGTCATTAGCTATCAAACGTCCAACGAGAATTTGATTAAAGTATTTCGCGCGGCCGCCGACCATTTGAAGTCCGGCGGCATCTTGCTGTTTGATGTTTGGCATGGTCCAGCGGTATTGATGCAGTTTCCGACTGAACGTGTGAAGAATGTAGCCGACGAGCGATTCCAAGTGACGCGGACTGCTCGGCCCGAGGTCGATACGGATCGAAGCACGGTCAAAGTGACCTACGAAATGAATTGCCAAGACCTCTGGTCCGGACAATTCGAGTCCTTTACTGAAGTCCATCTCATGCGATATCTGTTTCCAACGGAAATTAGTCTCCTGGCGCAGATTTGTGGTATGCGAATTTTAGACACCGAGGAATTTCTGACTGGCCGTCCGCCATCGCCGTCCACATGGAGCGTGGCGTATTTGTTAGAAAATGAGTGATACAGAATGAGCCATCTAAAAGATGATTACGAATTACTTATTCAGCCAACCCGCGGATGGGTCGCATTGAATTTCGCCGAGGTTTGGCGATATCGTGATTTGCTTCTCTTGCTTGTGAATCGCGATTTTGTGACAAAATACAAGCAGACATTGTTGGGGCCCGCATGGTTCATCCTGCAGCCACTACTGACAACTCTGGTGTTTACCGTTATCTTCGCGAGAGCAATAAGAATCTCTACTGACGAGGTTCCTCCTATACTATTCTATTTTACCGGATTGCTAGGGTGGAATTATTTTGCACAAACGTTTCAAAACATATCTGGGACCTTCGTAAACAATGCTGGGATATTTGGAAAAGTATATTTCCCTCGAATTGTGGTGCCGCTCGCTGCGGTGATTTCGAATTTGATGTCATTCGCGTTGCAATTGGTCACGCTGATGTGCCTGTGGGTTTATTTCAAATACTTTAGCAGTGTAGGCACGCACTTCGGTTTGTCGGCGGCTCTCGTATGGCTCCCAATTATACTGCTCCAGATCGCGGCACTGAGCTTTGGCGCCGGACTTTGGCTTTCGGCTCTGACCGCCAAATATCGCGATTTTACGCTTTTGAGTGCTTTCATTCTTCAAGTTTGGATGTTCGCCACCCCCGTGATCTATCCATTATCGCAGATTCCTGAACAATGGCGATGGCTCGCCATCATCAATCCGATGTCAATGCCACTCGAGACCATTAAATATATGCTCCTCGGTCATGGTGTGGTCGTTCTTGATTATCTACTTGTATCTGTCGGCGTGACGCTGCTCATGCTCGGTACCGGTGCACTTGTGTTCAGCAAGGTCGAGAAGACCTTCATCGACACCGTATAGGCATTCTCGAAGTTTTCCCGTGCCACGCCCCATCATCGAAGTCGAGAACGTCTCCAAGCGCTATCGGCTTGGGCTATTTAACGCCCAGACGTTGCGTGATGAGATCGAAGATCTATTCCGGCGAATGTCTACAAGTCGCCGCGCAAGTACTAATAAATCCGAGTTTTGGGCGCTCAAAAACGTGTCCTTCACCGTTCAGCGCGGCGAGGTCGTCGGCATCATCGGCCGCAACGGAGCGGGCAAGAGCACGTTGCTCAAAGTTCTGAGCCGAGTAACCGAGCCCACGAGTGGGATGGCGCGTATTCGCGGCCGTGTCGCTTCGCTGCTGGAAGTTGGGACCGGATTCCACCCCGAGCTTACAGGTCGAGAAAACATTTACCTCAATGGCGCAATTCTGGGCATGACCAAACAGGAAATCAGAGAAAAGTTCAATGACATAGTCGCGTTCTCAGAAATCGAAAAATTTCTCGATACACCGGTAAAGCGTTATAGCTCGGGTATGTATGTTCGTCTCGCTTTTGCTGTTGCAGCGCATTTAGACCCGGAGATATTGATCGTTGACGAGGTGCTTTCTGTTGGCGACACCAGATTTCAACAAAAATGCCTGGGCAAGCTTCGTGATGTCTCCTCGAGCGGCCGCACCGTGCTTTTTGTTAGTCATAACTTAGCGGCAGTGCAGGCCCTTTGCGATCGAACTATGCTTTTGGATCGAGGCAAACTGCTTTCGATTGGCTCACCTCCAGCTATCATTGCAGAATATCACAATCTCGATCTAGTTTCAGGCGAGAATCAGGCCGTTGGATTGGCGGGAATAGAGCGACCAGCTGGCATGCAGACCGTCATTGTGGACGCGGCGATTAATGGCAGTCCGATTAAGGGGAACTGCAAGGTCTTGCCCGAGTCATCCTTAGAATTGGTGTTTCACGTTTCGTTGGCCACGAAGATGTCTGATTGCACGCTTGGCATACACTTTGAGACAAAATTCGGTGTAGTCGTTTTTTCCTTAAATACCCGCTGGGCGATGAAAGGAATTCAGCTTGAGCAGGGCCGGTATGAAATTACTGCTTTACTCGAGCGCCTGCCGTTGATGATTGGCGTGTACGACATATCCATCGGTTTCTCGTCGAATAAACGGCAGGTTGATTGGCTCGAACGTATCGCGGAGCTCGAAGTGACTGAATTCGATCTTTTCGGCACCGGTGAATTGCCGTGGCCGGGGCAAGGCTACGTTATATCCCGCCCGATCTGGAATGTGCGGTTGGTCGAAAGTAGTATCTGATGGACACGCATTATCGTGGTCGAAATATCGTTTTCGTGGTCGGCTGTCCTCGCAGCGGTACGACATGGGTTCAGAAGCTCCTTGCAGCTCATGCGCAAATTAAAACCGGGCAAGAATCAGATTTGTTCGCCCTGTACGTCGGGCCCCAACTGCGGGCTTGGCGGAACAATCTAGATCAAAGCGAAAATTCCAGAGGAGGGCTTGGGCTCGCCTGCTACCATCGGGAAATGGAATTTATGGATATCCTGCGGACCTATCTGGACGCACTGTTGGCACCAATGGTGGCTGGGCTCAACGATGGTGAGCTATTCGTTGAGAAGTCGCCTGCACACGCGTTGTTTTTGAATGAGATCATGGAGCTCTTGCCCGAGAGTCGAATTATTCATGTCCTACGTGACCCTCGGGACGTAGTAGCGTCTCTCATGGCGGCTTCAAAGAGCTGGGGAAAAAGTTGGGCGCCGGGGAATGCGGCGCATGCCACCATGACGTGGTTAAGCCATGTTCGTTCTGCGCGCACTGCGGCCCAGACCGCGCCTTGTGGCCATTTTTTGGAGACGACTTACGAGCTTTTGTATAGCAGTCCGCACGAAGAACTTAAAAAAATGATGGATTTTCTGGGTTTGAGCTGGTCTGAGGCCAACCTAGCGCAAGCTATCGAAGCGAACTCTGCAGAAAATATTTTACGGACGGGCGGGACGCCTATCCAAGTCCGAGGTGAATTTGGAGGCAGTGGCGGGCGCGTCGCTTCGGAGCCTTCTGGATTTCTCAGGAAAGCACGGCCGGGCGCCTGGCGGAATGATCTTTCATGGCGTGACCGCTGGCGAATCTGGCGAATGGCGAGACTACAAATGGGTGAGGTTGGGTACGGTTGGACCACTCCTTTTGCCTGAAATGTGCACCTTGCATAACCTACTGTAGCTCGATATCTGAGGATCGAACCAGAATCACCATAAAATGAAGCGTGACCCACCCGTCATTAAACGCGGTCACGATGCGTGCCTACTGCAGTGCGGGGACACACCGGCCATCCAACTCGCTATCTGTGGCTCGTTTCAAAAACATCGCCAGATGCAGCATAGATTGACGAACTAATGACGGGTCGTTATTCGGTTTCAGTAGTGATCCCCACCTATAATATGGCGTGGTGTATTGAGCGCGCGATTAAAAGTTGCCAAATACAATCTGCGCCGGTAAATGAAATTATTATTGTAGATGATTGCTCTAATGATAAGACACAAGCGATTGTTGAAAAAGCAAACATCCAGGATCCCCGCATTCGATATTTCAGAAAGGCAACAAATGAGGGGCATCTTTATGCACTTGCTTTCGGAATTCAGCGCAGTACAGCGGACTGGGTTGCCTTGCTTGATGCGGACGATGAACTAACGCCAATCTCAATCGCTAGCCGGGTGGAGGCGGCTACGCGCTATGAATTTGAATCAGGTACACTGCCTCAACTTGTGTACGGCGACCACATCCAACAACCGTCTGGGCTGACAACGCAGTTTTGGCGCCTGAGGGGGTATGCCTATCCCTTCGTTTGCAAGGAATTGTGTCTTTGTCAGACTAGCACAATCATGCTCGGGAAAAAGGCGTTGCCCCTGTTTCCGGTCGCAGATGGTTGGACAACCGATGATTACATCGTTCTGGCAATTTCTAAGCAATATCCGATTTTGCATTGCGATGCTACGGTCGCAATTTATCATTCCCATAATAGTGAAACGAGAATGTCTAATAGCGCAAAAAAGCGATTTCTTGGAGTCTTAAAGTTGGTTCGCGACAATCGCCGTGATGTGCTGCGTGTTCATGGCATTCACCGGCTTCTGCTCTGGTACCTACGAGTCTTGAGGTCATATTGTGATTATAGATTGTCTACCATTGATGAGTTTCTCAACTATCCAAAGACCACGTTATTGTCGACGTTCGCCAAGTTACCCATACGAGCATCTCGGCGGGCATTATTGCTTGTTCGAGAACTCATTAATCGATACTTACTCGACAAGTTTGATCTACACTACTTCTAGCTATGGCTTATGCTGACCGATGTTACACTGGCGCAAACGATGAACTCAAAAACCTTTAGAAACTCTACCTTCTCCAAATGAATATAGGTATTTACGTTACGACTTTAGCGCCGACTTCGATGGCTCAGGCGCGATTTCAAAGCTCGCTGTTTGCTGGTTTGCTAAAGCTGGGGTCTGGACAGTTCAATTTTAAGGTTTTTAGCTCAAAGATTCCAGCTAGATTCCAGGACGATGAAGTTTTTCAGTACGTCGCTCTGGTAAAAAATGGGAGGTGTTCTGGGCTGTCCTTTATGGTGAGGTCGCGAATAAGCAGCATTGTCCTTTTAGGTTGTCGATTGTTTGGCGCTAAGAATAATCGAATCTTTGATCGTATGTTGCGTTGGAAGAAATATGAGCCAAAATATTTTCAGCAACTGCGAGATCTTGATATTCGCTTACTTTGGAATATGAATCAGCACGCGTTGCCGGTCTCGATCCCATTCATACGAACGATATGGGACGTAAATCATCGTATTAATTCAATGTACCCAGAGTTTTCATACTCCAGATTCACTTTCGATGGATTGGACGCAGATATAGAGAATTCTCTAGCACGAGCATCCTATGTCATCGTCGGAACAGAGGAGGGCAAAAGACAGCTCGTTGATATATTTGGCGTGGATCATCGAAAGGTTCGGATCATTCCATTTCCGACGCCAGAACTTTCAACAGCGGATCTATGTTCCGACGCAGTTCTGAAGGTCATTCAGAAGGGCCCGTATATTTTTTATCCAGCGCGAATGTGGCCGCATAAGAATCATGTCACGATACTCGAAGCTTTGCGAATTCTACGAGCAAATGGGGGGGGCGCTAACTTGCGATGCGTGTTTTCGGGGGCGGACGAGGGCAATCTAGACTACGTTTTACGATATGCGAACAAATTGGGGCTAGGGGGTCAGCTTGACTATGTCGGAGTGGTTGCAGAATCAGATATAGCTTACCTTTATCAAAGGGCGTTTGCGCTCGTATACGCAAGCGGAGTCGGTCCGGATAATTTACCCCCGTTGGAAGCTATGGCCCTCGGCTGTCCGGTGATTGCCGCAGATGTGCCCGGTGCGCGTGAGCAATTCGGCAATGCAGCCTTGTTCTTTGACCCAATGAATGAGAACGAAATCGCTGAGCGGATTCGAGAACTGGCCAAAAGCGGATTGCTTCGTGATGACTTAGTACAGCGAGGGCGAGATCGTGCAGCAGCCTGGTCCGTTGAGGATTATGCGCGCTCGATTCGTTCAATACTTAATGAGTTTGCGCTCGTAGCTCGAGCGTGGGAACGATCCGATTCTAAATTTACTTGACGGAATTATCGCCAAATCATTTGGCGGCAATTTTGCGGTTATTTTGGTCGAGAAGGTAGCGTTGATAGCAGGTCATCTGGGCAACGGTTTGGGCTGATGCAGAACGGCTACATCGGGTCGTTCAATGGCCGGACGCGCGACAAGCTTCTCAACGAGACCCTGTTCATCGATCTCGACTAGGCCTGGCAACGCATCGGTGCCTGGGTTGCCGACTACAACACCGCGAGGCCACATTGCTCGCTCGGCTACAAGACGCCGGCGGCTCACGCCGATACACTCACCGCGCTAAAGGGCGTAACATTGACTGAGGCTCTATCGCCGTTGGGGGAAGTTCAGTAGCAGGTCACCGCTCGCTGCACGATGGGCTTTCACGATCGGGCTACCGATCAGATACAGCCGAAAATCTGCTTCCAGATACCGCGTCGAGACCAACGGTTGAAGCGATTATAGGCCGTTGTGTAGGGCCCATAGCGTTCCGGCAGATCGCACCACGGTATTCCGGTGCGCGGCACGTAAAATATTACGTTCATGATCTACCGATCGTATGCGCGGGCGCTCTTCCGGCTTTTCGGCGTCAACGTCAAGAAGAGCTCCTCGTCGTTGCCCAAATCAAATCGCATGACCTGCCTCCGAGCACAGGGAACATGTTCGCTTAAAATATTCAATGAGCTATTTGGATACAGATCTTAATAACATTATTATGGTCCGTAGAAAAAGCATCTTTGGGTGAGGTTATGAAGGTTGTAGAAAAACTAAGCGCGATTGAGCCATTTTCCACGGGAGCGTTGTTGGCTACCTTATTTCTCTTCATTGTAATTTGGATTGCATTGCCGCAAGAATTCTTTGCATCCGACCCTTGGGCCTATTCAGTAGCAGCAAACGATATCTCGAAGCATCTTAATTTCGGGTCGATTGATCTGTTCAATCTCAGATTGGGTATCATTGGTCCAGTAGCTATTTTGTACAAACTGTTCGGAGTGAACATCGTCACAACAAATCTTTGGCCTTTCTGTACCACACTCTTGTTAATCGTAGTCATTTGGAGCGCATTGCGCGACACGCAAGGTAAGCTAATAGCACTCGGCTTAAGTGTGCTGAGCGTCCCGGTCTGGGAGGCCACACTAAATCTTTACGGCGATATGATCGCTGCCGCATTTATGGCGGCAAGCGTTCTGCTGCTTATCGGGCGCGAGCGCGTTACGTCCAGACGTCTGCCATGGATTGGGATACTCGGTGTGCTAGCGCTGTTCGTGGCTTTTCTTGCAAAAGAGTCGTCTTATTGGGTGGCACCACTTTGGTTGTTCGCCTTGTGTGAGGATGTGTCGAGCCGAAAAGATCACATGCGCCTTAAGCGATTTTGGCTTCCCGGAATCTCGGTAAGCATTGGGCTAGCGCTTTCCTATCTAGTCTTATGTTGGGTGGTTTGGGGTGACCCGCTCGCGAGGCTCAAGGGAGTGGAGATGCTCACGCATGAGCATCTTTGGGGGTGGGATCACGCAACTGGTTGGGAGTTATTGAAGCGGCTTACTTTTGGGCCAGCGCAGTTCTTGTCCAGCTATTATGGTCCACTATTTTTTCTGGCTGTGATGGGCGCTCTCATGTGCCCAAGGGAAACTCGCTATTGGGTCTATTATTTGGCTCTCTGTACCGCTTTTTATTGGTTTGGCTCGGCGAGCTTGTCGAGCTATCAGCCATTGCCATATGTCGGTAGAATGACTTGGCCACTTTTGCCGGCTATGTTGATTTTGGCAGCACAGTTTGTTGCCAACGTTGAATTTAAAGGGCGGAGTACACTTGAGCGCCGATCGCCCGTATGGCTAGTTGCGTTGATGATGCTTTTTCCATTCGTTGCTTTTGCCAATGTGCAGACGAGGGATCCCCTTTCAGATACTCGTGCTATGGCGTTCTTAAAGCGAGAGGTCGTCGCCCATCCGGAAGCGCGGTATCTGCTGGTCACATCTGACAAACGAAGCGCGAAATCTCTTAAGTTTTATTTTGGGTACGAATATCCGAAAAATTTGAATGTCGTCGCCGCGGGAGACACAAACATACAGTTCCGCATCGATGAGTATGTTTATGTCTATATCAACAATTATCGTTCGAGCTTCTTGGCCAGTCTCTATGGAGAAAAGAATTATCCCATTTGGGACGGGCGACTTGAATCCATTAAGCTCAGTCGGCGATTTCAATCTGCGCCTGTCGCTCTGTATAAGGTCAGCGACGCATCTGATTTAGACAAGTTAGAAAATGCATTGGATTCGCTGTCTAAGAATTAACAATCGGTCTTATTGCGCCTCGCACCTTCACGTGATTCCAGTTTCGTCAAGGAGGGTATTGTATGAGCTCAGCGCCAGCAGTGATTGAAAAGGAGCGTGGTTTCCACGACGAATGGGCGGACAATATTGATTACCGTTCGGTGAAAGTTTACGAGACGTTTCTCGCATGCACCTCGCCGGAGCCTAGTTGGGTTCTTTCGCACTTTGGTGATCTTCGGGGCAAGCGGGTGCTGGAGCTTGGGTCGGGGGCGGGAGAAGCAGCGGTCTATTTCGCGCTTAAGGGGGCTGACGTAACGGCAACTGACCTGTCGCCTCGGATGCTTGAAGTTGTGCAACAGGTTGCAATCCAGCATGGGGTCAAACTGACAACCGTCGTATGTTCGGCTGAGGATCTTTCGTTATTCGAATCGGAGTCCTTCGATATCGTCTACGCGGCAAATACGCTTCATCACGTCGATATTGAAAGATGCCTAGATGAAACGAAACGGGTTCTGAAGGTTGACGGTGTTGGGGGCTTTTGGGATCCGGTTGCTTATAACCCGGCGATCAACGTCTATCGTCGTATGGCGACGGAGGTAAGGACAATTGACGAGCATCCATTGCGGCGTAGCGACATGAAGTATTTTTCCGATCGTTTCGCCGTAGTTGGCAAACGATTCTTCTGGCTGACCTCGCTGCTGATTTTCCTGAAGCTGTACCTCATTGATCGCATTCACCCGAACGAGGATCGCTATTGGAAGCGTATCATTAGCCACGAATCCGAGTTGCGAAAATGGTATAAGCCATTAGCAGCGATTGATCGCGTTTTTCTCATGCTTGTTCCTGCACTGGGCTGGTGGTGCTGGAATATAGCCATTATAGTGCGAAAAGATCGCAATAAATAGCTGTTTACCGTTGAGGTGTCGGAGAGTGAACGACAGTGATCATATGAAGCAACAGCGAAACTCGCGGTTCTTCGAAGGCGGCCTCGCCAAGCTAGCCGCATCTGCTATCACCAAAGATAGTCCAACCTATGTTCAGTTCTACGTTACCGCCAGATGCAATCTGACGTGTGAACAATGCAATATCATCTACGCCAATGCTGACCAAGAGGAAGCAACGACCGAACAATGCTATCGGATTGCCGAAAATCTTGCGAAGATCGGAACCTCGGTAGTTTTGCTGACCGGCGGTGAACCCTTTGTGCGCAAAGACATCGTCGCAATTGCAGAGGCGATGATTGAAAATGGTATTCATACGCGGCTGCAGACCAATGGCCTGGCAAGTCGCAAGCAAATCGAGGCAATGGGCGAAATCGGCGCACACGATATTTCGATTTCTCTCGATTCCCCTGTACCCGTGTTGCAGGACACGATAAATGGTCAATTTAAGAATTCATGGCTCCGTGCGATTAATACAATTGCCGCCATAAATGAATTATTTCCCGACAATTCCTTCGCCGCATTGGGATGTGTGTTGGCGCCGCGCAATCTTGAGCATGTAACCAGCGTGATCGAATTTGCAACTGCAATCGGCTGGTGGGTTTCTCTCGTTCCCTCCCATGCTACACGTCCGGATCAGCCGCGGGCCTTCAGCACGTTCGACCCGGCGCTTAGATTCCCGAAGGAGAAATATACAAGGGTCAAGGAAGTACTGGAATCGGCCAAGAAACTTCGCGACGCCGGCCACAATCTCTATGACTCCGACGAATATCTCGATGACATCTATAATTTTGTTAGCGGTCAGCCGTTGCAATGGCGGCGAAGAAACGGCGGTGTCTGCGACGCACCTAATCTCTATTTTGCCATTCAGCCGAATGGTGACATGGCGGTGTGCTGCGATTACCGGCTCCCGAAGTCGTATTCTACCTATGATTCCGGATTCCCAACGATGTATCGGGATGGCATCCTTCGCCGCCAAGCGCGAACGATTGCTGAGCAGTGTACAGGTTGCATGTATGGAAGTTTCCCGGAAATCACGATATCAAGCCGCTTTTTCATTCCGATGATGAGCCGGGCCAAATTGTTTCTCGCCAATGGCGATCATCGACGCCTGCGGCGGCTTTCGGCCAAGCAAATGATCGAAGCAGCGCAGGATATTGCGCGTAAAAATCGTCTCATCTAACTGGCGATGAAAGACCGTTCATTACTGTATTTGCTGTTGTCACGAATTCGCCAGATGGACGTGTGGCAGTCTAATCTTGAGTTCGCCGACGAACTAAAGTCGTCGCTCAAGGTTAGCCAAGAAAATGATCGGTTCCTCATCACTTGGCATCAAGCTGACAAGGAGTTCTCCCACGACGTTCCGGGAGATATGTTTCAATTCTATGTTCGGGGCGACGTTGAAAAGGCCTCTGGAACTGGTTTGCGGCGAATGAACTGGGACCAGGCCGAAAAAATTCTTCTCCAGATTGCGGAAATCTCTGGCATTCGTGTTGAACAACGATTTCGACCGGATGTGCTCGGGACTTCAGTTGCGGTGGATAGGGTCGACACGCACCCGCAGATAGTTATTGTTGTTCTAGGGTTGCTTGTAAGCGTCGTTGCCCTCGCCGCCGCGGGGCCCAGATTTGCAGTTTGGAGCGGTGGGTTGGCGATCGCGCTCTGCTACCTGGCGGCTTTTCATCGTTATACGCTTCTTCAGTGGCCGGTGCATTGGATCGAGTTAGTTGTCGTAGCGGCGGGCGCTCTGCTGCCTTGCTATTTGATGTTCAATCCGGCGCCTGCTGCGCTGCTGGCTATCGTTTTGGTGTTGATGACGAATGCTGAACTCCGCGGATCGAGGGCGTCGTTGCTGGAATGGGCCATTCCGGCAGCGTTGGCCGGCACCCTGGTGTTCGCCATCGGCAGATTGGGCTGGATACCGGTGATCGTAATCTCGATCTTTGCACTGGCCATTGGAAAGGTACTGCCGGCGCGCTTCTCGCGGCCAGCCATGTTTACTGTGGTTGTTGCATCGGCCGCTGTCGCAGTAACTGCGACGTTCGTCCCGCTCGAAACTCCGCATGAAGTATCGCAACTTACACTTATGGCGAGCACGATCAACTACTTGTTAGTTGCTATATTCGCCATCTATGCGACCCTCGGTTGGATTGTCGGCCAGCAATTTTTGATATTTCCCTGGCTCGGCAATGCCATCATCTTTGCCACGTTTGCGATATTTTCCTTTGCTAACAACATGGGCGCTGGGGAGCTATCGGCTTTGGGTTTCGCGGGCTACGCACTCTTTGCTGTGGCACGACTATTACGCGCGTTGGTCAAAACTCGGAGGCGTAGCCCGGTGAAAGATGGGGGCGCGAGGTGACTGCGGTCGGGACAAATCAATCATACCAAAATAGGGCCTTGGATCGGAGCACGACTTTTTCGATTGTGATCCCGGTTTTCAACGAAGCGGAAAGCCTTCCCCACCTCTACGAATGTCTGAAAAAGCTTGCCGATTCGCTACCCGTGACGGTCGAGTTCGTGCTTGTTAATGATGGATCGTTTGACCAATCGCTGCCGCTCATGATTGGGTTCTCGCAAAATGACGGGCGATTTCGCATTGTCGATTTGTCGCGCAATTTTGGACATCAGATGGCGGTCTCCGCGGGGCTCTCCGTCGCTCGCGGCGGCGTAATAGCGATCATTGACGCTGATCTCCAGGATCCTCCGGAGGTCCTTGGTGCTATGCTTGTTCGCTGGGCTGCCGGGATCGACATCGTATACGGCCAACGCCTCACGCGACGCGGAGAATCCCAACTAAAGTTGATGACCGCTTCATTTTATTACCGACTGCTATCGCGTCTCGCCAATGTTAAAATTCCAATAAATGCCGGAGACTTTCGCATTGTCGACCGGCGTGTGGTGGAGATCATCAACCTAATGCCGGAGCGGCATCGCTTTCTGCGCGGAATGTTTGCCTGGGTTGG
>Ga0207011_1171_pt1 | contig 13565 bp, 13 predicted proteins | sample Alteio_BWMinCont_79_FD_153466 | JGI IMG/M metagenome (GOLD analysis project Ga0207011, IMG submission 153466) | Enriched cells from forest soil in Barre Woods Harvard Forest LTER site, Petersham, Massachusetts, United States -... | ecosystem: Environmental > Terrestrial > Soil > Temperate forest >...
AGGCTGAAAGCCCGCCCCACGTTACTTTGGCAAGGCGCAACTGAAATTATCGGCGAGATCGGTGCTGCCGCTGCCTTTCCACTGCGCCTCCTGCGGATAGGGGCACAACGGACGGGTGCGATCGACGGCTCCGTTGGTCGAATGCGTTGCCACGATCTGCGCGGGAGGTTTGCCCTGCTCGGCCCATTGTTCCAGAGCGCCGAGGGTGTCGAAAGTATTCGGCCCCGGGCCGCCGTTGCAATGATACATTCCGGGCACCATGAATAATCGATAGAAATTCTTCGAATCGCCCATGGTATTTTGCACGCTGTCGAAATAATTCACGCTATTTACCGGGGAGATATCAGGATCGGCCCAGCCATGATACTGAATCATCTTCCCGCCGCGGGCTTGGAAGGCCTTGAGATCGGGATTCATGTTGTTAAAGATGGGTCCCAGCTTGGCATCGATAAAATCGACATCGCTGTCGATGCCCTGGTTGCGCTCCCAGCGGAAGGTGCGGAAATCCCAGTTAGGATCCTCAAAAGCGATGTTGCGCATGAACGGCATTCCGAGAGTGGTGTGCGAACCGCGGCCCGGCCCAGTCCCGGTGATCCAGGTTCCCCAACCGCCCTGTCCGCCCTCACTACCGGGAATGATGCCGGGGAAGATCTGGCCGCTCGTTTCGGTGCGCACGCCCTGATAGATTTTCCGGGCGGTCTCCACTTGCGGGGCGGTGAGGCAATCCGGCGCGTCGCCGTTCTTGCACAGCAGCACCGAGGGATCGAAATGGCAGCGGCGCGGATCGTTGAGAATGCCATCCTTGATGCCGTCGAGTGCGTCGCAGGCGGCCATGACCGCGTCGCCGAGAACCTTAGTCTTGGCGGAAGGAATGTATGCGTCCGGATTATTTTCGAGCGTCTGAGTAATCCATAGATGCGCGCCCATCTGAAGGTGCGTGTAGTAATTCGCGGGATCTCCGGCGATGATGCCGTCAAAATCCGCGGGGTAGCGTTGGGCCTCCGCCATGGCTTCCTCGCCTCCGTTGGAGCAGCCGTTGAAATACGAGTGCGTGGGCGCCGCGCCGTAGAAATTCTGGATCACGGCCTTGCTGGCTTGCGCGGTGACGTGGACGCCGCGATGGGCGTAGTCGATCACGCGCTCCATGTGGCCCTGCGCCCAGTGCGCGTCGTTATCGGAGACGTGGCCGGTGTCGGTGCTGGAGGTGGCATAACCGCTGATGAGCGGAGCGGGCATGGCGGCGTAACTGATGGTGCCAGCCAAGCCTCCGTTGCCCACCATGAGGAATTTGTGATTCCAATTCGCGGGCAGCCAGACTTCGAAGTTGACTTCGGGTTTGACGAATCCGGCGACCCGGCAGAAGGCGGGAACTTTGAGAGCGGTCGCGCGCGCGCCGGGCGGAGTAAAGCTTCCGGCTGCAACGGGAGTCGCGGCCGTGATGGTGACGCCGGGAAGCGCGAGCTTGGTGAGATTCTCGCAAGGCTGCTGCGCGAAGACGGCGGCCGCTGAGGTGAGCAGAAGGATGATCCGGTTCATAACATGACCTAGACTAAAAGAAGGTGTCCACAAGCACAAGCATGCCCGCGTCGGCGGTCCAGAAGGTCACGGAGAGCACTGCGTTCCGGATTCTGGCTGCCATTAGTTTCTGCCATCTGCTGAATGACATGATGCAGTCCGTCATTCCGGCGGTATATCCGATTCTGAAGACCTCTTATCACCTCGATTTCGGGCAGATCGGAATGATTACTCTGATCATGCAGCTAACGGCTTCGCTGATGCAGCCGCTGGTGGGATTGTATACGGACAAGCATCCGACGCCTTACTCGCTGGCGACGGGCATGGGATTTACGCTGGTGGGAATGCTGCTGCTGTCACATGCACCGACGTATAAGGAGGTCCTTGGCGCGGTGGCGATGGTGGGGATCGGGTCGGCGGTGTTCCATCCGGAATCGTCGCGGGTGGCGCGCATGGCATCGGGAGGGCAGCACGGCCTGGCGCAATCTTTATTTCAAGTGGGCGGAAATATCGGGACGTCGCTGGGGCCGCTGCTGGCGGCGTTCATCGTGCTGCGGCTGGGGCAGCCGAGCATCGCATGGTTCTCCATCGCGGCGCTGCTCGCGATGGTGATTTTGGCGAAGGTGGGCGCGTGGTACAAGGAGCACCGGGCGACGCGCGGGAAAGCGAAGCCGCGGAGCACGGATGGATCGCATCCGTCGACGAAGCGGATCGCGATCACGATCGCCGTGCTGATCTGCTTGATGTTTTCGAAGTTCGTGTACATGGCGAGCTTGGGCAGTTACTTTACTTTTTTCCTGATCAGCAAGTTTCATTTGTCGGTGCAGAGCGCGCAGATTCATCTGTTCGTATTTCTGGGCGCGGTGGCGGCGGGGACCATCGCGGGCGGGCCCATCGGCGACAGGCTGGGGCGCAAGGTGGTGATCTGGTGCTCCATTTTAGGGATCTTGCCGTTCACGCTGATGCTGCCTTACGCGAATTTATTTTGGACCGGGCCGCTGACGGTGATCATCGGGATGCTGCTGGCGTCGGCGTTCCCGGCGATCGTGGTCTATGCGCAGGAGCTGGTGCCGGGGAAGGTGGGCACGGTGTCGGGATTATTCTTCGGGCTGGCGTTCGGACTCGGCGGGCTGGGCGCGGCGCTGCTGGGGCAACTGGCGGATGCCACCAGCATCGAACATGTGTATCGCGTGTGCGCGCTGCTGCCGGCGATCGGATTGCTGACGGCGTTCCTGCCGAACTTGGGCTCGAAGCGAAGCGCGGCTTAGTTTCCGGACGGCTTTTCCGCCTGATCGATCACCAGAAATTCGACGGGCCCCTTGGCGGGTTCCAGTTTCAAGCCGAGCTGCGTGATGGCTGTGAAGATGGAGGGGCCTCCGGCGGGATCGGCGGTTGCGGGCAAGACTCCGCGGGGGACCAGGAAGCCGGGCGTAGTGTCGTCGAGTGCGAATTCCAGATGGTAGTCGAAGATGCCGGGGGCTCCGGTTTTGTCGATCACCGTGCGGTCGAGGCGCGGAGAAATTTGCGCGGCGAAATCGGCTAGGCTGAGCGCGTGGACATCGAAGACGACGATGAGTCCTTTTTGAAATTGCATTTTATTGGAGCCGCAGAAGGCGGGCGATTTTTGGCCCGGCGGGGGCGGGGCCATCATCACGGCGAAGTCGAGGGGCGTGCACGGTTCGGTCACGGCCTGGAGCTTGAGGCCGCTCTTGGCGACGGTGAGGTTGTAGATGGGGATCTCGCGCATCTCGCGATGGAGTTTCAATTTGAAGCGGTCCTCGAGGAGCGCCTGGAGCATGGGGCCGTTCATCATTTCGGCTCGCGGCGTTCCTTCCGCCTTGGCTTCTAGGGTGTAGTGATCGGTGTTGATCCAGGCGGGTCCGCCGGCGATGTGCGGCGGGGCGAAGGCGACGCTGCGGCCGCCGCCGAAGAGGCCATAGGCCGACTGGATCAACGACTGGAGAGTCGCGCACTTGATGACCAGGCGTCCGGGCGAGGGGCCGTCGCCGGCGCAGTGCTCGAAATCCTGGACGGGGGCGGGCTTGAGGCTAGCGACTTCGAATTGCTGGGCGTGCAGAGGGGTGAGCGCGAGGGCGGCGGCGAATAAAACATTTCTTAGTAGTATTGTTTTGGGCATGTTATTGTTTCGCGGTCCAATCTTTGAGTTTGGTATCGGGGACTTGGACGGTACGGGTGAAGTGGGCGATCGGTTGATAGGTCTGGATCTGGATTTGGGATTCGGGGAGCTGCGAGGGGGCGATGGGAAATTTCACGCGGCCGTCGAGATCGCGGAAGGGGATGTCCCGCGCTTCCGGAGGCATGAGGTAGAGCGCGTCGTTGAACGGCGTGTAATTTCCCTGGCATTGCGAGATGGGAGGATTGCTGAGTCCGCTGGCAGCATCGTGCAAGCGGATGCGCAGGCAAGGGGGCATCTTTTCGAGCGGAACGCAGGCCAGGCGGATGGCGGTGTGGGGAATGTTGAAACCGGTGGTGCACCAGCCTAGATCGGGAGTGTGAACTTTGCCGTTTAGCGCGGGTACGGTTTCCACACTCTTGGGTGCGAAAAGGGTCAGCGAGAGTTCGATTTCCAGGTTCTCGGGTTGATCCTGGACGCGTTGATAGAGCTCGCCCGGTAGGACCTCCATGAGGTGCGCGGCGGGTCCATCGCCATCCTCCTGCCAGACGGAGACCGACCCGTCGAAGACGCCGTGCCTGGCAGAGATGGTTTCATTTTGAATGCGCAGCTCGGCGCGGTCGGAGATGAGAACCGAACCAGCGGGGAGGTGCTCGAATCTCAGCGGCAGAAATACGAAGGCGTTTACATCGTTGATATACGCCGCTTCCGTAGTGAATTTTCCGATGGAGGGATCGAACGCGACGGTGATGGAGGAGGCCGCGTCGGGATTTGTCGAGAGGCGTTCCTGCACTGCGAAGGCTGTGTTCCACGGGACAAACATGGTGAGCAGGGCACCCGCGATTGCAGCAGCGGCGAGGCCTCTGGCCACGATCGTGCGGCGGCGGAAATATTGCAGGCCGAGAACGACGGCCGCGCCGAGCAAACCTACCAGGGCTTGCGCGGTTACTTGAATCCAGGCGATGCTGGACTCTCCCAGCAACTGCCGCGCCCGGGTGGCATCCAGCAGCATGGTGAACGCTACGAAGCTGAGAATCACGAGCAAGGCGGCGGCGATGGCTTCGAGAATATTTTTAGTGAGGGAGGCGAAGGCGAGTAAAGGGAGGCTCAAGGCGAAGAGGATGAAGAGGCTGCGGGAGAGGGCGGAGGCAAGCGAGGCTCCGAACCCGAAGCCGTTGGCGAGGTCTCGGAAGAGGTCGGCGAGCAGCATGGGCCCGTGGACGGCGATCACGACGAAAAGGAATTTCGCGAGCAGGAGATCTTTACGCTGGATGGGGCGGACCAGCCAATCCTGGCGCACGCCGGGGATGGCGTCCTGATAGACCACGCTGGCGATCAGGAACGCGATGCCCACCAGGATGGTCATCACCAGCAGCGGAATCAACTGGCGCACGCGGCCGAGTTGGATGAGCACGGCGGAGTTGGCGAACTGCACGATCGCCAGTGCGAGGACCAGCTTCCATTCGAGCTTGCAGTCTTTCTCGAAGAAGTCCCGCTCCAGGCTGTGCTCGATAACCTCCGCATCGTCATCGAGCCCGGCTGGAAGGAGATCGGCGGCTCCGTCCGCTGGCATCTTCCGCAGCAGCTCCCGGAAGTCACCGCCGATCCGCATGGACTCCTGCAAGCCTTTCTGAACCTGGCGCAAAACAGCCATCGCGCCGTGCAGGAAGGCGCCGCGCGCGACCTGACCATCTCAGTATCCGAAGGCGACGTTTCGGAAGACCACCGGCGCATCCTCGTAACCTTCGAAGACACCGGCCCCGGCGTCGCCGCCCCCGAGCTCTTGTTTCAACCCTTCCAACCCGGCGCCGACGGCAGCGGACTCGGACTTTATATCTCCCGCGCCGTTGTGCGAAGCTATGGCGGTGAATTGCGATTTGAGCCTGGCCCCAGCGGCTCCCGTTTCGTGGTTGAATTGCAGGCAGTGAGCTAACGTGGAAACCACCCAACAAATCGGCCTCTTCCTTCTTGACGATCACGCCATGTTCCGCGAGGGCCTAGCACGGGTGCTCGAAAAAGAGCCCGACCTCAAAGTTGTCGGACAATGCGCCTCCACCTCGCAGGCGCTCACCCTGCTGCCTTCCAGCGGAGCCAGCATGGTCCTGCTAGACGTCGATCTCGGCCCGGAGCGCGCCCTCGATTTCGTAATCCACGCCAAGCGCAAGGGCTTCGCCGGACACATTCTGGTCCTCACCGCCGGCGTCAGCGGACCCGAAGCCGTCCAACTCGTCCAAGCCGGAGTCGCTGGCATCCTTCACAAGCACCACTCCACATCGATCCTCTGCAAAACCATCCGCCAAGTCGCCGCCGGCGAAGTGTGCCTCGAAAAAAATTACCTCAGCTCGCTATTCCAATCTCTCGATCGCACCCGCACGCAAGCCCGCCCCCGCCTGACCGAGCGCGATAAAACCGTTCTCCGCGCCATCTTCCAAGGCCAGACCAATAAGGAAATCGGAGGCCAGCTCGACATCTCGGAAGGCGCCGTGAAAGCCTCTCTTCGCCAGCTCTTCGAGAAGCTCAACGTCCGCACCCGCGCCCAGTTGGTCAAGGTCGCCCTCGAGCAATACCGCGACCAGCTCTAAACAGGCCGCAATCGAGCACCCGTGGTGGATATGAGCCACCGCCCGCCGCCCCTCCAAAACGTCAACTCTTTCCATTTCCAGGACATCCGTTTCGGCAAGCAATTTGCTCTTACACAGGTGGAGGAGGTAGGAAGATCATGAAATCCAAATTGCTGGCTCTCTTCTTACTGGCAGGAAGTTCCCTTTTCGCCCGCGGCCACTTCTCGATCGGCATTGGCGTGGGCGGATACTATCCCTACGGCGGTTACTACGGCGGATACTATGCGCCGCCCATCGCCGCTTACGGCCCAGGTCCCGTTTACGGGGCTCCTGGGAATGTCTGGATAAACGGGTATTATTATCCCGTAGGCGCCCGCCGAGTGTGGCGTGCGGGTTACTGGGCCACGCCGCCTTACGCAGGTGCGATCTGGGTAGGCCCCCGCTGGTCGGGCGGCCGCTACTCTGCCGGATACTGGCGCCGCCGCTAGTAGTGCCAACAAAGTGAGGCAGGTCCCCGACCTGCCAGCCGCCTTTACGCTCGAATCAACCGCGCGGCCTTCTCCGCGATCGCCATCACGGTGGCGCTGGGATGGGCGCGCGGTATCTGCGGCATGATGGAAGCGTCCGCCACCCGCAGCCCCGCGACGCCGTGAACCTCTAGCGCAGCATCCACCACACCCTCCGCATCCTCCCCCATCGAGCAGCTCCCGCAAGCATTGTGGAGGCTCAGCGCCTGCGCTTCCAGATCCCCCGAAATCACCGCGCCCCGAAACTCCGCGAAAGCCTGCGACCCCGCGATACTCCGCGCCCGCGCGATCCCCTCGATCATCCGCACCCGATCCTCGGCATGCGATAAATACTGCGGATCGATACGCGGCGCCGCGACCGGATCGGCCGACTCCAGCGTAATCCGCCCGCGCGATTGCGGAGCCAGCAATACCGCCGTCAGACTGAACGCGTCCCCCGTTGCAGCCGCCAGGCCGCTGTCCAGTGAAGCCAGCGGCGCGCAGATAATCTCCACGTCGCAAGCCTCTAGATCCGCCTCCGATTTCACGAACGCCCCGGCCTCCGCCACGTTCGACGCCAGCGGACCATCCTTCCGCGTAGCGTATCTAACCATGTTCAGCGGCGTAGCGCTCCCCGCCAAAGAAACCGGCTGCGTGCAGGAATAAGCCAGCGCCACTCCCAAATGATCCTGCAAATTTCGACCGACTCCCGGCACCGCCGCCGCGACCTGAATTCCCAGCGCCTCCAGTTCCTCCGACGGACCCACGCCGCTCAGCAGCAGCAGTTGCGCCGAGCCCACCGCCCCCGCGCAAAGAATCACTTCCCGCGCCGCGCTCGCCTGGTAACGCGATCCCTTTTGCAGATACTCGACGCCCACCGCGCGGTCGTTCTCGATCGCGACCCGCGCCGCCTGAATGCCAGTCCACACCGTGAGGTTGCCCCGCCGCAAAGCTGTGCGCAGTTCAGATCGAGCCGCGCTCCACCGTGCGCCATTCCTGTGCAGCAGCGGAAAAAATCCTGCCCCCGCCTGCCCCGGACCCTCGAACGCGTCCCCATATCGCGAAATCCCGCAAGCTTCGCACGCTTCGAGAAACGCGCGCGATAGTGGATTCGCCTCCGCCTGCACGCGTTCCGGAGCTTCGGTGAACAACGGTGCGAGATCCTCATACCGCCAGCCCGCCGGCCAGCCCGCATAATCGGCAGCGCACCCGCGCAGATGAATCATCGCGCTCAGGCTCCCGCTGCCGCCCAGCACGCGCCCCCGCGGCCACGCAATCCGCCGCCCGTTCAGGTGTTGTTGCGGCTCAGTCGAATCCTTCCAGTCCAGCGCGGACCCGAACAGTTTCGAATACACCGCCGGAATCTGGATCTCCCTACGCCGGTCCGGAGGCCCCGCTTCCATCAGCAGCACCTGCGTCTTGGGATCTTCCGTCAGCCGCGCCGCCAGCGTGCAGCCCGCCGTCCCCGCGCCTACAACGATGTAATCGTACAATCCGTTGCATTATTGCACATGTGGCGCAGGCCCCCGGCCTGCGCATCACAAGACTAAGCTCGACGCCCCACCACCTGAGCCAGCGCCCGGCAATCCCTAACCACCTCCGCGAACTGCTCCGGATACAGCGATTGATACCCGTCCGATAACGCCGTATCCGGAGTCGGATGCATCTCCACCATCAGCCCCGCAGCCCCCGCCGCGATCGCCGCCAGCGACATCGGATGAATCGCGTCCCGCCTCCCGGTCCCATGGCTGGGATCGACAATAATGGGCAGATGACTCAGCCTCTGCACCGCCGGCACCACGCTCAGGTCCAGCGTATTGCGACTGTGATCCGCGAAAGTGCGGACGCCGCGCTCGCACAGGATCACCTGGTAGTTCCCGCCCGACAGCACGTACTCCGCCGCCATCAGGAATTCCTCTAGCGTCGCCGACATCCCCCGCTTCAATAGAATCGGACGCTTTGACTTCCCCGCCCGCCGCAGCAGCGAGAAATTTTGCATGTTACGCGCACCGATCTGCACGCAATCCGCATACTCCTCCACCACGTCGAAGGTGTCCGTGTCCAGAGCCTCGGTCACAATCCCCAGCCCGGTCTCCTCGCGAGCCTCCGCCAGCAGCTTGAGCCCCGCCACGCCGAGCCCTTGGAAAACGTACGGCGACGTGCGCGGTTTGAACGCTCCGCCACGCAGTAGTTGCCCGCCCGCGGCCTTCACCGCGCGCGCCGATTCCAAAATCTGGTCGCGGCTCTCGACTGAGCACGGCCCGCCGCAAAACGCCGGCTCCGCGCCGCCCACCGCCACGCCATGCACCACCACCACCGAATTCTCTGGCTTCGTTTCGCGGCTCACCAATTTGTAAGCCTTCGAAATCCGGATCGCCTCCGCCACCCCTGGCATGCTCTCGAATTCCGCCGCATCCACCGGACCCGGATTGCCCGTGATCCCCACCGCGGTCCGCTGCGCCCCCGGAATAATGTGCGCCTGAAAGCCCAGCGCCTCGATCTTCCCGCGCACTCTGTCGATGTCGGCCGCCGTGGCTTGCGCGCTCATGACAATCAGCACTCCCTTATGATACGGGAGTGGCCTTGCGCATCACCGTAGTTGGCGGCGGAATCGTTGGCCTAGCCACCGCTTACCGAATTCAGGATCGCTTCCCCGGCGTCAGCGTCACCGTGCTCGAAAAAGAGTCCGCCCCGGGCCGCCACCAGAGCAGCCACAACAGCGGAGTCCTCCACTGCGGCCTCTACTACAAACCCGGCTCGAAGCGAGCTCAACTCGCCCGCCGCGGCATCACCCAGATGGTCGAATTCTGCCAGACCCACCAGATCCCTCACGACGTGTGCGGAAAAGTTGTGGTAGCCACCGCCCCTGATGAAGTGCCGCGCCTCGAGTCTCTCTTCGAGCGCGGCCAGCAGAACGGACTCCGCGGTCTCCGCCTGCTCACTCCCGAACAACTCCGCGAAATCGAGCCGCACGCCGCCGGCTTGGCCGCCATCCACGTCCCCGAAGAAGGCATCGCCGATTACCCGCGTGTAGTCGAGGTTCTGGCCGCCCAAATCCACTCCCGCGGGGCGACCCTAATCACCAGCGCCAAAGTAACCGCCATCCGTCGCGACTCCACCGCCTGGCGCATCACCCACACCGCCGGCGAAAATCTCTGCGACTGGATCGTGACCTGCGCCGGCCTCCACTCCGACCGCATGGCAGCGCTCACCGGAAAACCCAGGGAAGCCCGCATCGTCCCCTTCCGCGGCGAATATTTTCTCCTCCGCAAGGACCGCCAATTCCTGGTGCGCAATTTGATCTACCCCATCCCCGACCCGAACTTCCCGTTCCTGGGCGTCCACTTCACCCGCATGATCCACGGAGGCATCGAAGCCGGCCCCAACGCCGTGCTGGCCCTCTCTCGCGAAGGCTACCGCAAATCGCAAATCAATCTTCGCGACACCTTGGACGCCCTAGCCTTCCCCGGCCTCTGGCGCTTCCTCCAGCGCTACCCCTCCCAAACCTGGCGAGAGCTCCGCCGCAGCTTCAGCAAAACATTATTCTGCGAATCCATGCAGCGCCTGGTCCCCGAAATCCGTCTGGACGATTTAGAACCCGGCGGCAGCGGCGTAAGAGCCCAAGCGCTTTCGCCGAGCGGCTCTCTCCTGGACGACTTCCACTTCGTAGAATCCGACCACGCCATCCACGTAGTAAACGCCCCCAGCCCCGCTGCCACCGCGTCCTTAGCGATCGGAGAAGAAATCGCGTCTCTTATTCGTGTTAATTCGTGTTAATTCGTGGCAAAGGTTTTTCTTAAAGCAGCGCCGCTTCCATCGAATCTTCCGGCGGGACGCGTTCGACCCTCTCCGCCGGCCTCTTCAAATACTCCAGCAGCGCCTCTTCCGACCCATCGAAAAACGAATCCACCACTTCCTTAACCGCCATCCGCCGCAAAGCTTCCTTACTCAGATTCGGAGTGTAAACAAAAAACCGTCCATGCTTCTTCCGCGTCACTCCCCCGCGCTTTTCCAGACGATCCAGCACCGTCATCACCGTCGTGTACGCCAGATTCCGATTCCCCACCAGCTTCTGCCGCACATCCCGGACGCTGCCTTCGCCCATCCCCCACAGCGCCTTCAGACACTCCAGCTCCAGCGGAGGCGGAATATCGCGCGGCGGCCCAGGATTCCTCATCGCCTCTTCAAGAGTCGCGCCCCAGCGCCCCCCGCAGCTTGTCCGCAAACAGCGATGCCGATTCCGCCGCATCGACCTTCCGACTTCCGTCTTCCGCCTTCTGCCTTCCGTCTTCTGACTTCCGACTTCTGTCTTCTGTCTTCTGCCTTCTGTCTTCTGTCTTCTCTTCTTGCCCCAGAAACTTCGCCTTCTTCAGCACCGTCCGCTCCAGCGCGGAGCTGTATCCCGTCCAAACGCCTTCCACCTGCCGGTCGCGCTCGATCAGCCCCCGCATGCACTCCATCTTCGAATCCATGTTGTCGAGTAAATGCAGCAGCATCGCCTCCGGAAACACCGGCACTTTCGGAGACCCGAAATCCATCTGCCCGTGATGGCTCAGAATCAAATGCAGCAGCAGATCGCGCAGCCCCGCCGGAAACTCCGGCATCGCCCGAATCTTCTCCTCCACCATCCGCATCCCGATCATGATGTGCCCCAGCAGTTGCCCCTCGGTCGTGTACCCGAAGCTCCGCGCGTAGCTCAGCTCATGGATCTTCCCCAGGTCATGCAGAATCACGCCCGCCAGCAGCAAATCGAAATCGATGTCCGAGTAATGCCCCGCCGTGAACTTCGCCAGCGAACAAAGCGACAGCACATGCTCGATCAGCCCCCCGATCCACGCATGATGCACCGTCTTCGCCGCCGGAGCCGTCCGGTACGCCAGCGCCACCGCCGGGTCCGCGAAAATCGCCTCCAGCAGCCCCTTCAGATGTGGATTCCCTACCGCCGCGATCCACCCCTGCAGCTCCCGGAACATTTCGTCCCGATCGCGTGTCGATGCCGGAAAATAATCCGTCGCGTCGATCTCCGCATCCGCCACCGGCTGAATCTTGTGAATCGTCAACTGCGGACGGTTCTGGAAAACCTGCAGCATCCCCTTCACCCGCACGAAATCGTCGCGCTCGAAGGTCGCCATCGCCTCCGCCGCGTTGTCCCACATCTTCGCGTCGAGGTCCCCCGTGCGGTCGCTCAGGGTTAAGGAAAGATACGGCTCCCCGGTCTTCTTCTGGCGCACATCCTTGTGGCCCACCAGAAACGTGCCGGAGATAATCTGATTCGGTTGCAGCTCGCGAACGTAAGGCGACTTCATTCCTGCGCCACAAATTGATGCGCGCTCATCCGTGTGAATTCGTGGCTAAGCGTTTTCTTACCTCGATGACGAAGTGCCCGTCTTCGAAGCCTCGGTGCCTGGCAGCGGAATCACTCCCAGCAGTTTCTTCTTATGCGACTTGGCCAGGACCTCTTCCTTCGTCGTCGTCTCCGGCTTCAACTGCGCCGGATCGATCCACGTCGTGTCCTTCCCCGGAGCCGCGCCCGAATCCTCGTAGCCCGGCTTGATCTCCAGGAACGCGTTCTCCCGCAGCTTGGTCAGATACGCCCGCAGCATCGGCGCCGCCCGCTCGTTCATCATCCTGTTCTGGATCTCATACTGCACTTCCTCGAATTCCGCCAGCCCGGCCTTGTGGTGCTCGTCCACTTTGAAAATGTAGTAGCCGTTGCCCAGATCGATCGGCTCCGTCACGAAGCCTTTCGGTTTGTCCCACACCGCGTCTTCAATCTCTTTCTTCAGACCGCCCTTTTCCTCCGGATCCATCACGCCCCCTTGCGGAGCCGTCGCCGCGTCGTCCGAATTCGACTGAGCCAGCTCCGGGAACTTCTCCGTCTTGGCGCGCGTCGCCAAATCCTTGGCTTTCTTCTCCACCGCCGCCCGATCCTTGCCTTGAGTGGAAACCACAATCACGCTCAGGAACACGCGTTCCTGCCGCTCGAAGTCCTTCTTGTGATCGTTGTAGTAACCCTCCAACTCCTCCCGCTTGAACTGGATCTTGCGCATGATGTCTTCCTGAATCACTCGGTTCCTCAGCGCGTCTTTCTTGATCTCATTCTTGAAGTCGACATACGACAAGCCCGTCTGTTCGCGCACCACCGTCTGAAACTTGTCCGGGTCCGCGGTGCCAGCCTGCCGCTGGAGATCCGCCAGCCGTCTGTCGACCTCCGTGTCCACCTTGAGGTCCATCTCCCTGCCCTTCTGCACCAGCAGCAGCGTGTCGATCTTGTCGCGCAGAAGGTCGACCAGCGCGTTCTTCACGGCATCGTCGAGCTTGGCTCCGGTCAGCCCCATTTCCTTGCGGCCCCGCTCCTCGTACTCCTTCCGGACCTTCTCCAGTTGCGACCGCGTAACAATATCGCCGTTGACCTTGCAAACAATTTCGTCGATCACCGTGACCGCGCAAAAAACCGGCGTAGCCGCCAAGGCCAAAATCGGAAGCGTGCGAAGGATATACCGCATCCCTCGATTATAGCCCTGTGAAGCGCGTGCCTTTGTGGGGCGGCCTTTCAGGCTGCAGCCGAGCTTCCGCTCGGCTCTCCCCGTCCGCGTTCACCGTCGGCAAATCTCTTTGGCGCTTTTCCTGGCGCTTCCTGCCACTTTCCCCACTCTTCCCTCTTGACAACCTCCGCCCTATGTGTCACAGTACCGCTGTGACACCGTTCCGATTCACCCTGCACCCCGGCGAATCCATCTTCGACCAGGTGGTCTTCGCCGCCAAGCGAGCCTTCATCAGCGGTGAATATCTCCCCGGCCAGCCCTTCCCCTCCGTCCGCTCGTTAGCCGCCGGCCTGAAGATCCACCC
>Ga0207011_1170_pt2 | contig 13498 bp, 13 predicted proteins | sample Alteio_BWMinCont_79_FD_153466 | JGI IMG/M metagenome (GOLD analysis project Ga0207011, IMG submission 153466) | Enriched cells from forest soil in Barre Woods Harvard Forest LTER site, Petersham, Massachusetts, United States -... | ecosystem: Environmental > Terrestrial > Soil > Temperate forest >...
GAAGGTGACGGAGCCGTTGGATTCGCCGATCTGGCTTTCGACCGTGGCGGCGATGTTTTCGAGATCCTGATCGATCTGGTCGGCGGATTTGTTAGCCGTGCCACCGCTGCGGATAACCGCGCCGGTGACGGTGGCGAGTCCGACTTTATCGGCGGGATCGAAGAGGTTGCCGGTGCGGACGAGAGCGGTGCCGCGAACAGTGGGGAGCTCGTGGTTTTCGAGGAGATAGACCTTCATGCCGTTAGGCAGGGTGAACTCATCGATTTTGGGAAGCTGAATCTGGCGAAGGGGCGGGTATTTGAGAGCCGTATAGCTGGCTGGAATTTGCGGGGCCTGCGCCAGCGCAATGACTGGGAGAAGGAATAACAGGAGGCGCTTCATTTACTTCGTACCTTCTTCCACGGGAATGACGGTCTGGGCGACGGTTTTGTTATCCGGCGTGAAGTATTGTTTGGCGACGCGCTGAACGTCATCGGCTGTGACTTTATCGATGTCATCGAGAGAGGTGAAGAGCTTTTTCCAATCGCCGAAGTTGGCGTAGTATTCGGTGAGCATCTGGGCAAGAGAGGCGTTGTTATCCAACTGTCGAATCAGGTTGGCGCGGGTGCGGGTTTTCACGCGGCTGAGGGCTTCGGGGTCCACCTTCTCCTTCTGGAGATTGGCAATGATGACGTCGAGTTCCTTCTCATTTTCAGCAGTGGTGTGGTTGAGGCTGGGGATGAGATAGAAGAAGAACAGATTGGGGTACTTGCCGCCGGGGAACGATTCTTCGGCACCGGCAGCGAGGGCGATTTTCTTATCGCGAACGAGGTCGCGGTACATGACGCTGGTGCGGCCCATCGAGAGGAGGCCCGAGATGACTTCGAAGACGGAGTCGTCTTTATCCTGCTGATCCGGCCGGTGGTAGGCAACGAATTCCATGGGCTGAGCGGGCGACTCGATCTGGGCGGTTTTGGTGCCTTCCTGCTCCGGCTCGACGGTGGTGACAGGACTTGGGAGCGGGGCTTTCTTCAGACGACCGAAGTAGGTTTCGGCGAGGGTTTTGGCACGGGCGGGATCGACATCGCCGACGATGGCCATGGTGATGTTGCCGGGCACGTAGTAGGTGGCGTAGAACTTTTCCGCGTCGCGCACGCGGAGGTGTTCGATGTCGCTGGCCCAGCCGCCGGGCATGTTCCGGTAGGGGTGGGCGGCGATGGAAGTGGCGAGCATCTGCTCCATGAGCTTGCCCTGCGGGTCAGACTCGATGCGCATGCGGCGCTCTTCGCGGACGACGTCGCGCTCCTTATAAAACTCGCGGTAGACGGGGTGGAGGAAGCGGGCGGATTCGAGATAGAACCAGAGCTCTACGCGGTTGGCGGGGAAGTTGTAAAAGTAGTCGGTTGAATCTTCGCTTGTGCCGGCGTTCATGCCGACGCCGCCGTTCTCTTCGATGATGCGGGGGTAGAGATTGGGGACTACGTAGGACGCGGCTTTCTCGACAGCCTCATGGACATCGGCTTCGAGTTTTTTGATCTTCTCGGGGTCGGCGCGGGAGAGCTTGTTTTGTTCGGCTTCGAGAAGGTCATAGACGCGCTCGATCTCGTCCATGGCTTTCTTTTCGGCGGGCCAGTTGGTGGAACCGATGGTGTCGGTGCCCTTGAAGGCCATGTGCTCGAACATGTGGGCGAGACCGGTGAGGCCTTTGGGGTCATCGACGCTGCCTGCGTTGACGTAAGTGTGGAAGGAGACGACGGGGGCTTCATGGCGTTCGAGAACGATGAAGTGCATGCCGTTGGGGAGGGTGAACTCGGTGACGCGTTTCTGGAAGGCCTGGAGATCCTGGGCAGGCAGGTTCCGGGCCGGGAAGAGGGTGGCGACGCTAAGGGCCAAGGGTAAGAGGAGCAGCTTTGGTGTTCGCACGGTTTCGTATCTTCAGTTTACTGTTTTGGATGTTATGGGTTTGCAGCGCGTTTCATGCCGCTGGGGCGTAGTCGGTCGGTTTGGGGCGGGGTTCGCAAAACGAAGCCGATTTGTGGGTTGAAGGTTTATTTTCAAAGGACTGGCGGGCTTCAGCCTCGGCTTGCTCGGCTTCGAGTTTGCGCTGGGCGGATTGTTGTTCGGCAAGTGTTTCGGCGGCGGCTTGTTTGGCTGTTTCCTGGGCTTCGCGTGCCTGCCGGTGTGCGAGTTCTCTGGCATCCCAGGCATCGCGCCGTGCCTGCTCGCGGTGGTTGGCCTGGAGGCGTTCGAGTTCGGCGGTGTATTGGAGGAGTTGGCGCGAGATGCGGGCTTCGTAGCGGCCGAGCTTTTCGAAGGAATCGGCGTTTTCGATCCAGGAGCGGCATTGGGCGGCGATGGTTTCGAGGGCGTCATCGTGCGGTGCGTCGCTTTCGTTTTGGGTTAAGCCGAAGTTGAGGATGTTGCCGTCGAGCGCGGCTATGCGGTTGAGACGGGTGTGGCAGTCGATCATTTTCTGGACCAGTTGGCGCTCGAGTTCGGTTTTGGGTGTGAGGTCTTTGGTTATTTCGGTGGTGAGACGCGTGTAGGCTTCGTGTTCGTGGGTTTGCAGGATCAGACGATTGCCGGTCAGGCCGTGTTTGAAGGCATTCATGCTGGCTCGTTGTTTGCCGGCGGGGGTTTTGGGGCCGGTGGATTTCTGGGCGTTTACGAGGTTGATGACGTCGCGGATTTCTTTTTGCATGGTGGTGAGACTCCGGCTGGACGGTAGCAGGCGGAGTTCGGGAATCCGGGTTAGTTTTGGATTAAAGCGCTGATAATGGGGTGGTTATTTTGTTTGAAGGCGCGTCATCGGCCTTTTGGGGAAAAGGCTTTCACGCAAAGGCCGCCAAGGAACGCAAAGATCACAGAAAAGATTGGCGGGTTGAGTGAGCGCCAATGCGTTATTACAAAATAGTAATAACATGGCTGAGGTGACGCGTTTGAATTGCGGGGATGGGGCTAAGCTGTTCCTCGTTGAGGCTCCGGAGGGTGAATACCGGCTTATGCCTTACGATCCGGCTTTCGAGAAGAAGATGGCGCTCGCCGAAGATATCATGGGCCGCTATCGCAACACGCTGCGCGAACTCGCTAAGTGAAGGAACCGGTCTGGATTGATGAGCGCGATGCGCTCATCGTCCATGAGCGTCTGATGGCATTGCATGGCGGTGCGGCGGGCGTTCGCGACGGCGGGTTGCTGAGTTCGGCTCTGTCGCCTCCGCTCCAGCAGTTCGCTTATGCGGAAGGCGTGAACATCTACAGCCTGGCGGCATTATATACAAGCGCCATCGTCAGAAATCATCCTTTCGTTGACGGGAATAAACGGACTGGTTTTGTGGTTGGAATTCTGTTTCTGGAGTTGAATGGTTACCGGTTCGATGCTTCGGAGGAGGCTGCGGCGCGGGCTGTTCTCAGTATGGCTGCGGGTATCGTTAATGAAAGCGAGTTTGCTTCGTTTTTGAAGGGAAACTCCACAAAGCGTTGGTAGCGGCGGGTTCGAATCATGGCCACCAATTGTGTTCGGTGGTTGGTAGTGTTCTAATTTGAAATCCATTTTGGTTCAGCGTGGAGTAGCGATAGACATCACCGCTGTGGAAACGCAGGTACAGGATCTGCTGGTCCGAGGATGCCCGCCCCGGTCATCATGCGCCGTTGCGTGGGGGAGGGGCTGGTATATGCGAGGGGTCAAAGACCGTCAGCTTCGCGCCGCCCTTTGCAACGGTCAAATCATAAACCGTCATCTCTCTTTGTTCGTCATGTGCTGCAAGGCGAAGTCGTTCCTGAATTCAACAACAGTCTATGCAACGGCCCGCCCGCGTGTTGCCCCGCTTCATCCTTCAGCCGGTCACCCGGCGTGGAACAAGCAATTGCCGGCCGATTAGGTACTCCGTCGGTCCGATGCTGGAACAGTTACATTTACCAGGATGGCGAATTGCGCAACGCTCATTCACGTCATGAAGCCTTTTTCCCCTGCCAGGGACGGCGGCTGGGGCGTCCGCGCCGCGGGAACGCACGCATGTACAAGGGCGCGATGGCGATCTTTTCCTTGCTCAGCGTTGGATAACCCTCTAGAATCTCCTCCGCTGTTGCGCCCTGGGCGAGCATATCGGCCACCAGGTCAACCGGAATCCGCGTGCCCTTGAAGACAGGCGTTCCGCGCATGATCTCTGGATTGCTGACGACCATTTCTTCGATACTGGCCAGTTGCTTCAACTGGGCTTCGATCTTGCGGCGGGCTGTCTTGAATTCAACGAACAGCACTGTTCCATTTCCAATTGCTATCACGTCCGTCTTCGGCGATCGCTGAATCGACTCGGCGATCTCTCGTCGGGTCCCGACAGGCAGCAGTCGCAGGCCCTCCGCTTCCAGTTGCAGGTAGATCAACTGCTCCTTCGTCAGCAGTCGGCGAACGGTTGCTCCCGACCGCGCAGACCGGGGACGTATCAGGCGGCTATCGATTGCCTTATGAACCGCAGCCAGTGGCAAACCTGTAATCGCGGAAGCTTGCGCGGGAGTGTATCCATCCATGCCTTAATTCTACTCCCTACGGAGGAGAATTACCTAGTGCGCGGGAGCCGCTGCCTGGGGATGGTTCTCGAGATGCGAGCTTTCGGTAACACGTGTTCGAGTTTGATCTCGCCGCTGTGGTGATCAGGGATCAGCTTCATCTCGAACCGTGCCTGTTTCCCTGAGTCGGGTGCCTCGCTGGTTCAGGTCCGTATAAAGTGCTGCGTGAATGTGAGGTTCGTCGCGCGCATTTCGTCTTTAACAGGACCATTCCTTGACAGCGGCACGGGATTTTTCCACACTGGACAAAGTGTCGCCATCATAGCGGTTCAACGTCGCAGGTAACGAAGAAATGCGGACTGCGGCGCACCGATTCAAGAGAGAAATGCGTCCTTTGACCTGTATCCGTCAATTCAGAAGAACATGGACCGAATTTCATGGACAAATTGCTATCCAATTCCGAAATACTGCTGAGCACTGCGGCGGTAGCGCGGTGGCTGGGCATCTCGACAAGGGCGGTTTGCCTTCGAGCTGAGTGTAAGGAAATACCGGCGATCAAAGTGGGCCGGCAATGGAGATTCCGGCAGGATGAGTTGCGCGAGTGGCTGCAAAGCGGTCGCGCCGGGTTGGTGGCGAAGCATACAGTAAGCAGTTCCGCGGCGGGAGGTTAAAGCAAAAAATCCGACAGCTTGCCGCAAGTGCGGAAACTGCGGCAGGATCCGCATACTGGTTGGACGGTTTCGTGTCAGGATCGGGGCGTGGATTGACGAGCCAGCGAGCACGTCATTCCCGGAATCCTCTTGACGACGAAGCTGGAGGGCATGGCACGCTCTCCGGCAGGAGACGTAACCGATGACCTACGATCCCTTCCAGAATCAGAATAATGCGGCGCTGGGCGTGTATGCGGGCGCAGGAAACCCGTTTCTTACGCCTTTTACGGCGATGCAAACATCGGCAATTCACCCATCCTTAATCAATCCCTACGTGAATCATGCGCAAGCGGGACTGTGGCAGAATCCTTTGCTTCACGCCGGATTGCAAAACGGGTTTGCGCAGAACCCATACGTGCAACAACTGGCGGCGCAGCAGTTGGCACAACACATTCTGGCGCAACAGGCCGCTCAGCAACTAGCGGCACTCAATCAGCAGACTGGGTTTTATGGCCAGGGCGGTCCGATCGGAATTACCGGACAAACGGGAATGCCGTTTGGCCAGATGGCTCCGCAGAGTTGGGTGGGGCAGGCTGGACAAGCAGGCGGAGGACAGGCAAACGCGATTCTGCTGGCACAGCTGACGGCGCGAGCATTGCAGGCGCAAGGGCTGGCGCAAGGATTAACCCCCGGCGTAGGTTTCCCTCTATGAGCGCGAGTACGGCGTGATCTCATGGCGGTGAAACTAAGGGAGCGTGCCGGAGAAGCGGTCCCGGCACGCTCCGACGGCGAGCAGACGGGAGCGACGAGGATGAAAGAGGATACGCACATGTCGACTACACATGGACTGGATGTGCACAACGCGCCGGTTCGCGCGGAAGGGATAACGGTGATCGGGGAAGCGGTTCGCAGAGTTGCGCCGGACCAGGCCGAATTTCTGATGGAAATTACGGCGACGGCTTCAACCGCTGCGCAGGCGCTTCGGGACAATCAGGCAAAGGCGGTGCAGATCACGCAGGCGATCTCGGCGCTGGGCGTGCAGCAGCCGGATATCCAGACGATTTCGCTGAACGTTTATAACGTTTATTCACCGCTGACACAGGCTTTACCGGCGTATGGCGCGATGGCGCAACTGGGTCCCGGGATGGCGGGGTTCGCGTCTGGCCTGCAGCCGGATGTGCAGTTCGGTTCCTGCCAGGCGAAGTGTATGGTGCGGGTAAACGTGCGGGATGCGGCACGTGTGGGAGAAGTTCTGGACACGGCGGCGCGAGCAGGAGCGTCGGTGAGTCCGTTTTCGTTTAAGGCACCGGATGAGGCGCACGCACGGCGAAGTGCGCTCGAAGCGGCGGGTAAAGATGCGCGGGCGAAGGCGGAAGTGCTGGCTGGAGCCGCGGGGCGGAAGATTGGAGAAGCCGTCGCGATTGCGGAGGATATTGTGGCTTCGAATGGTGTGTACAGCGCTTTGCGTGCGGCTTTCCCCTTAAGCTTCGGCGCGGGTGCGCCGCAGATGGCGGGCGAACTGGAGTATTACGCTCGCGTGTCGGCAAGCTTCCGGTTTCAATAATCGCTGAGCGAAGGAAGTTATTGCGCCGGCTCGCATTCGGGCATGAATCCGATGCGACGGCGCGGCTTTGGAGGATGATCGTTGAGCAGTTGCGCTACCTGCACTTCGTGCTGGTGATGGCTTGGGCCTGTTTGACAGATGGGGTTGTAGGCCCAGATAAGTTCGTCCCGGAGGGCGCGACGTTGCGCGGTTGTCAGGAAGGGCATCGGGCAGACGGCGATCAGAAGTTCTTTGCCGCGGGCTGCGGTCAGGAGCTCGCCGTAATTGTTCAGCCATGCGCTGAGCGGCGCGTTGTTGCCGAATTCGGCGAAGTAGAGCGGCTGATAAGGTTTCGGCGCCCAGTTGGGATCGCGGACGAGGATTGCGGAGAGGCCCGCGAATTGAGGCGATGTCCAACCCACAAAAGCTACTGGCTCAGTAAATAGACAATCATTGAGCCGAATCCCAGGATTTGCCAGATAATGATCCATCGAGACGAGAGTTAAAGACTGCTTTAACTTGATTGTCTCGCCTTTGTGTCATTTTGGCAATGAGGTTCGCAGCTCCGCGATAGCCGCCCCGTCTTTGCGTGGATCGGATGCCCCGGCGTTCAGTCCCTTCGCGAAGTCACGCTGAACCGCCTGTCCAGAGCCCATTCTGGTTGAAGAAAAGTCACCACGCATGACGATCCTGTGGCCCATGGCGGCCAGCTCGTTTCGGGTAGCCTCGGGGATTCGTGCCTCGAAATTCACGTCGCATCCGGGGAAGGTGTCCTTGGTAAATCTTGGCGCGTCGAGTGCGCCCTGCACGTTCATGCCGTAATCGACGATGTTGGCTACAAACTGGGCGTGCGCCTGGGCCTGATTCCATCCGCCCATGATTCCGAATGCGATGCGCACATCGCCTTTTTCCATGAACGCCGGAATGATGGTATGGACAGGCCGTTTCCGCCCGGCCAGGACATTAGGATGCGTCTTGTCCAGCGTGAAAAGCCCACCGCGATTTTGCAGGGCGAAGCCGGCGCCACCGACTGCCAGACCCGACCCGAACCCGACCGTCGCGAAGTTGCTTTGGATCAAAGACACCATGTTGCCCTCGCGGTCCACAACCGAAAGGTAGGTGGTGCCGGTGTCGGTCCCGGGCGGCATGCCTGCGTCTACAGTGCAATTGGCCTTGTGCGGATCGATCAGTTTGGCCCGAGCGGTTGCGTACTCTTTCGAAATCATCCCGGCCACGGGGATGCTGGCGAACTTCGGATCCGCATCGTAGCGGATCATATCGGCGTAGGCGATCTTCTTCGCTTCGATCATGGTGTGCAGCGCGCGTACCGAATTATGGCCGAACTGGGCCATGGGAAAGCCTTCCATGATGTTCAGCATGGCCAGCGCCGCTACGCCCTGACCGTTGGGCGGCAGTTCATAGACCTTCCAGCCGCGGTAAGTTGTGGAGACCGGGTCCACCCACTCGCTCTGATACTCGGCCAGATCGCCGGCAGCCATCGTGCCGCCGTGCGACGCCGAGGTGGCGAGAATCTGCTTCGCGACTTCGCCCTGGTAGAAGGCGTCTCTGCCGTGGGCGGCGATGCGCCGGTAGGTTTCGGCGAGATCGTGATTGCGGAAGATATCGCCCGCCGCCGGCACGCGGCCGTCGATCAGATAGGTCTTTGCGGTGGGCTCGTCGGAATCCAGGGTCTTTCTGCTGTCGCGCCAGTAGACGCTCACGACCTCGCCTACCGGGAAGCCTTCTTCCGCGTAAGCGATGGCCGGCGCGAGCACAGCTGCGAAGTTTCTTCGTCCGAAGCGCTTCAGCATTTTGTCCCATCCGTCGACTGCGCCTGGTACGGTGACGGATTGAATGCCGGACTGCGGCATTGATTTGATTCCTTTGGCCAGCAGGTAGTCCGCGGTCAGGGCTTTTGGTGCCCAGCCCGACGCGTTCAGGCCGTACAGCTTTCCTGTTTTCGCTTCGTAGATGATCGCGAACAGATCGCCGCCGATTCCGTCATTCATCGGGGCTACCAGGCCCATCATGGCGTTCGCCGCTATCGCGGCATCAATGGCGTTTCCTCCGCCTTCCAGAATTCTGGCGCCGACTTCTGAAGCGAGAACACTTTCGGTGGCCACTACACCCGATGTCGACATGACCATCGAGCGCGATTGCGAGCGGTCTTGTGCGCAGGCCATCGGGACAGCGACGAACGCCAGTAAGCCGGTGAGGCAGAGCGGTAGTTGTTTCGTCATGGCGGTGGACCCAATTCTATCTGTTTTGCAGGGGGGCGAATGCGGCGTGTACCAGCAGGCTGCGGAAAAACAGTATTCAGCCGCAGATGAACGCCGATTAATGCCGATAATATCGGTGGCCAGCCATTTGGACCTGGCCTAGATAACCCGGTCGGCGTTGTAGTTGGCTTTGGCTAAGGCCGCGATGATTTCTTCGATGTGTTCGGGGCCGCGGGTTTCGAGGGTGATGTCGAGGACGGCCTGGTTGAGGCTGGCTCCGTAGTGGGAGCGGTCGTGGGCGACTGATACTACGTTGGCTTTCTGGGCCGCGACGATGGCCATTACGGCGGCTAAGGCGCCGGGGTGGTCTGGGACGCGGAGTTGGAGGCGGACGAGGCGGCCATCCTTGACCAGACCTCGCTCGATGATTCTGGAGAGGAAGTTGACGTCGATGTTGCCGCCGGAGATGAGGGCTGCTACTCGTTTGCCGGCGAGTGAAGTCTTGCGATTGAGGAGAGCGGCTACGGGCGCGGCTCCGGCTCCTTCGGCGACCGTCTTTTCGCGCTCCAGAAGCAGGAGAATGCCGTTGGCCATTTCTTCTTCGTCGACGGTGACGATGTCGTCGACGTAGCGACTGACCAGCGGGAGCGTTAGATCTCCGGCACGGCGGACGGCGATGCCGTCACCGATCGTGGTGGCGGCGGGTAGAGTCACCGGATGGGCTTCGATCAACGCTTCCTTCATTGAAGCGAGGCGGGCTGTTTCTACGCCGATGACCCGGATTCGCGGATTCGTTTCTTTCAGGGCACAGGCTACGCCCGCGATGAGGCCTCCGCCGCCGATGGGGATGATGGCGGCATCGAGATCGGGGCACTGTTCGAGGAGCTCGAGTCCGATAGTTCCCTGCCCTGCGATGACGGCTTCGTCGTCGAAGGGATGGATGAAGGTCAGGCTCTGCGCGTCGCAGCGGCGTTGGGCTTCGGCGCAGGTCTCATCGTAATTGTCACCAGTGAGGATCACCTCGGCGCCGTATTCCCGTGTCCGCGAGATTTTGATCAGCGGTGTGGTGACGGGCATGCAGACCTGCGCGCGGATGCCCTGCTGCGTGGCGTGGTACGCGACGCCCTGCGCGTGGTTGCCGGCGGAAGCGGCGATGACACCGCGAGACCGTTCCTCTTTCGAGAGCAGGAGTATTTTGTTGAGCGCGCCGCGTTCCTTGAAGGAACCGGTCATTTGCAGGTTCTCGAGTTTGAACCAGACTCTGCTGCCTGTGAGATGGCTGAAGGTTTCCGAGTAGGCGCAGGGGGACAGATAGACGGAGTCGCGGATGCGCTCGCGCGCGGCTCTGATGTCGGTTATGTTCACTCTCTATTTGGAAATGATCTCAGCTCGTTCGATGCCGGGGGCGGGATCGACGTTCGGGATGCGGATCTCGACGTATTCGATGGCGCCGTCGATTTTACTGAGCCAGTGGGGCGTGCCGGGCGGCGAGACCACGACATCGCCGGGGCCGATCTGGCGGGCGAGCCCGTCCTTCACGCCGACGGCGCTGCGAACTATGGCGTTTGGATTGGTGATGGGATAAGGGTCGCTGTCGATGGTGGGCGGGATCAGCGTGCCGCCGGTGACGAGCGTCGCCGTACCTTTCTGGATGACGAGATATTCCATGTCGCGTGTGTGCGTGATGGCATATTGCGGGCCGGTGACGCGGCGGCGCACGACGATGTTCAGACCTTTGCCGATCTCGACCGAGCCGCCGGTGGGTGAGCCGATGAGTTTGGGATCGATCTTGTCGAGGGCGGTTTGAATTTCCGCGGCGGACATATATACGGAAGGCACGCGGGCCGGCGGCACTCGCATGTGGTTGCCGCTTTGGGCGAGGAGGCCGATGGCGAGAGACGCGGCCGAGATCGCGAGCGTGGTGACGTTCGACATGGCTGTGCTCCTACTTGAGGGCGAGCACGTCGCCTGGATCGACGCGATAGATGAGGTAACGGATGGGTCCGTCGAGCTTAGTGAACATGTGGGGCGTGCCGGCGGGAATCATAACGATCTCGCCCGCGTTGAGGCGGCGTGTTTCCCCGCCCTGAATGGCAGTGCCCTTCCAGCCGGGACCGATGGTGGGGCTGGTGCCGGTGTGTTCTTCGTTGACAAGTTTGCCACCGGTGACGATGGTGCCGCCGCCTTCGAGGACGTAATAGATTTCATCGATTTTGTCGTGGACGAGCGCGCCCTGGTCGGCATCGGTGCGCTTGACGATGGCGACGCCGATCTGGTGGGTCCCGGCTTCGATGACCCGAACCGGGCGGTCGATGAGGTGGGCGGCCTGGTTGGGAGCGGTCCTGAGCTCTTCGGTCATTTCGGCGGGAGTAACGAAGGTGCCGGGTTCCGCCGCGCCTTTGGGTTTCTCGGACTTGGGAGCCTGCGCGTGGATCAGGGTTGCGGAGAAGGCCAGGACGAGGACCAATTTCAGCATTGCTTTTACCTCGTGAGAGAGTCTATCAGGATTCGGCCGGCTGGTTTCGATATAATCTCCGCGTCATGAAGAACCTTGTGGTCTTGATTGCGGTGATGGTGGCATCCGCTTATGCGCAGTCGCGCACGGCGGTTGTTTATCAGGGCGCGCGTTTGATTGTGGGGGATGGAAGCGCGGCGGTTGAAAGCGGCGATTTCGTTGTGCAGAACGGGCGCATCACGGCTCTCGGCGCGAAGGGCGCGGTGAAAGTGCCGACCGGCGCGGCGCGGGTGGATCTCACCGGCAAGACGGTGATGCCCACCATGATCAACGTGCACGTCCATATCGGATACGAAGGGTATACGAGTTGGGGCGCGGAGAATTACTCGGCGCAGAATGTGCTGGACCATCTGCAGCGCGAGGCGTTTTATGGCACCGGGGTGACGCAGTCGGTGGGGACGAGCCCGACGGATTCGGCGATCCAGTTTCAGAAAGACCAGCAGGCGGGCAAGTTTCCGCCGGCGGCGCGGTTCTACTTTCTTCCAGGGATGGCGCCTCCAGGCGGTGGGCCGGATCAAGTGCTGCGCGTAGCGACGACGAAGCTGCACACGATCTACGAAGTCTCGACGCCGGAGGAAGCGCGGGTTGCGGTGCGCGGGATGAGTGCGAAGGGTATCAAGCAGCTCAAGATGTGGGTGGATGACCGGGGTGGGACGTATCCGAAGTTATCGCCGGAGACGTTCGGGGCGATTATCGATGAAGCTCACAAGCACGGGATGCTGGTGCATACGCATGCGACGACGCTGCCGGATCAGAAGGCGGTGGTGCGGGCCGGAACGGACGTGCTGGTGCACATGGTGCAGGGCGAAAAGATCGACGACGAGCTGATGGGGTTGTTGAAGGAGAAGAAGCCGTACTGGGCGACGGTGATCGGGCTGGGCGATCCGACGGCGGTGTGCGAGAAAGATCCTTTCTTTGAGCAGTCCATGCCGGATGCGACGATTGCGACGATTCGCGCTACGACGGAGCGGAAGCCGCTGGCGCCGAGCTGCGGGCCGCCGTCGCCGCGGGCGCCTGTGCGCGAGCAGATTCTGGCTTACAATTTCCCGCGCATGATTTCCTCGGGGGCGCGCATCGTGCTGGGCACGGATACCGGGATTGAACCGGGCCATACGTTTGGATCGGGCGACCATCTGGAGATAGCGCGATGGGTGAACCTGGGGCTGACGCCCGCGCAGGCGATTGTGGCCGCGACCTCGCGCCCGGCGGAGTTGTTAGGGATCAGCAAAGAAAGTGGCACGCTCGCGGTGAGCAAGCGTGCCGATTTCATTGTGCTGGATGCAAATCCGCTCGATGACATCCACAACACGCGGAAGATATCGAGCGTTTATCTGGATGGGGCGAAGCTGGACCGCGAGGCGTTGCTGGTGAAGTTCAAGAAGCGTTAGCGGAGGCCGCCGGAGACGAGGAGCGCTTCGCCTGTCATCCAGCCGGAGTCGTTGGAGGCGAGGAAGACCGCGATAGGAGCGATGTCGCCGGGTTGTCCGAGGCGGCCGAGGGGTGTTTGCGCGACGATGCTCTTTTCGAAGTCAGTACCTATGATTCCGGCTGAGTGAACGCCTTCGGTTTCAACGCCGCCGGGATTGATGGAGTTCACGCGGATTTTGCGTGGTGCAAGTTCTTTGGCGAGCACGCCGGTGACGGCGTCGACCGCGCCCTTGGTCGCGGAATACACAACGCTTGCCGGAGGAGTCTGGCGGCTGGCGACGGAACCGATGTTGATGACATTTCCGCCGGAGGCCGGGAAGTGCTTCACGGCTTCCTGAGTGGTGAGGATAAGCCCAAGCACGTTGGTGTTGAACAGACGATGAAAGTGCGATTCCGTGACACCTTCGAGCGGAAGGAACTCGTAGACGCCGGCGTTGTTGACCAGGATGTCGAGCGTGCCGAAAGCTTTCTTTGTCTCGGCGAAGAGACGCGTGATATCGGCTGCAACGGAAACATCACCTTTGACGGCGATGGCTTTGCCGCCTTTGCCGGTGATTTCCGCGACAACGCGATCTGCGCCGTCCTTACTCGATGCGTAATTGACTACGACCGCAGCACCTTCTGCTGCCAAAGCTTTTGCGATACCCGCACCGATGCCTTT
>Ga0207011_1173_pt1 | contig 13448 bp, 13 predicted proteins | sample Alteio_BWMinCont_79_FD_153466 | JGI IMG/M metagenome (GOLD analysis project Ga0207011, IMG submission 153466) | Enriched cells from forest soil in Barre Woods Harvard Forest LTER site, Petersham, Massachusetts, United States -... | ecosystem: Environmental > Terrestrial > Soil > Temperate forest >...
AGTAAAAATGGCACTAATATTAAAAGTCAACGTGAGCCGTTGTTGCCTTCTTCAATTGCCACTTGTCCCATGTCGACCATTCCAGATCCTGCAGGTAGAGCCTTTTTAGCAAACGCAACCGGCGAAAATAGGGGATACAGTCTGGTGTCAGTCTTGTATCTTTGAAGTGGAGCTGCCGCAGATGAGGCATTTTTTCCAGAAGCAAAATATCTTGATCGGTCAGATCGGTAGCCGTTAAATGGATCTCTCTTAAATTTGGGCACTGGGCCAAATAGGACAACCCAGTTGAATCGCAGGGCCAGTTGTAGGCCGAAAAAACCTCGAGCTGATTGGATCCGGCAATTGCTTTTAATATCGGATCGGCATTAGTCATGCCGCTCAATTCCAGGTGATGCAATTGCCTGATGATTTTGAGTCTGGCCAGCGCCGGCGCATCATAATCACTCTTTTCAAACTGGAGCGTCTTGAGATGGGTCAAAGTATCAAGGGCCGGAATCTCTTTTGCCTCCAGTGAAGTCTTATCAAAGATCACGGTGTCCAGCCTGTTCCAATCGTACATCTGGCGTACATAATCGGGCCAACGAGCCGCTTTTAACTCCAGAACGCAAATATCACCCGGTGCAAATTTGCGCAGAATCTCAGGCATTTGCTCCAGGGCAATGGTTGCGGTGTCGTCAATTTGTAGAAAAACGGGCTTGTCGGCAGGCAATGTTACCGTGCCCTGGGCCAGGCAGTACTGGTTCCGAGAACATCCTATCCTGCCTACAGAGTAGTCCCTGGCAAATTGAAAGACGTGTTCCTTTTTTCCGGAGAGCCCATTCAACCCTGACGAAAAAGGCGGAGAATGAAAATAGTCCTAAATAAAGGAGGACAGTTATGGGAGACGAATTTAGCCAGGAGATCTATGTCGGTCATTTGCTCAAAAAATTACCGCCAGACAGCGATTCGGAGCAGGCAAAAGCGCCCGGATCAAATCAGGATCATCAAGAGCTTCAGAGCATTGTAAACAACCTGGTAAAGTTGCCCGAAGAGACGGCGCCACCAAAGCCGGTGAAGGTTACGCGCATTACGCACAATGAAATTAGCGCCATGCGTTCCACTCAGAGCAATATGCCCGCTGCCAAAGTCGAGTCGCAGGCAAAGCCCAGCGCCTTGATTCAGACTTTTGATGCTTTGCTGGGTTGGTTCAGACCCCAGGAAAAGCGCACGCACTGTCTCAGTCAAGGACACGAATGCAAGCACTGCGGCCAGATCATTAAAAGCGAGGCAGCACTGCCGGACGGCCAGCGCGGGCACTAATCCTTAGTAGCCAGATCAATAGTAGCCAGATCAATACATTTTAGGATTTGCCGCCAATAGCCTTGGCTGGCGCACCCGGAGCCGGCCCCCAGGTAAATACAGCCATCACCGGTGGCAACATCCAGTGGCCGCGGACGACGTTAAAAAAATAAGCCTCGTGCTCTTCTTCCTTGGCGGAAAAAACCATCAAGGTCTCGGCCATTTCTGCCAGGCCCAGAGCCGTGGCATGCTCGGCCGCATGCTTGTACTCCAGTATGTTGCCGTCTTCCAGGCGGCCGGCAAAATACATGGGGAAAAACCAGCCGCTGATGAAGCAGGCGACAAAGATGAAACAACCCAGGCCGCCCATCATCAAGTCACGCCAACCGGTTGGTTTGGCTTCCAGTTCAGCTAAAAGAAGCAGCAGGTTTTTACGATGATGCCATTCGTCCAGCTCGATCTGATGCACGGCCTCTTTCTGTTCGGCCCTTCTCAGTGTGCGCCAGTGACCGGCATAGGCCAGGGCCGCGGCAAATTCCCCTGAATAAGCCATCTGCAGAGTGTGTATCAGCCTGTGGCGATGTTCGGCCTGCTCCATGATTGGCAACGCTCTCAAGTACAGCGCCATTGTCACCCATTAGGCCGGGTAAGGGCTTTAAAAAAAAGACAGTCTTACCCTGCTGTTAGCCCGGGTCTTCATTCATAAATTTTTGCAGGATTGCATCTGCCTGTCGGCGCAGTGGTTTACCTTCGGGGCCTTTCAGCTTTACAGCCAGGGCATCAAGGCCTTTTTGCGCCGTGCCAGGTGTTCGGACAGCAGCGGCCAGGTCCAGCTGGTTATTAGCCAGCGCGCCTATCACAGTGCCCTTTTGCGCGGCAATCTCGGCACCATTGGCCAGCATTGCTTCGTTTATCGTGCTTACCGTGCTTGTGCCTATGCTGGTTACACCAGCCTTGTGCAGGGCATTGACTACATGCTCGCCCTGTAAATAACTGCCTTTTAGCTCGCCGTCCACAAGAGCAACTTTAAAATTGCGAGGGTTTAAAACCAGGTCATCGCCATTTAGAGTTGTAGCGGTAAGAGGGTTGGCACTTTTGAATCCTGTCACCCAGGTGACGCGTTCGCCGTTTTGCTCGAGGGCGCTTTTCATGGCCTTGCCCATAAAAGGAGTGTCTTCAACAAGAAGCACATCCTTGGCTCCTCCGGCGAGCATACGTCCCACCTGCTCGCGACCGGCATAGAGAGCCAGAGCCCCGGCGGCGGCGGTACCGGCCACTATTTCGATGGCGGCACGATGCTCATAAACGTCTTTCCAGAGGCTGGCTCCGGCCTTTTCCACCCCATCGGCAATGCCGGCCAGGCCGGTATGCTCCGAACTCTCGGGTGTTTGGTTACTGAATAATTGGCTGCCATCGGCTAAATGTGAGCCCAAAGTGCCTCACCTTTTAAATTTGCAAACGGCCACGGTCAAAGCGGCACCCGGGGGTGCTTAAGCGATTACTAGGCGGTAGTTTACAGAGTGGAGAGTGGAGCGGATAACCGACTTGGTGCCGGCAATCTATTGTTTACATCTTTATTGCCTGTCTGTCACAGGGGTAAATACGCATCGGATCATTAAGAGAGCATCAAGAAACTATCAAAATAGTATTGAAGGGGCCCGGGCCACCCAGTACACTAGCCTCTCGAGGTACTTGTCATAATTACTTCCCACCGGCGAGGTGCGCCCAGTGCATAAGCTCCACCATGGTCTCCATCAGTTTAAGACCGAAGTACATGCCATTAATGAAGAGTTCTTCGGCAATCTTGCCAGAGGACAGGCTCCCGATGCTGTTTTTATTGCCTGCTCCGATTCGCGCATAGTGCCAAGCCTCCTCACTCAAACAGATCCGGGCCAGCTGTTTATCATACGCAATGCCGGCAACATAGTGCCTCCCCACGGTGATACTTGTGGTGGCAAGGAAGCTACAATCGAGTATGCCCTGGAAGGCCTGCACATAAAAAACATCATCATTTGTGGCCACACCAAATGCGGTGCCATGGCTGCTGTGTTGCATCCGGAAAAGCTGGAGACCATGCCCAATGTGCAAAAGTGGCTTGGCCACGCGCAAAAGACAAAAGAGATTATCGACCGGCACTACAGCGATCTTGATTTTGACTTCCAGCACAGCGTCGTCGTGCAAGAAAATGTCCTGGTGCAGCTGGAAAATTTGCGGGCTCTGCCCTCTGTCGCACGCAGGCTGTGGAAGCGAGAAGTGGAGTTGCACGGTTGGGTCTATGACATCGAAAGTGGTGAGGTTTATGTCTATGATCCAATAGACGAAGAGTTTGAACCGCTACGCTATGCACGGGACGGCTCGCTGGAGCTGGCTGACGGACTGGGTATGCCCCGGTGAGTATAAAAGAAATACCGAGCCCTGACGAGGAGCCCCAGGCTCAAGATCCAGGATTGGCGCTTTCGCAAAAAGTGCGGCGCGTGATTTTTGGCAAACCGCTGGCCAGCGAAAACAGCGAATCGAACGATACACTTTTACGCAAACTGATTGCCCTGCCGGTTTTTTGCAGCGATGCCATCTCATCGGTAGCTTACGGTAACCAGGCCATTCTTCTGGTGCTCTGCTCCTCCGGCCTGTGGCTGGGCGGCCTGTCGCATTTATATAGCCAGTATTTGATGACCATATCCTGGCTGATTCTGGGCCTACTTGTCATTGTTGCCGCCTCGTACTGGCAGACAATTTATGCTTATCCTAACGGTGGCGGCTCATACATCGTCTCGCGCCAAAATCTGGGCACCAACTTCGGTCTTGTGGCTGCGGCGGCTCTTTTGATTGATTATGTCTTGACCGTTTCGGTCTCCGTTGCCAGCGGTCTGCAAAACGTACAGGACGTGCCGTTCCTGCATTTTTTGCACCTCAGGCACCACATGGTGTTTTATTGTGTGGTCGTGATTATACTTGTGACTTTTGCCAATCTGCGTGGCCTGAGAGAGTCGGGAACACTCTTTGCCGTGCCGGTTTATACATTTATTGTCATGTGTTATTTTCTGGTTCTGATCGGCATTTTCGGACCCCACTTCGGCTGGCAGTTTCACCCCGAGTTTGCTAATCAAATCGTTCCCGGTTCCGATGCCACGGCCAAAACGGTTGAAGCATTCAGCATGGTGGTACTGCTAAGGGCCTTTGCTAACGGTTGTTCGGCCATGACCGGTACTGAAGCGGTGAGCAACGGTATTCCTGCCTTTCGTGAGCCAAAATCAGCTAATGCCGCTATTACCCTGGTTGTAATGGCGGCAATATTAGGCAGCGTATTTATGGGTGTCTCATGGCTGGCTGTGCATTTCCACATAGTCTACTGGGAGCAAAACGGGCTCACCTCGCCCTCGGTTATCGACCAGCTCTCCGGCACGGTCTTTGGTAAGACTGGTCCCTGGAGCTGGGCTTATAATCTGACACAGTCAGCTACAGCTATGATCCTTATTGTTGCCGCCCAAACAAGTTTTGCCGGCTTCCCGCGTCTGGCCTCGATTTTAGCCCGGGATGGTTTTATGCCCAGGCAATTGACCAACCTGGGAGACAAGCTGGCATTCAATAACGGCATCTTGGTGCTGGGCGTTTTTTCAGCAGCGGTGATCGTTTTTGCCAAGGGCAGTGTCGATAAACTGATTCCCTTCTTTGCCATTGGTGTGTTTGTTGCCTTCACTCTTTCCCAAACCGGCATGGTACATCACTGGTTTAAGCTGAAGACGCCGCGCTGGCAGGGCAAGGCCATGATCAACGGCATCGGTGCCCTGGCTTGTTTTGTCGTTGTCATCGATATTGCCGCCGAAAAGTTTTTTGATGGTGCCTGGTTTGTCATAGTAGTTGTCTGTGTGCTTCTCTATATGTTTAAGCGCATAGCCTGGCATTACAAGCGCATTGCCGAGCTATTGTCTCCGGACAATTACAAACCGGATCAGCCGATGCAAAATACGGTTTTAGTGCTCATTCACGGCGTGCATGCCGGGACCTTGACTGCCATAGACTATGCCCGGTCGCTCTCTAAAGATTGTGTCGGTGTGTCGATCGCCGTCGATCCGGAGCAGGCACAAAAACTGAGAACAATCTGGGACCACTATGTGCCCGATATGGAACTCGTCATTCTCGACTCACCCTTTCGTTCGCTGGTCATGCCTCTTGTGCGATATTTAGATCAGGTGCATGCCGAAAAACCACATTCGCGCATCACGGTTGTTATTACCGAGTTTGTCACCATTTCGTGGTGGCAGGGATTGCTACACGGCAATACAGGCCTGATTTTAAAGTTGGCCCTGCTCAATCGCCGCGACGTAATTGTTGCCAATGTGCGCTACTGGCTCAACGAGGGATAATGCACCTTTTAATTGATGTTGGATCGGCCGGCCCGACAGGTTTTGATCACCGGCAAAAACACAGGACAGAGCCAATCCCAATTGCTCCATGGACTGATAGCGATTGTCCGGATTTCTTTTCAGTGTTTTCATCACAATCGCTTCCAGCCCGGATGAACTCTCAATAACAAAAACTATCTGTCAACTTCTTTAAAAACCTGGATCAAGGTGTCGGCCAGACGGTCCATAAAAAAATAGTCGTGAGCGCCGATAAAACGCTGCACCTCGCCTCCGTACTGGCTTTTAAAGCGGGAAAAGCGTCCGTAGCGATTGCGCGGATTGCAAAAAACGGTCAAATCCATACATGTCATAATGGGTACAACCGGCTTCTTTAGCCAATTTTATTGCCTCCCACTGCAGGGCGTATCCAATCATGGCATCGCGATTGGTATTGGATATGCCACCATACAAATACGTGGCCATCTTGCCATAGGCGATCATAAGAAGGCCTCCCACAGGCTTTCCCTCTAGCTCAGCCAGGAGCAAAGTAAGCATTCCGGTCGGCATCAGGGTGCTGGCTAATTCCACGAAAAATGAGAGTGGTTCGACGGCAAAATTGTCTCGACGCCCAGCTTCACTGAGTAAGGGATAAAAAATGTCGATAATTTCGCCCGCTGATCCCTGCCGCACACTCACCATTTTGCGCTGGCTGAGCCTGGTGTTATAGCGCCCTTTTGGCTTCATCCGGGCCATTATCCGATCAAGTGGATCCGACAGACTTAAATAAACAGTCTCACTTGGAATTAAATCCATGGGCGAACGTCCAAATTCCAGGAGCATGTCCGGTACTGGCAGGGGCAGGCGCGGCTCGATGCGCAAGCCGATAAATGCTCGTTTTTCCTGCGAGATCTTTTCGCAGTAATCGATAAGCATGGTCAGGCAGCGCAGGGCAAGCTCGTCGTCGTGCCAGGGCAAAACCGGACCCTCGGGTGCCACCCAAAATGCTGAGCCGCCCCCTGCGTCCATGAAGTAAAACAGGCTGCCGGCAACTAAATTTTTAGCTTCAAAAATACCCAGATGCAGGCTGGAAATGCCTTGCTGGGCCTTAAAGCTTGCCCATTGCCGGCTCTGCATAAAACCACTTGCGGCGTTGCCCTTAACCAGGTCGCTCCAGTCTTGGTCAATCTGCGAGCCGGCAGAGAGATCGCCAATCACTTTGATCTCCAGACTGCCGCTCACCACCTTACGTCCCTCGTTTGGATTTTGGGCCCTCAGGACTGGAAATTGGTGAGCAACTTGTTCACTGCCTCGGTTTCGGCCGGCAGATTGTCTATTTCTTTTTGCACGGCATCCAGGTGTTTTTGGGCGCGGGCAATCAACCCGTCCATGCGTTTGATTGCCTCATCCCGTGGAATTTTCTTGGTGCCAAATTGGACCAAGTCCTGGCCTTGTGTGGCCGCATCGGTGCCGGAGCCCGCAGTCGGACTGGCAGTAGCACTAGGTCCTGCTTTTAATTTCTCCAGATGTGCCTTTAGTCTGTCCAGATGACCCTGTACTTCTTGTTGTTCTTGAGTCAGACTGTCCTTTGTCGAGGATGATTCTTTGGCCAGACCGGACAAATAGCCGGTAATAACTTCTTTTAGTTTGGATGAATATGGCTTTTCCAGCTTGGTTTTGCCCGGATCGCTGTACCAGTCCTTGCCGTCAAAATAAACCAGGGCACCGTCGGTTTTTTTCAAAATCACGTATTTGCCGTCATGGTCGGCCCAGGCACTGTTAAACAGTTCGAAGGCCCCCTCGACCGGTGGACTGGCTTCCTCCGGCGCTTTTCCGGCAGGTTCTCCCAGGGTCTCTTCGGCCTTGTCCAGTAATTTGGCGGTGGTAACCATATTGGCTACTTCGGCTTCATCTCTGGCTTCGCTGGCCTCCCTTTGTGTATTGTCCTTATCAGCCGGCTGCACAGTCTGCATCACTTCGGTGGGCAATTCGGTTGTTTCATCCTGATCGTCGGCACCACCGGTGATGTCTTTAGCCTGCGCTGCTTTTTTCAGCCCGGCGGCCTGGTGTTTCAATTCCGACGATAAATGCCAGGTCAGAGTCGGGTCGGTGAAGAGGGCTATAAGAGTACTGCCGCTTTGTTGATCAACGAGATTTGTCGACGCGGGATTGACCTTGAGGTAAGCGTTGTCGGTTAGAGTCACAGCCGTGCTGCCGTCGCTCAGCACGTCTACATCGGGTCCCAGTCGATAGGCTGATTTGAGAATGTTGCCGCTGACCGATGTGGAAGAAGCATCCGCCGGTGGTGGCGTCTGATCGCTTGAGCCGGCGCTGCCGGCGGGTGGGATCCAGGGCTGGTCCGGCACATTGCCATAGGTCTGAACATAAGCCCTGACGGGGTATTGATTGCCCTGGCTGTCCGGGACCTGGTCGGTATTGTAATTGGTTCCCTGATATCCGGGGCCGGAGGCATAATAGTACGGTGCACCTCCGTAGCCGCCATATCCACCATAGCCGCCCCAGCCATAACCCCAGCCGCCATAGCCCCTGCGCCAGTGATTAGGCCGGCCCCAGCCGCCGTAGTGGCCACGATTATTGCCCCAGTGGTTGTTCCATCCGCCGTGCGCGCCGGCGTGGCTGAAGCCTCCGTGACCGCCCTTGCCATAGGCGGAATCAGGAAAAACAAAATTGGCCAGGATGATCACCACTGCCAGGGTCGTCACCACGCGCCTGCCCAGATCAAGCAAAGATTCAAAGTCACCGGCCCAGTCACGCAGCTTTTCTTGCAAAAGAGCAATCTCGGAGGCAATACGCCGGGGCAGTTCGGCTGCCCGAGCCAGGAGCTTGTTAACAAGGGTCCTGATGTCCAGGCCCTCTAAAAAGGAAGCAGGATCGCTGATAAATTCGGCAATCATCGATCTTGTGTACGATGGCTGCACTGAGGGCATCAGGGCCAGCACTTCTTCAAAAAGCTCTTGCCCACCGGCAGGAAAAATTGCCGCTGTTTTGTCCGCCAGCCGCAGGCGTATTTCCTGGGGCAGAAACTGTCCGGCATTTACGCTTGTTGGAATGCACATGCTGTCGAGATCGGCTTTGAGCGAGCACCAGTTGCCTCTGTCTGTGGTGGCATAGGCATTGTCAATTTGCAAATATTTCAAGAAGACATTGCTATTACCGTCTTCCGGCTGTGACTCGGCTTGCAGCTTGTCATAACCGCCCGGAAACTGGAAGAGAACCCTTAGCCTGGCTGGATCATTCAAGAGTTCGCAGTCAAATTGAGCGGTCCTGTCACAGTTGTATAAATCAAATTCTTCTGCTTGCACGGCAATTTTGGAAGCAAGCATAAAGCCCCAGTCGGGGCCATATCCAAGCTGGCGAAAAGAAGGAATTGTAACTCGGTAGGGCAAGCTGGCCAGGCCGGCAACACGCATGCTGTTAAAAATTGACCAGTAGGCCTGAGGTGTATTGGTGGGCGATACTCCATTGCTGGCTAATATGCCCTCAGGCGACAGGAGGCGGGCCAAAATTTCATACCAGGCAATGCTGTGAAATTTGGCACCATCCACATCTTTTGCCACGGTCAGATCGACCACGATCAGGTCGTACTGTGTGTTTTGCTTGATCTGATCTTGAGCGAAGATCCAGGCATCATTGACATGCACATTGACACGCTTGTCACCCAGACTCATTTGATTAAGATGTGCCAGCTGTTTGGCGGCCATGTCCAGCACTTCAGCACTGTAATCGACAAGATCAATTTTTGCCACTCTGTTTGACTTGAGCAATTCTCTTGCTGTCAGACCGTCGCCGCCTCCCACAATTAGGACAGTCAGGGGCGTCGATATCCGACTGAGGGCAAGATGCAGAGCCGGCAGGGCCAGGCCCTCATGGTAAATTTTTTCGTCCCTTTGATCAAACTGTAAATTGCCATCTATAAAGAGGGCCATCGAGCCGTCCTGGCGCGTATTGAGAAAAACAGACATTTCTACCCCGGACAAATAGTAGCGACGTCCATAATTACAGCATAGAAGAGGGGCGGCAATGTACTTGGCAGCTGCCATCTTCAACCAAGCTTTGTATTTGTATTCACAGAGCGGATTGCAAAAGAGACCCCCGGGCTGCCCAGGGGTCTCTTTATTTCAGGCATTTCTGCCGGTTTGCCTTTGCCGTTGCCGGCAATGGCTATAGGGAATCATTCAGATTTAAACGCCGCGGTGCGAGTACCTGTGCGAAAAAAGCGAAAGCAAAAAGACCAGGAGCGCCGATCCTAAGATACAGGGGATAAGCGATACTCCAGCCAGGCTCGGGCCCATGGCGCCGATCATGCTGCCGCCGATCCAGGCACCAACGATGCCGACGATTGCAGATGTCAAAAATCCTCCTGGTATTGCGCCAGGCACGAGCCTCTCAGCCAGATAAGCACAAGCAGCGGCAACAAAAAGGAAAAGGATAAAACTAAGAATAGCCATGGGACCTCCAGGAAGTTCTCTAAGGTGGACTTCAACATGGCTGAAAAAATTGAAGTTTATTGTTTGGGCAGCCTGCTGATTTGATTACTACGACGTGGACGGTCCTCGATTAGTTTCCATTGGCCTATAATTGCAGGTCGCGTTCATCCACCTTGAGGTTGCAAACAGGCCATGGGCAATACACGACGGGATTTTCTTTCGCTGCTGATTTTTAGTATGGGTGCGGCTTTATCGCCGGAATTAATCTTATCAAGGTCTTGTCGAGCTGACTCCGCCGGTGGCGGCAAAGTGACAGTGACAATGACGGGCGGTGAAAAACGACTGTCGGCGCTGGATCCACTGGCATGGCATGCCCCTGGCAGTGCTGCGGCAGATACTATTACTATTGATCCTGGCAAGAAATACCAATCAATGCTCGGCTTCGGTGGCGCCTTTAGCGATGCTTCTTGTTATACATTCAACAAAATGCCGTCTGAAAAACGGCACAAATTACTTGAGCAATTTTTTGGAAGCGGCACAGATAGCCTGGGTTTAAATGTTTGCCGTACCTGCATTGGTGCAAGCGATTACAGTACCAAGGTCTACAGCTTTGATGAGGGCGAGGCGGATCCTGATCTGAAGCGCTTTTCTATTGCCCACGACCTTGAATACATTTTGCCGGTGCTGCGTCAGGCGCGCAAAAATCAATCCGGACCTGTTTCTTTTTTCCACCGCCTGGAGCCCTCCGGGCTGGATGAAATCAAACAAGTCAATGCTGGGCGGCAATATGCAAAGACAATACATGAACTCTTACGCCGAGTATTTCGTCAAATTTTTGCGCGGTTATGAAAAAGAGGGTGTGCCGATTCAGGCCGTCACCGTGCAAAACGAAGTCGACACCGATCAGGACGGGCGCATGCCTGCCTGCGCCTGGCCTCAGGAATATGAGGCTGATTTTGTCAGACAAAATCTTGGACCGGCCTTCGAGAGAGCCGGCATCAAAACAAAAATCTGGCTTATTGACCACAACTACAATCTCTGGGGCCGCGCCCTGGGTGAGCTTGAAACCGCTGATGTGCTCAAATACGCCAGTGGTATTGCCTGGCACGGCTATGTTGGTGAAGTCTCAAAAATGACCCAGGTGCACAACGCTTATCCTGATGTGGACCAGTACTGGACCGAGGGTGGTCCCGACTACACCGACCCTCACTACGCTGATAACTGGTGCACCTGGGGCAAATCATTCAGCGGCATTCTCCGCAACTGGTGCAGGTCCCTTACCACCTGGAACCTCACCCTGGACGAGGTGGGCAAACCCAATATCGGACCATTCCCCTGTGGTGGACTGGCGACAGTAAATTCCAAAAGCAGCGATGTCAGCTATAGCGGCCAGTATTGGGCCATAGGACACTTCTCTAAATTTGTAAAACGGGGAGCAAGAAGGATTGATTCTCAATCAAAAATAGATGGTCTGGATCATGTGGCTTTTGAAAACTCTGACGGCGGCCGTGTCCTGGTTGTCACCAATAGTGGTGGCGCCAGAAAGGTCTCGGTAACGGTCGGTGACAAAGCCTGTGACCTTGACCTTGCTAAAGACTCGATGGTCACCCTGACCTGGTCGTGATGCAGCCATTTCTCTGGGAATACCACAGTGGATAGACTCAGCTGATACAAGAGTATTTGTCAACGCCCTGAGGATTTCAAAAGGGCAAGACTGAAGGTCTGGTCCCAATCCCGGGCCCTCAATCAATTTGAAGCTGCCGGGAGCGGGGCATGCCAAAAACTTGCGACCTAATCAGTCAGAGATGAAGGCAGGCTCTTGGCCGGTCGCACTTCAAAATTGGGTAAGGTGAAAGGCTTGTCCTTCAGTCCGGCCAGTCCTAGCTCGATTGCCCGGCTGAGTTGCGGGTCGCGCCCCGCCCGGTAGTCCTGCGGTGTATTTTCCACGACTTCGTCGGGATCCACGCCGTAATTTTCGATACTCCAACCTACATCCGAAAACCAGAAGGCAAACTCCGGTTGGGTCGTCAATGTGCCGTCCACCAGGGTGCGGTTGGCGGAAATGCCTACGACACCACCCCAGGTGCGCTTGCCGATTAATGGTCCAATTTTGTATTGCTTGAATGCGTGGCTAAAAATATCGCCATCTGAGCCGGCAAACTGGTTGGTCACAGCTACTATCGGACCACCAATAGATTCGTGGGGATAGGGCTCGGGCAGGCCCCAGCGCGGCACGCCGTAACCGATTCTTTTGCGCAACAGTTTTTCAATAAGCAAAGGCGAAACATTGCCGCCGCCGTTGTAGCGCAGATCCACCACCAGTCCCGGATAGTGATATTCGGCCAGATAGCCCCGGTGAAACTCCGAAAATCCAAGCACGCCCATATCTGGAATATGCAAATAACCCAACTGTCCGTGGCTGGCATCGTGAACCATTTTACGGTTGCCCTCCACCCAATTGCGATAACGCAGAAATCCTTCATTTTTTAAAGTCTTGACCGCCACCTGTCTGGGCTTACTGCTGTCCTGGCCGCTGCCAGAGTCCTTATCGTTATCCTTTTCCTTGCCTGGCTTTGATCCTGGTGCCGTTACCGTGCCAGTTCCGGCAATGGTTAACTGCACCCTTTGACCGGCTTGATCGAGAAGCAGCTCGTCCACAGACAGGTCCTCACTGACCGCGTGTCCGCCCACGGCAACGATGACATCGCCCTCCTTTACTTTCAGCCCCGGTTCGGCTAGAGGCGAGACTGACTCGGCCTCCCAGCTGTCTCCCCGCAGTATCTTATCGATGCGATAACCTTTGGCTTTTGCATCGTAGGTGAGGTCCGCGCCAATAAACCCGCGGCGATAGGACTTAGGCCTTTCATAATCCCCGAGAAATTCATAAGCGTGCGAAGTGCCAAGCTCACCTTGCATTTCCCAAATTAGATCCGACAACTCGCTGCGGCTGCGCACAAGCGGTAGGAGCACTTCATAACGTTTGCGCACCAGATCCCAGTCGACTTTTGACATGTCCGCCGCCCAAAAGTTTTCCTTTTGCAGACGCCAGGCTTCACGGTACATTTGCAGCCATTCAACAGTCGGCTCGACCAGCACTTTGACACGGTTAAGATCAATCCAGCCGCTTTCGCGTCCTGGTTTTTGCGACTCTTCTTTTTTATCGTCCCCGGCTTTTTTCTTGGCGTCGATTACTTTCAGACCGTCCTTTGATCGATAAATTAAAGTCTGATTGTCAGCGGCCAGTTCAAACTTGGCCACGTCTTTTTCTAAAATCGATTCTTTTTGCTCATCAAAATCATAGGCGGCCAGCACCCCAGCCTTGTCGTCTTCCTGTGTCCAGTCACGGTGCAGCGGCACTGGTTTAACCGGCATGCGGATATAA
>Ga0207011_1164_pt1 | contig 13440 bp, 7 predicted proteins | sample Alteio_BWMinCont_79_FD_153466 | JGI IMG/M metagenome (GOLD analysis project Ga0207011, IMG submission 153466) | Enriched cells from forest soil in Barre Woods Harvard Forest LTER site, Petersham, Massachusetts, United States -... | ecosystem: Environmental > Terrestrial > Soil > Temperate forest >...
GCGCCACGGTTCCGCGCCGTTCGCAAGATATCCGTCGGAGAGGAGAATCACCGGCACCATGTACTTGATGGCGATGCGGCTCGCTTCCATCGCGGCCCAGAAACAATCGCTGGGCGTTGCAGCGGCGACAATCGGAATCGGCGCTTCCGAATTGCGCCCGAACAGCGCTTGCAGCAAATCGGCTTGCTCGGTCTTGGTAGGAAGGCCGGTCGAAGGTCCGCCGCGCTGAATATCGCAGATGACCAGCGGGATCTCCACAGCCACGGCAAGACCCATAGCTTCGGTCTTCAGCGCCATGCCGGGACCCGATGTCGTGGTAATGGCCAGAGCGCCGGCGTAAGCGGCGCCAATCGCCGAAGTAATCGCGGCGATTTCGTCTTCCGCCTGGAACGTCATCACCCCGAAGTCTTTATACTGCGAAAGCTCGTGCAGGATGTCGGACGCAGGCGTAATCGGATAGCTGCCCTGAAACAGCCGCAAACCCGATTTTTGCGAAGCGGTGATAAAGCCAAGCGCAAGCGCCTGATTCCCGCTCAGATTGCGATACTTGCCCGGAGCAAGTTGCGCCGGCGGAATCTCGTAACTGATTTGAAACGCTTCCGTCGCTTCGCAGTACGAGTAACCGGCCTTCATGGCCAGCTTGTTGGCTTCCACAAGCAGCGGCTTGTTCTTGAATTTGTCTTCAATCCACCGGACCGTCGAATCCATCGAGCGGTTGTACAGCCAGTAGCACATCCCCAGCGCGAAGAAGTTCTTGCAGCGGTCCATGGACTTGGCATCCAGGCCAAGATGCTCCAGGGCCACGCGCGTGAGGCGCTCCAGCTCGACAGCGAAAAGGCGGAACTTGTCGAGCGAATGGTCTTCAAGCGGATTAGAGGTCATCTGCGCCTTGCGCAGGTCGGTTTCCTTAAAGCTGTCGGAATTGACGATGAGGATGCCGTTGGCCTTCAAGTCGGCGACATTGACCTTCAGCGCCGCGGGGTTCATGGCAATCAGGACATCGACAGCATCGCCGGGCGTGTACACGTCATTGGAAGAAAAATGGAGCTGGTACCCGCTGACCCCCGGCAAAGTCCCGGCAGGAGCGCGAATCTCCGCGGGAAAGTCCGGAAAGGTAGCGATGTCATTGCCATACAGCGCCACGGTATTGGTGAACTGGCTGCCGGTAATCTGCATGCCGTCGCCGGAGTCCCCGGCGAAGCGGATGACTGCCTGGTCGATCTTTTCGCGCCGATGCTTGGTCAACGGCGATTCAATGAGCGTGGACATAAGCTGCGTGACCCCGATTGGAAGAGCCCCTCTACGATTTCCCCCGCGAGGAGCGCGGCTCAGCTAAATAGGATGACGCGGTAGCAAGAACAGGATGGCTGGTGCTTCCGCCCGCCGCGAGCCGGCATGGTTTAGGATACCACACCGGCTCGCCCGCGGCGGGGAGAGAGTCCGCCGCGCGGGCAATGTGCTCTAAAGGAAAGGACGTATTCGGAGCGTGTGAGGTTGCATAAAATTTCCGGCGGACGTCATGCTGCCTCAGTCTTTGAGGCGGAAGCCTTCAGGAACCTCGAGCGGTAATACATGAGAAGGCCGAGAATTAGGACCGGCCCCGATAAGCTAACGTACGAGAAGGTGCGCAGTTGTTCCGCGGGGTATTCAGGATATTGCCCGCCCAGCCTTGCTTGCATAGAGGACAGTGCTTCGTGAATCAGGGCGGGATAATTGCCGCTGGTTAGCGTCACAATTCCGCTCAAAAGCCAGAACAGTTGAATCCCCAAGGCAAGGACGTAGCTCCAAGGTTTCAAGCGGAGCAGACCTGTCCCCGCCGCAAGGGTGGCAAGGCAAAATCCGACCCAAACCGCAGTCCCCGCTGCGCCGCGGATAGCGTGCCCAAACAGGATAACGGGTACTGGAAAAAAGAGGGGAAAAATCACGCTGAACGACGAGATCGAAAGAAATACGCCGAGGACCGTGATAGGCAGCGGGACAGTCGGTTTCGATGCAGAAATGGGTTCTGGAAACCCTGAACCGTCCAGTGGACCACTTGTTGGTTGAACAAACTGATTGGCAACGGATTGCCGGTTGAAAAGGATAAGCCACCAGATTCCGATGGCTAGAGGCAGTCCGTAGAAAATGAGAACCGTTGCGCGCACAATGCCACCCAAATTAGGGGGCGCATTGGGTGAGGTTGGAAAGGGCACAAACGCCACAACCACCAAAGCTAGAGCAGAGAACACTACTGTTATCCCAGCCCATACGAGCGTTGAGATGCGAGCCCAGTTTTTCAAACGCAGTAGTCCCACGCCGCTAAACGCTCCGTAGATACCGAGCGCCATAATGAAAGCTACGGTGCCTTCGGCAAATGCGGCCGCGAATGGAGGTAATGGTGGATTGGCTTGGCGCATAGAACCCATGAGCATTCCAATCAGGCCCATCACCCCGCCGAGCAGCACAAGCACGCTGCCCAAAATCGCGACCACGCCTGACGCTGTCACCGACGCAGAACGTTTTTTCAGAGCGCTCACGGAGACTGTATATCACCTTCGTAGAGTTGCAGGGAAGGATACCGAAACACAGCAAAGCCAAAAGTTTCGCTTGACGCTTCGCTTTCTTTTCGCCTAAGGTGGGAACAACAGCAGCTGAGTACGCGGCGCTGCAATTGGAGGTTTCACCCATGGCCCTGACCAAGCGACAGAAGGAAGTGCTCGATTACCTGGTGGCGTTCGAGACCAAGCATGGCTACGCGCCGAGCTTCGAGGAAATCGGCAAGGGCATGAAACTGACCTCGCTTGCAACGGTGCACAAGCACATCACCACGCTGGAGAAAAAAGGTTTTATCCGCCGCGGCTACAACCAGAGCCGCTCCATCGAAATTCTGCAGTTACCGAAATCGGTCAAGGACCAGGTAATCGAACGCAGGGTGCAGGAGCTGCCGCTAGTCGGGCGCATCGCCGCGGGCCGTCCGCTGGAAGCCGTGGAAGAGCGCGAGACGCTTTCGCTGGGGGATTTTGCGCGCGGCGGAAATTCTTTCGCACTGCAAGTGAAGGGCACTTCCATGATCGAGGATCACATCATGGACGGAGATTTTGTGGTCTGCGAGCAAACGCAGGTGGCGAATGCGGGTGAGATCGTGGTGGCCTTGATCAATGGAGAAGAAGCGACGCTAAAGAGATTTTATCGCGAAGGCCCGGGGAAAATTCGTTTGCAGCCGGCCAATTCCGAGATGGCGCCGATCATCGTTCCGGCCAACGACGTGAAGATACAAGGCCGCGTCATCGGCGTTTTGCGGAAGTACTGAGCGAGCCGACGACTACGGCTCCCCGGAAATCAAACAGGTAACCTCGCTAGCCAAAAACTTTGCCAGCGCATCTCTTTGAGCGATCCGCAACGTCCGATTTCGTTAGTGGTTCCCCGCCGCGCGATCCAATCGCGCACAATTCCAGCCCTCTGCTAAACTCGAATTAGCGTCTGACTTGCCGGGAATCATCGGAGGAGCGGAATTGCTGTCAAGAATCGCTGCACTGCTGGCCATCGTTTCGTGGACTATTTTTTGGCCTGCCCGGACTTCGGCATACTCGGTGCTCTCTCATGAAGCGATCATTGATTCGGCGTGGGATACCGATATCAAACCGTTGCTCCTGAAGCGCTTTCCGGATGCCACAAAGGACGAATTGCGCGAGGCGCATGGGTACGCGTATGGCGGCGCGATTATCCAGGACATGGGCTACTACCCGCACGGCAGCATGTTCTTCAGCGACCTTGCACATTATGTGCGCAGCGGCGATTTTGTCCTGATCTTACTGCGTGATTCCAAAGACTTGAATGAATACGCGTTCGCCCTCGGAGCCCTGGCGCACTACGCCGCGGATAATAACGGGCATCGCATCGGAACGAACCGCGCCGTACCCGTTCTGTACCCCAAGCTGAAGAAAAAGCACGGCGACTCCGTGACCTATGAAGACGACCCGCTCGCGCACGTCAAGACGGAATTCGGCTTCGACGTTCTGGAAGTCGCCAAGGGACGTTATGCGCCCGATAGCTATCATGACTTTATCGGTTTCCAGGTCGCTGCTCCGCTGCTAGAGCAGGCTTTCCGTGAAACCTACGGCTTGGATTTGAAAGGCGTGCTGCAAAACGAAGATAAGCTAATCGGCTCTTATCGGCGAAATGTCAGCAAGCTGATTCCCCGGGCTACGCGCGTGGCTTGGTCTCTCAAGAAAAAAGAGATCGAAAGCGATATGCCCGGAGTAACTCGGAAGAAATTTCTCTATAACTTGTCGCGCTCCAGCTACGAACGCAATTGGGGCAAAAGCTATCAGCCCCCGAGTTTTTGGGATCGCTTCCTTGCGTTTTTGTATCAGCTGCTTCCCAAAGTCGGGCCGCTGAAAGTCTTGCAGCTCCGCACGCCCACCCCGGAGACGGAGCGAATGTTCCAGGCCAGCTTCAACGCCACGATGGACCGCTATCGCGACCTGCTGAAAGAAGAGGCCGAAGGGCGCTTGAAGCTGCCGAACGACAACTTCGATGTCGGCGAATTTACGGGCCCGGGGAAATACTTTATGAATGATGACGCGCATGCTGAGCTGCTCGGCAAGCTCGCCGCGCTGGACTTTGCCGACATGTCCCCGGACTTACGCGCGGAGCTGCTGGAGTTTTTCGCTGATCCCAATGCTCCTTATGCCATCAAGCGCAACCCCAAAGCATGGAGCAAAGTCGAGGCGGAGCTGCAGCAATTGAAGTCCAAGGCGCCGCCGGTGAGTACCGAGGCTGTGCCGGCTTCCTTCTAAGGGGAATCTTCCGCTCTTATAGATTCTGTTCGCCTTCCACATTGAAAAAACTCCTGCGGCATCGCGGCCGCTCGTGTGAAAATGTAAAGTTTCGCGCAAGGATCAAGTCGCGCCCGTGATGACGAAGCCGAAAAACATCCAAAAACTGCTCGCTGCCAACCGCAGCGAAATCGCCATTCGCATCTTTCGCGCCGCGAACGAGCTGGGACTTCGCACCGTGGGCATTTACTCGCAAGAAGATCGCCTGGGCTTGCACCGCTTCAAGGCCGACGAAGCCTACCAGATCGGCGCTGGTAAGGGTCCGGTGGAGGCGTACCTGGACATCGCCGGAATCGTCGCGCTGGCGAAGGCGAAAAACGTCGACGCAATTCATCCGGGCTACGGCTTTCTGTCGGAGAATCCGGCGTTCGCGCGCGCTTGCGAAAAGGCGGGGATTACATTCGTGGGGCCGACACCTTCGCTGCTCGAGCTGCTCGGCGACAAGACCGCGGCACGCAAACTCGCTGCCTCAGCGGGCGTGCCGGTGCTGCCGGGCACCGAAGAGCCAGTGAAATCTTCAACCGAAGCCCACAAAATCGCAGGCGAAATCGGTTATCCGATCATCGTCAAGGCCTCCATGGGCGGAGGCGGGCGCGGGATGCGCGTCGTGCACGATGCCACGCAGCTGGATGCCAGGCTCGAAGAAGCGCAGGGCGAGGCGCGCTCGGCCTTCGGTGACGCTTCTGTTTTCCTGGAGAAATTTCTTCCCCGCGCGCGGCACATAGAAGTTCAGATTCTTGCCGACCACCACGGCAATTTGCTGCACCTCTGGGACCGCGATTGCTCCGTGCAGCGGCGTCACCAGAAAGTTGTGGAGCTCGCGCCGGCCGCAAATCTGCCCGCCGTCGTGCGCGCCGAATTGTGCGATGCCGCGGTGCGCATCGCGCGCAAGGCCAACTACCGCAACGCCGGCACTGTCGAGTTTCTTTACGACGTGGACACCGGCAAATGGTACTTCATCGAAGTGAATCCGCGCATTCAGGTCGAGCACACCGTCACGGAGATGGTCACCGGCATCGACCTGGTGCAGGCGCAAATCCGCATCGCGCAGGGTTGCAATCTTCATGATGCGCCGCTGTCGCTTCCCAAGCAGGAAAACGTGCCGCTCTACGGCGCCGCCCTGCAATGCCGGGTGACCACCGAGGATCCCGAAAAGAATTTCGCGCCCGACTACGGAAAAATCTCCACCTATCGATCCCCAGCGGGATTTGGCATTCGCCTCGACGGCGGCACCGCTTACGCCGGCGCGCTGCTCGCCGCCTATTACGACTCGCTGCTCGTAAAAGTGACCGCCTGGGGGCTGAACCTTCCCGAAGCTTGCCAACGCATGGATCGCGCGCTGCGCGAATTTCGCATTCGCGGCGTCAAGACCAACATCCCGTTCCTGGAGAACGTCGTCAATCATCCGCGATTCCGCGCGGGGGAAGTCACCACCGCGTTTCTCGACGACTCGCCCGAACTCTTTCGCATCGCCACGCGCGGCGACCGCGCCACCAAGCTGCTTTCTTACTTGGGCGACGTCATTCTCAATGGCAACCCGGAAGTCAAGGGAAAGAATATCTCGGAAAACCTGGAACCGGCGGTCTTGCCGAATGTCCCGGGCATTGCGCCGCCCACGGGTTCGCGGCACTTGCTGCAGAAGCTCGGACCAAAAAAATTTGCCGCGTGGGCGCGTAAGGAAAAGCGCCTGCTGATTACAGACACCACGTTTCGCGACGCGCATCAATCGCTGCTGGCTACGCGCGTCCGCACCTACGACCTTCTAGCTACGGCCGACGCTGTGGCCCAACGCCTTCCCAATCTTTTCAGCGTCGAAATGTGGGGCGGCGCAACGTTTGACACCGCGCTGCGTTTCCTGCACGAGGATCCGTGGCAGCGCCTGCGCCAGCTCCGCCAGCGCATTCCGAACATTTGCTTTCAAATGCTGCTTCGCGGCGCGAACGCCGTCGGTTATGCGTCGTATCCCGACAACGTCATCGAAGAATTCGTGCGCGAAGCTCACGCGCAAGGCATCGACATCTTCCGCGTCTTCGATTCGCTCAATTCCATCGATAACATGCGCGTTGCCATCGACGCCGTGCTCGAAACCGGCGCGGTTTGCGAGCCGGCCATTTGCTACACCGGCGACATTCTCGACAAAGGCCGGCCGAAGTATTCGCTCAAGTATTACGTCGGCATGGCCAAGCAGCTGGAAAAACTCGGCGCGCATTTCTTGGCCATCAAAGACATGGCCGGCTTGTGTAAGCCCTACGCCGCTTTCCAACTTGTTCGCGCTCTCCGCGAGGAAATCGCCATTCCCATTCATTTCCACACGCACGACACCAGCGGCCTGAACGCAGCCTCCGTGCTGAAAGCCGCCGACGCCGGCGTGGACGTCGCCGATGCGGCTGTCGCCTCCATGAGCGGCGGAACCAGCCAGCCCAACCTCAACTCCATCGTCGAAGCTCTGCGCCACACCCCTCGCGACACGCAGCTCGATGTCGACGCGCTCAACGAGTGCTCCGACTACTGGGAAACCGTGCGCACCTACTACTTGCCTTTCGACTCCGCGCCCAAGTCGGGTTCCGCGCGCCTCTATCAGCACGAAATTCCCGGCGGCCAATACACGAACTTGCGCGAGCAAGCCGCTGCGATGGGTCTCGGTCACCGCTGGCGCGAAGTCGAAAAAATGTATGCCCGCGTGAACCAGCTTTTCGGCGACATCGTCAAGGTCACGCCCTCCAGTAAAGTAGTCGGCGACATGGCGCTCTTTCTCATGGCCAAAGAAATGAGTCCGGAAGACTTGCTTAAGCTCGACGAACACCACGATCTCTCGCTGCCCAATTCGGTAGTGGAAATGTTCTCCGGCGTCCTGGGCGTCCCTCCCGGCGGCTGGCCCAGGAAGCTGCAAAAAATTATCCTCCGCGGCGCGGCCCCGCTTCGCGGGCTTCCGAGCGAAAATCTGCCCGCGGCAAACCTCGACCATGAACGGCAAGCCCTCGAGAAGCAGGTCGGCCATGCAATGCGGCGCGACGACCTCTTAAGCTACTTGCTCTATCCTGAGGTTTTCCTTAAGTACGATAAATTCCAGCAAACCTATTCGGACGTCAGCGTTCTGCCCACCGCCGCATTTTTGTACGGGCTGAAATCCGGCGAGGAAATCACCATCGAGATCGAGCAAGGGAAAACGCTCATCGTCAAATTCCTCACCTCCAGCGATGCGCATCCGGACGGCACGCGCACGCTCTTCTTCGAACTCAACGGCCAGCCCCGCGAGGTAAACGTTCGCGATCGCGCTTTGCGCGTGGTCGAGCGCGCGCACCCCAAAGCCGATCCCGCCGATGCCGGCCAGGTGCCCGCGCCGACCGCCGGCGTAATCTCCGGTATCGCCGTGCAAGCCAACCACGCCGTGGAACGCGGCGCGAAATTGCTGACCCTGGAAGCCATGAAGATGCAATCCAATATCTATGCGCCCATCTCCGGCCGCGTCGCCAAGCTGCTCGTGGCGTCCGGCCAGCACGTCGAGGCCAAGGATCTACTGGTGATCATCGTTCCGTGAGCGCTCCCGACCTCCACAAGCATGAACAATTCCGTTCGCGCTTCCTTCGCAACCAACGCGACCTTATCGTCTATCTTCCGCCCGGCTATCACCAGCAGCCGCAGCGCCGCTTCCCGGTTCTCTACTTGCACGATGGCCAAAACCTTTTCGACGGCGCCACTTCCTTTATTCCCGGCATGGATTGGCACGTCGGGCAAACCGCCGACGATCTCATTCTCCGCGGCGCAGTGCAGCCGCTCCTCATCGTCGGAATTTACAACGTCGGAAAAGTGCGCATTTACGAATACACGCCCACCAAGGCGCCGCGCCTCGGCGGCGGCCGCGCCGACCGTTACGCGAAATTTCTTATGCAGGAAGTCATGCCGTTTATTCAACAGCAATACCGCGCGCTCCCCGATGCGCGCGTCACCGGAATGGGCGGGTCATCGCTAGGCGGCTTGTTGTCGCTGTATCTGGGCTTGAAGTATCCGCAAGTCTTCGGCCAGTTGGCTGCTCTCTCTCCATCCGTTTGGTGGAATCAACGCGTCATTCATCGTTTCGCCGCCGCCGCTCCCGTCGAGCCGCGCCCGCGCATCTGGCTCGACATCGGAACAAACGAAGGCCCGCGCATTGTTCGCGATGTCGAGGAATTTCGCGATGTCCTTTTGCATAAGGGCTGGCAACTCGGCGGGGACCTCCATTACCAGCGCGTCGAAGGCGCCGGGCACAACGAAGCCGCCTGGGCCCGCCGTGTCGGCCCATTTTTGCAATTCTTGTATCCCGCAGCGGAGTCCACAGTATAATCCGCGATATTTTCGTGCTCACGGATTCGCTGGCATGACCGAAAATCGCCCGCTCACCATTCTCTGCGTAAGCTCCTACGAAAAAGGGCAGGAGTTCCTGCGCACCTGCAAAGCCCTGGGCTGCCGCGTGCTCCTCCTCACCGTCGAAAAACTGCGCGACGCCAACTGGCCGCGCGAATCTCTCGATGATGTCTTCCTCATGCCCGAAGATTTGTCCCAGCAGCACCTGCTCTACACCGTCAGTTACATGGCCCGCTTGCAACCCATCGATCGCATCGTCGCCCTCGACGAATTCGATATGGAGAATGTCTCCGCACTCCGCGAGCATCTGCGCATCCCCGGCATGGGCCTCACCACGATTCGCTATTTTCGCGACAAGCTCGCCATGCGCGCCCGCGCGAAGGAAGCGGGCATCCTCGTGCCCGAATTCGTCCACATTCTCAATTACGACGCCATTCGCGAATTCATGGCGCGCGTCCCGGCTCCCTGGCTGCTAAAGCCTCGCTCGCAAGCCTCCGGCATCGGCATGAAGAAAATTCACCGGCCCGATGATTTGTGGCCCTGCCTCGACCAGCTCGGCGACCAGCAATCCTTTTATCTTCTCGAGCAGTTCGTTCCAGGCGTCGTCTATCACGTGGACGGCGTCGTCTCTGACCGCGAAGTGCTCTTCGCCGAGCCCCACGCGTACGGCGCGCCGCCGCTCGACGTCTCGCATCAAGGCGGCGTTTTCACCACGCGCACCCTCCCCCGCGATGCTGCGGAAACCAAAAGACTCCTGGACGTTAATCGCGAAGTGATCGAAGGCCTCGGCTATCTTCGCGGGGTCACTCACGCCGAATTCCTGAAATCGCACGCCGACGGCAAATTCTACTTCATCGAAATCGCCGCTCGCGTCGGCGGAGCCTACATATCCGACATGATCGAAACCGCCACCAACATCAACCTCTGGCGCGAATGGGCGCGCCTCGAAGTCGGCGCAGGGAAACAGCCCTACCAGCTTCCGGCTACGCGCCGCGACTATGCCGGCGTGATCGTTTCTCTCGCTCGCCAGGAACAACCTGATACCTCCGCCTACCAAGATCCCGAAATCGTCTACCGCGTCTCGAAGTTTCACCACGCCGGCTTCGTGCTCAAATCCTCGAAGCCAGAGCGCATTCAGCAGCTCCTTGACTCCTACTCCGCGCGTTTCATCCAGGATTTCCTGGCTACGCAGCCCGTCCCCGAAAAGCCCACCACGTAATTCGCACAAAATGTCGTCACCAGGCAGCCGGAACGGGTGTATGCTGTCCGCCCGGCCTAGTAACTCTCTGGAACAGCTCTCGCACACGATATTTGCCGCGCTCCGTTCTGAGGTCTAGAGTTTCCTCTACCCCGGCCGGAAATCTGCGTGGGGTGCTGCTGTCCCTTTGGGAGGTCCGATGTGGGGGAATAAGAAACCGGAAACGCCGCAAGCCGCTCCAGGGCCGCAGGCCGCGCAACCGGAGCAAAAAATTTCACAATCGAATCAAGCGCCGAAGCCCGCTCCGGCGACTTGGGAGGGAAAAACCGCGATGAGTACAGATGCTTTGCGTCCATTAGGTGCGACTGCGGACCGCGCAACCGCGCGACTCGGGTCCAGCCTGCACGTGAAAGGCGAGATTACGGGCAATGAAGATCTGCAGATCGATGGATCGGTCGAAGGACTGATCCAGCTCGACGAGCGGAAGCTGACCGTGGGTGCCACTTCTAAAGTGACCGCCGACGTCATTGCCCGCGAAGTAGTGGTCTACGGCAACGTGAAGGGCAATCTTCGCGCCAAGGACCGCATCGAAATCAAAAAGGATGGCTCGGTCGTCGGCGACCTGACGACCTCACGCATCATGATCGAAGACGGCGCTTATTTCAAAGGCTCTATCGAAATCGACAAGAGCGCCGAGAAGGAATCCAGCCGCGGCAGCGCATTTGCCAAGCCCGCGACGGCCAATGCCGGAGCGCCGACGGCAAAGACCATCTAATATTTCTAACCCGTGTGCCTCCCAAGCGGCGCAGGCGTCCAGCCTGCGCCGTTTTGTTTTTCATCTTCTGTTTTTGTTTAGTACCTACCTGGTAGGGCCGCCCGCATTTCAGCGAGATTAATTATATTGACAATCTAGATCGAGTGTTTACCATAGAGGAAGTATTCTCAGGCAAGTCGGCTGTGTGTGGAGTCGTCGCGGCATGGGGCGATTACAAAAACGCCTCCCCATCGGCATCTTGGCTCTTCTCCCGGTCCTGTGTGCCGCGTGCGGAAGCGGTGGCGGTGGCGGATCGGCAGTCGTCCAGCCGCCTCCACCGCCGGCAGCCGATTTTTCAATCACGCTCTCTTCCGCTTCGCTGGCACTTTCGCAGGGGGCGACCGGCCCTCCCGTCACGCTTTCCGTCAGCGGACAAAACGGTTTCACTGGCGCCGTCCAGGTAACGCTCGCCGGCCTGCCAACCGGCGTCGCCTCCAACCCCGCTAGCACGTTCAACGTCCTGTCCGGCGAGAACACCGCTATCGTCTTCGGTGCAGCAACAAATGCCCCGACCGGCAATTTCACGGTCACCGCACAGGGTGTCAGCGGCTCGCTGTCGCACTCCGCCACTCTCGCGCTCGCGGTGCAGGCATCCTCCGCCGCGCTTCTGCCGCGTACGACTTACGCGCGCACCGACGCCGTCGCCGCTTTTGACGATCCCCTCGGCGAACCGCGCCATCGCCGTATCGCCTACGACGCTGCGAATAAGCATATCTTCGTCGCAAATCGGGGCATGAATCGCGTCGAAGTCTTTTCCTCCATGGACCAGACGCGCGTGGCGCAAATCGCCCTCGACGGCGCCAGCAGCGTCGATCTCTCCGCCGATGGCGCCACCCTTTGGGTCGGCACTACCACCGAACAAGCCGTCGCCATCGACGCGGCAACGCTGAAAATCAAATCACGTAATGACATCCGACCACTTTTACCTATTCCGAACATCGTCTTTGACCGTCCCGAAGAACTGCTGACCATGTCCAACGGTAAAATAATGATGCGCCTGCGCCAGCCCGCCGCCGCGCAAGCCCTTCTCGCGATTTGGGATCCCGTTGCCAACAGTTTGACCAACCTGACTTCCGTCGCGCCCGCCTTGTTTCAGAACGGACTCGGCGCGATGGCGCGAACCGGCGACCACACAAAACTCATCGTCGCAGCAAACGACGCAAGCGGGGAGGCCGCGATTTTCGACGCGACCGGCGCCGCAATCGCCGGCCCGCAAGCCTTCGGCGCGGGCAGCATACCGCTTGTAGCGGCGAATCCCGATGGCACGCGCTTCGTCGTCGAGTTGGTCTCCGCCGGCGCTACTCAGCTTTTTCTTTTCGACGCTGCGTTTAGCCAAGTTGCCCCCCCGGTCTCCCTCAACGCCCAGGGCTTAGTCTTTTCCCGAGACGGAAATTTTCTCTACGCCAGCGAAAGCGCCGCCGGGTCTCCGCTCATAAAGATTTTCGATGGGCACACCATGCAGCCCATCGGCCAGGTTCCCGACGCTTCCATCCAGGGCGTGCATTCTGAAATTGAAGAAGCTGACGAGACGCAACTCCTCTTCGGAATCGCCAATCGCGGAGTCAGCTTTATCGACGCCGCGAAGCCCGTCGCGCTTCCTTCATCGGTTCCGTCGTTCGCGTCTGCGCCCGCCGTTCAACCTTCGCAGGGACCATTCGCCGGAGCCACGGCAACAGTTCTCGCCGGCCAGAATTTCGAATCGAGCGCCCAAATCAAATTTGGCCAGCAGCTCGCTTCCGCCCCAGCCGTCAGTCCCACGCAGATTCAGGTCGCCGCTCCGTCAAGCGTTACAAGCGGGGCCGTGAATGTCACCGCGTATTTCCCCAGTGGCTGGCTGGCCGTTGCACCGGACGCCTTCAGCTACGGCCCGCAAATCCTCGAAGTCCTCCCCAACGCAGGCTCGAAAGCGGGAGGCGACGCAATCCAAATCTATGGTTACGGTTTCGGCAGCGACGCGACGCAGATTACCGCACAGATTGGCGGCGCCGCTGCAACGGTACAAGTCGTGGAGAATGTCACCTCCATCGCGCCGTCGCTCGCTCTCGACGCCACCTATCCATTCCCGTTGCAACGCATCACGCTGCTGACTCCTCCCGGAGCCCCCGGCCAGGCCGACGTCACCGTCAAATCCGCGGCGGGAGCAGCAACCTCCCCTCGCGCCTTTCAATACATGCAATCCGCGCAAGTTTTCGCCAAGCCTGCTTTATACAAATTTGTTCTCTACGACGAGCTGCGAAGCATCCGGCGTGAGGGAGAGGCCACGGAGCGCG
>Ga0207011_1174_pt1 | contig 13351 bp, 10 predicted proteins | sample Alteio_BWMinCont_79_FD_153466 | JGI IMG/M metagenome (GOLD analysis project Ga0207011, IMG submission 153466) | Enriched cells from forest soil in Barre Woods Harvard Forest LTER site, Petersham, Massachusetts, United States -... | ecosystem: Environmental > Terrestrial > Soil > Temperate forest >...
CGGATTCTCCCGCGCAACGACGTTGCAGTCCGCACTCAGTGTTCCCCTTCGCGGCCGCGACTGCGTTGCCGGGGTGCTGACCCTGTACCACCGCGAAAGGAATTTCTTCACCAAAGATCACCTCCGCATGTTGCTGGCGGGAAGTTCCAAACTCGGGGTTTCGGTCGAGAATGCTCTCCAATATGAAAGAGCGCAAAGCTCCGCGAGCACCGATTTCCTCACCGGTCTGCCGAATGCCCGCTCGATCTGCCTGCATCTTGAAAAAGAGCTGTCTCGCGTCCGGCGCACAAAAACACCATTAGCCGTGCTGCTGTGCGACCTCAATGGCTTCAAGAAGGTGAACGACACCTTTGGACACCTCACGGGAAACAAGCTTCTTCGCGAGGCGGCTACCAGATTCCGGTCATCCTGCCGCGAATACGACCAGGTGGGCCGTCTGGGCGGAGATGAATTCGTCTTTGTCTTACCTGAGGTGACAAAGGACAACGTCGCCGAGATGCAAAAACGATTGGCGCGGGCCGTTGAAGAAGCGAGCCGCTCCGCATGTCCGGACATGGTTGTCACTGTCAGCGTGGGCGCTTCTTTTTATCCCGAGGACGGCAACTCCGGAGAAGAGCTTCTCTCCGAAGCAGACCGGAGCATGTACGACGTCAAAGAAAAGCACTATTCAATAGCCGAACCTGCGCTCTGAGCCGCTTGCAATGAATGTGGACAGAAAGTGATCAAACACGAAAAAACCGCGGCGCTGTTTCGGCAGGTTTTCCTCCGGCTTCTATCCCTTCTCTGCCTTGGTATTGGCGGTGCCGTTCTCAGCGCGACCCTCGTTCGGCTTGCGCCCGGTTATGGCGTTCAAGAGCGTGAGCTCGACCCCAGGTGGAGCGCGCAGAGCATCGAGGCCTTGCGCCAGAAACAAAAGCTTCACGAAAGCCTGCCATTGTTTTACCTCCATTACGTCTCGGCACTTGTCCGCGGTGACTTCGGCGAATCCGATTCGCTCAAGCGGCCTGTTCGACAGTTGCTGCGCGAAAGACTCCCGGTGACCGGGAACTCAGTGGCCCGCGGCCTGGCCATTTCATGGCTGGCAGCCATGCTGCTCGCATCGCTAGGGCTAACCTCGCGCAGTTGGCTCTACGAGGCCTCGGGTACGGCCTTCAGCAGTTTGCTTTTATCTCTGCCCTCGGCAGTGGTCGCGATGCTTGCCGTCTACCTGCGCACTCCAGCCTACTGCGCGATTTCTGTTGTGGTCTTCCCCCGGCTTCATCGTTACATCCGAAGTCTGTTGGTGCGTTCCTACGATCAGCCCTACGTGCTTGCCGCACAGGCTAGAGGCTTGGGTAACGCAACAATCTTTTGGCGGCACGTTTTGCCGGTTGCCGCGCCGCCGCTTCTGGCTCTGTTCGGTGTGTCCTTCGCCATCGCCTTCGGTGCCGCCATCCCCATCGAAGCGTTGTGCGATTCACCGGGTCTGGGCCAACTTGCCTGGCAGGCCGCGCTCAGCCGCGACTTGCCCCTCATCGTTAATGTGACCTTTATTGTTTGTCTGGTGATGCTCGCAGCGAACTCCTTCACCGATCTGGCGGGACGTGCTTTTGCGGGGAGCACGCAATGAATCCGCTGCAAAAATTGGCAGCCATTATTCTCTGTTTGATTTTCGCGCTGATGGTGTTCGCCACCATCCTGGTTCCCGCGCCGTATGCTCGGCAGTTCCGAGACGTCCCCAACGCTGCCCCTTCGACCGCGCATCCACTGGGCACGGATGCTTTGGGTCGCGATTCCTTATCCCGCCTGCTCTACGGCACGCGCGTTTCCCTGTTGCTCGCCCCGGCGGCCGCCCTTCTTTCCACCGTCATTGGCGCACTGCTGGGAACCGCTGCGGGTTTTCTCGGGGGCTGGTTCGAGCGGCTTGTTCTTGCTGTCACGGACCTCTCTCTCGCTTTACCCTGGCTCTTTCTCCTGCTTACCGTTCGTGCTTTGTTGCCGCTTGATGTTCCGCCAATGGTGTCGGTTCTTATCGCCTTCCTGATGATGGGCCTGCTGGGCTGGCAGACTTCGGTGCGCGTCATCTGCACCGCGGCGCGCGGCATCAGAGATTCCGATTTCTTGCTTCTCGCTCGCTCCTCGGGGTGTAAACCCGCGCGGCTCCTGCTGCGCCACGTGGCACCAAACCTCCGTCCGCTCTTCTATGCGCAGTTCTGGATTTCTATCCCCTTGTTCATTTTGACGGAGGCGAACCTGAGCATTTTGGGGCTAGGGGTGATGGAGCCGATGCCGTCGTGGGGGAACTTGCTGCGCGGCTTCGAGGATTTTTCCGCGCTCGCGGCAAATCCCTGGCGGCTCGTGCCGCTCATTCTTCTCGTAGTCGTGGTCATGTGTTTTCAGCTGGTTCTTCCATCGCAGGAGGTCACGCAGTGATGCGCCGCGCTTTCGCTGTTCTGGCTTTTTCCTTCGTAATCCACTGGCCCACGGTTCTACGCGCAGAAACGGCGGGCCAATCCGGCAGCCAGCTCCATTTCTGTCTTCGTGGCGAGCCAAAGACTTTCAATCCGCTCCTTGTTGAAGATGATGCCTCCGAAACGATTCGCTATCTCACTGGTGGCGTTCTGATCCGCTTGAATCGGCAGACCCAGGCTCTCGAGCCGGGGCTGGCTCTCTCATGGAAGGTCAGCCAGGACGGCCGAAGGATCGCGTTTCGCCTGCGCAGTGGCCTTCGCTTTTCCGATGGCACTCCCTTCTCGGCCGAAGACGTTGCCTACACCATGAAGGCGCTGATGGATCCGCAACTGCACTCGCCCACGGGCGACTCGTTCCGCTCCGGGGAAGGGCAAGTCGATGTGCAAGTGCCTTCAGCAGAAAGTGTAGTCGTCACGTTCCCCGCACCCGTAGCGGGACTTGAGCGCCTTTTTGATCAGGTCGCTATTCTTTCCGCGCATTCTCCGAAGAAGGAGATGGCCGTTCTCGGACCCTTCTACGTCGCGGATTACAGCCCCGGCTCCTCTGTGCTTCTCCGCCGCAATCCGAATTATTGGAAAAAAGACAAAGAAGGAAAACCTCTGCCCTATCTCGATTCGGTTCGTCTCGATATTCAGCGGAACCGCGACATCGAATTGCTGCGGTTCCGGCGCGGCGAAATCCATTTAATCAACACACTTGACTCCGAGTATTTCGAACGCTTACAGAAAGAGACGCCCGGGGCTGTTCATGATGCTGGCACGGGCCTCGATTCCGAATTCATGTGGTTCAACCAGGTGCCCGCTGCCCCGTTACCCGAATTCAAGAAGAACTGGTTCCGCACCACCGAGTTTCGCCAAGCTGTTTCCATGGCCATCAATCGCGCTGACTTGTGCCGGATCGTATTTGGCGGCCACGCACAGCCGGCCTTTGGTCCCGTTTCCCCCGCAAACCAGTTCTGGTTCAATTCTTCGCTTCCTGTTCCCAAGTACGATTCCGCAGGGGCGCTTCGCTTGCTGGCCCGGGCAGGGTTCCGCCTGGACGATGGAATCTTGCGCGATTCTTCGGGCAATCGCGTCGAATTTACGGTCATCACCAATGCCGGAAACAAATCCCGCGAACAGATGGTCACGATGATCCAGCAGGATCTTTCGCAGATCGGCATCAAGATGAACCTGGTCACCCTCGATTTTCCCTCCCTCATCGAGCGCATCACTCGCACCTACGACTACGAAGCATGCCTTCTAGGCCTCGTGAACACCGACCTCGATCCCAATGGCCAGATGAACGTGTGGCTGAGTTCCGCGGAGAATCACCAATGGAACCCGAAACAGGCGAACCCTGCCACTTCGTGGGAAGCTGAGTTGGACCGTCTCATGCGTGCACAGGCTTCCGCGGTCACGGACAAGAAACGCAAATCCGATTTTGACAAAGTTCAGCAAATCGTCGCGGAACAGCAGCCCTTCATCTATCTTGTGAACAAGAATGCCATGTCAGCCGTTTCACCCGCCGTCGTGGGTTCGTCTCCATCCGTTTTGGACCCGCATACTTTCTGGAACGCCGAACTCCTCCGCCTGGGAGCAGATCCCGCCTTGGGTGCGCAAAAGTGACCGAAGCTGCGCCACTTCTATCCCTTCGGCTTTCGGTCGACTATCGCAACAAAGCGGAAGTTCTGCGCGACGTCTCCATGGAACTGCGCCAGGGCGAAGTTCTCGGACTCGTCGGCCAGAGTGGTTCTGGAAAAAGCACGTTGTCGCTCGCGATTCTTCGCCTGCTCCATCTGAAAGGGGGCGTGACTCGGGGCAAACTGTCCTTCAAGGGCCAGGACTTGCTCGCAAAGACCGAACCGGAGATGAGATCCTTGCGCGGCCGCGAAATGAGCATCGTTCTCCAGAGTCCGTTGTCTTCCCTCAACCCGGTTTTGCGCATCGGCGCGCAACTCAGTGAAGCCTGGCGGGCCCATTCGAGCGGCTCGCGCGACGCATGCGCGGCTGCCATCAGCAAGGCGCTCGCGAATGTCAGTCTCCCGAACGATAGCGATTTTCTGCGCCGCAAATCCTCCCAGTTGAGCGTAGGCCAGGCCCAGCGCGTCATTATCGCCATGGCCATCCTTCACCGGCCTTCGCTCCTCATTGCCGATGAGCCTACCAGTGCCTTGGACACCATCACCCAATCGGAAATCCTCCGCTTGTTTGCCCAGCTCAACCGCGAGCTTGGAATGGGAATCCTCTATATCTCTCATGATTTGCTATCGGTGGCCGTCCTTTGTCATCGCATTGCGATCCTGAACGCCGGCGAAATCGTGGAATGTGGTCCCCCGTCACAAATCTTCGGCGCGCCGCAACACCCTTACACGCAAAAACTGGTTGCCGCGCTCCCTCGCGTGCCCCTTCTTACCGCTAAAAACCGTGAGTTCGACAATTCTTCCGCGAGCGAGAAGCCGGTCGAATCGGTTCTGGAAGAGGCCTGAGCCGCTCACCTTACGGCCAAGCTGACCTGGCACGCAATCGCTTCCCCCAATTCCCCGGTCGTAGCATTTCCTCCGATATCAGGCGTGCGAACCTTAGCCTGCGCCAAAGTCGCCGCGATGGCGCCTTCGATGGCATCGGCAGCCTCAGGAATTCCGAGATGCCGCAGCATCATGGCCCCGGACCAGATCTGCCCGATCGGATTAGCGATACCTTTTCCCGCGATGTCCGGAGCCGAACCGTGCACCGGCTCAAACATGGAAGGATATTCGTTCTCTGGATTCAGATTCGCGGAAGGAGCAATTCCGATAGAGCCGACCACGGCCGGGCCAAGGTCGGAGAGGATGTCTCCAAAAAGGTTGGAACCCACCACCACATCGAACCAATCGGGATGGCGGACGAAATGCGCGGTGAGAATGTCGATGTGATATTGGTCCGTGCGGATGTCGCGATACTCCGCCGCCATGGCACGAAAGCATTCGTCCCAAAAGGGCATGGTATGGATGATGCCGTTCGATTTGGTGGCGGAGGTCAGATGCTTTTTTCGTTTGCGAGCCAGATCGAAAGCGAATCGCATCACGCGATTCACGCCCCGCCGCGTAAAGATCGTTTGCTGGACGGCTATCTCATCATCGGTGCCTTCGTAGACGCGTCCGCCGATGTTTGAGTATTCCCCCTCGTTGTTTTCGCGCACGATCGTGAAATCGATTTCACCCGGTTTCCAGTTCTTAAGCGGCGATTCAATTCCTTCGAGGAGGCGCACGGGTCGAAGATTGACGTACTGCTGAAACGCGCGCCGAATGGGGATCAGAAGTCCCCACAAGGAGACATGATCCGGAACGCTCGGATGGCCAACAGCGCCAAGGAAAATCGCGTCGAACGGCCGCAATTGCCGCAGCCCGTCGTCCGGCATCATTTTCCCGGTCTGCGCGTACGTTTCGCAGCTCCAGTCAAACGCGTGCCAATGCAGGCGAAAATCGAAGCGCCGCCCGGCGGCTTCGAGCACACGAATTCCTTCGGGAACCACCTCTGTCCCGATGCCGTCTCCAGCGATGACCGCGATGTTGAAGGTTTTCATCAGTTCCTGCTGCCCTTGGCAAAGTCAGTTCGGCCGGCGATGGCCCCGCTGCCTTCCGCGTGAATTCTCGACGGCGCGGTCATTTTGTCATAGCCGATGCGTGGAAAAAAGGCACTGGGGTCTCACCGCACAACGTTGCACTGGACAAAGTCGGCGGTCCATTGTTGAATGCCCTCGCGCCTTGCGATTTTTGCAGCCCTGATCGGCCCGGCGTTTGGCATAATCGACGTTCCGCAAAGCCGCAAACAAAGTGGCGACCGAGTCCAGTCTGTGTAGCGCGAGGAGAGTTTTCTCATGGTGGAACCCGAAGTAAACCTGACCAAGACCTATGACGCGATTGTCATCGGATCCGGCGCCGCCGGCGGCATGGCCTCGCACGTCCTCACCAGCCATGGCATGCAAGTGCTCCTGCTCGAGGCCGGGAAGAAACTCCCCATCGAAAAGGAATTGCGCTCCATGGAGTGGCCTTACGACAATCCCTATCGCGGCTCGCTCCCTCCGGACCAGCACTCCCTCACCTTCAACGAATACACCATACGCAATCCTCCCTATGGCCCCGGCTTTGAAAAAGCCAAGCATCTCAAAAGCTATGTCGGCAACACGGACTACATGAAAAATATCGTGGTTGACGAGCGCGACAATCCTTTCACAGGCACCAACTACGCCTGGGTCCGCGCTCGCTGTCTTGGCGGCAAAACCAATATCTGGGGGCGCCTCGCCCTCCGCCTCTCGGACTACGACTTCAAGGCCAAGAGCCGCGACGGCTTCGGCGAAGATTGGCCCATCAGCTACAGCGACATCGCTCCCTACTACGACAAGGTCGATCTATATCTCGGCATCACCGGCGTCAAAGAAAATCTCCCCTACCTTCCCGACAGCATCTTTCAGCGCCCCACCAAGCTGAACTGTGCCGAAGTCACCCTGAAAGATGGCCTCGCAAAAATGGGCCGCGTCCTCACCCAATATCGCGCCGGTGTAACCACCGACGGCCTTAAGCACAACAAATATCGCAGCCGCTGTTACGGGCGCGGTGCTTGCGAACGCAAAGGCGGTTGCGATATTCACGCCGCCTTCGACTCTCCCACCGGCCTGATTTACCCGGCCATGGACACCGGAAATCTTGCCGTGCGCACCAACGCCGTCGTTCGCGAAATCACCGTCGATCCCCAAACCGGCAAAGCCAGCGGCGTGCACTTCATCGATAACCAGACCATGAAGGACTACGCGGTTCGCGCGAAAGTTGTAGTCCTTGCTGCTTCCACCCTCGAGTCAGCGCGCCTCCTCCTGCTCTCCAAGTCGCGCCTTCATCCCAACGGTTTGGCCAACTCCAGCGGCCACGTCGGCCACAATTTCTGCGAACACATCATGGGACCGGGCGTCGCCGGCCGTGCGAAAAATCTCATCGGCAAGCCACCCACGCTCGATGACGGCCGGCCCGGCGGTTTCTACTTGGCTCGCTTCCGCAATCTTGCCGAGAAGAATCCCAAATTCATCCGCGGCTACGGATTCGAGGGCGGCAGCGGCAGCACAATGTTTCCGCGTGGCACGGACACCCACGGGTTTGGCTCCGCCTTCAAGGAAGAAGTTCGCAAGAATCAGGGCGCCTTCATCGGCATGGGCGCGTTTGGCGAGGTTCTGGCGCGCTACGAAAACTATGTCGACCTCGATCCCGTCGTGAAAGACAAGTGGGGCATTCCCGCGCTGCGTTTCCATTACAAATTCGGCGACAACGAACACCGCATGGCCGAAGACATGAAGGAAACCGCCCAGGAAATGTTTGAGGCCGCCGGTTTCGAAATCGTCAATGTCCGCAGCCGCGTGCTCACCGAAGGCTGGTCCATCCACGAACTCGGCACCGCGCGCATGGGCAGCGACCCGAAAACCTCCGTGCTGAACCAATTCCAGCAGGCGCACGACGTGAAGAATTTGTTCGTCGTCGACGGCAGCGCTTTCGTCAACGCCAGTTGCCAGAATCCCACTTGGACCATCATGTCCTTGTGCTGGCGTTCCTGCGACTACCTGGCCGACGAATTCAGGAAAGGCAATGTGTAGGAGACGCAATGTCCAAGAATAATCCGATCGACCTCAGGCAAGACCGTCGCCAATGGCTGAAAACCTCTGCTACTGCTCTCGGTGCATCACTCCTGCCTTTGCAATCCGTCGCTGCCGAACCACCGCAAGCGGAAGCCGCCCCAGCCACGCCAGAGACGAAGTCTACCGAGGCCAAATCTGCCGCTCGCTTCTTCACTCCTGCCCAACATGCGCTCGTCGACGAGTTGACCGAAACCATCATTCCCGCCGACAGCCACTCCGGCGGCGCTAAAGCGGCAAAGGTTGCCGACTATATCGACCAGGTCCTCCGCGAAAGCCCCGACGACTCGGAGAAAACCCTCTGGCGCGAAGGTCTGCGGCTGGTCGACCTAATGACCCGTCACTACAGCGGGAAATCGTTTGTCGACGCCAGTCCAGAGGACAGAATCGCCGCCCTCACCGTTCTTTCCGACCACGACCGCATGACCGATCTTCCCGAGGTCCGTTTTTTCATCGAGTTGAAACGTGTGACCGCGCGCGGCTATTACACCTCGAAAATCGGGATTCATGACGATCTCGAGTACAAGGGCAATCGCATTCTGCAGGAATTTGTCGGCTGCGACGACCAGGGTCCCGCATCTTCTTAATTTGGAGTGCGGCGGTCTAGCCGCCGCTTTTGAGGTTTACGCACCTGAGTATTAGTCGGCGACATTGGAGGCCCATGGCGGAAGGCAGAGTAAAAGTCGGCATCATCGGTTCCCAATTCCAGGCGGATATTCACGCCGCTTCGTTCCAAATGATGCCCCACGAAGCGGAAGTCGTCGCCATCGCCTCCCCCACCCCGGGCAACGCCACGGCGTTAGCAAAGCGCTTCGGTATCCCCCGCGTCTTCACTGACTACCGCGAAATGTTAAAAGAGCGCGACATCGAACTGGTCACCATCGCCGCTCCCAACAGTCTCCACGCGCAAATGACCAAAGACATCGCCGCCGCCGGCAAGCACATCGTTTGCGAAAAGCCTTTGGCCATTACCATCGCCGAAGGCGAAGAAATGATCGCCGCTGCGAAACGGCACGGCGTCCTCCTCATGTACGGCGAAGAGCTTTTCTTCACTCCAAAATATCTGAAAGCCAAGGAAATGGCGGACGCTGGTGCGTTCGGCAAAGTGTATCTCGTCAAGCAAAGCGAAAAGCATTTCGGCCCGCACAGCCCTTGGTTCTGGGACGTGAATCGCTCCGGCGGTGGCGCGTTCATGGACCTCGGCTGCCACGGCATCGCCTTCTGTTATTTTTTCCTCGGCCGCTCCCCGATTAAATCCGTGTATTGCCAGATGGGCACCTACGTTCACGCTGGCAAAACCAAAGCCGAAGACGATTCGCTCTGCATTCTCGAATTCGCCAACGGCGCCGTCGGCCTCATCGAAAATAGTTGGGCGCGCCGCGGCGGCATGGACGACCGCATCGAAGTTTTCGGCGAAGCCGGCGTAACCTACGCCAATCTGCACATGGGCAACGCCTTGCCAACCTTCAGCGAAAACGGCTACGGTTACGCCGTGGAAAAAGCTCCTACCACAAAAGGGTGGACCTATCCCGTCTTCGAAGAGCTCTGGAATTACGGCACGCCGCAGGAGCTGGCGCACTTCGCGCGTTGCGCGCGCGGCAAAGAAACTCCGCAAGCCACCGGAGAAGACGGCCTGGTTGTGATGCACGCGCTGTACGCGGGCTACGCCTCTGCCGGTGAAGGGCGGAAAATTTCCATGCCGTACCAGCCGCCACCCGGCGTGAAAAAGCCCATCGATCTTTGGCTGAATGGCCCCGCTCGCGCGCAAGCGGCGCAGCGATGAAGCGCAAACAAGTTTAACGCGATATCGGTGTGAGTGGATTATCCGAGAGGTGATGGCATGCTCCTGCAAATGAGAGCTCGGCTGTCCGTGATGATGTTCCTGGAGTATTTCATCTGGGGAGCATGGTACGTCACGCTCGGAACTTGGCTCGGTCAGACGCTGCACTTCTCCGGCGATCAAATCGGCATCCTCAGCGGCACCACCACCATTGGTGCCATTGTGTCACCCTTTCTCGTCGGCCTGATGGCCGATGAACTCTTTGCCAATCAACGCTTGCTCGCCGTGCTCCACGGCGTCGGCGGCGTCCTCCTCTGGTTCGCCTCCACCCAAACTCATTTTGGGCCGATGTACGCGATCCTTCTCATTTATTCGCTTCTTTACATGCCGACTATGGCCCTCACCAACGCTCTCGCCTTCCGCCAGATGAAGGACCCCAGCCAGGATTTCGGCTCGATTCGTGTCCTTGGCACTGCCGGCTGGATCGTTGCCGGGCTGACCATCAGCGCCATCAGCCGCTTTCTTGTTCCCAACGCGGAAGCTACCGCGACCCCAATTCGCATGGCTGCCGCGGGCTCGATCCTCTTTGGCCTTTATGCTTTGACCCTGCCGCACACACCGCCGCTCCGCACGGCTCATGGCTTCAAAGTCAGCAATATCTTCCCTCCCGACGTCTTCAATCTCTTCAAGAACCGCAACTTCGCCATATTCGCGCTGGCTTCCTTCCTCATATGCATCCCGCTGCAGTTCTACTACGCCTTCACCAATCCCTTTTTGAACGAGATCGGGGTGAAGTACGCCGCAGCCAAAATGACTATGGGCCAGATGTCCGAGCTGCTCTTCATGGTCACCCTGCCCTTCTTCTTCAAACGCCTCGGCATCAAGCGCACGTTAATGCTCGGCATGTTGGCTTGGGTGGTTCGCTACGTCATGTTCGGCTATGGTAATGCCGGCCCGCTCGCCTGGATGCTCTATATCGGTATCATCCTCCACGGCATCTGCTACGACTTCTTCTTCGTCATGGGCCAGGTCTACGTCGACCAGAAAGCCCCCTCCGCCCTGCGCGCCGCCGCGCAAGGTCTGATGACCTTTCTCACCTACGGCATCGGCATGTTCGTCGGCTCGTTGATCTGCGGCCGCATCGTCGATCTCTACGCGACCTCCTCGCCCACGGGCGCACTCCTGCACAACTGGCGCTCGATTTGGATGGTCCCAGCAATCGCGTCCGCCGTTGTGCTGGTCTTCTTTTGGGTCGGTTTCCGCAAGGAAGATCGTGCCGCTAATCAGGCGCTGCCGAAAACAGAGGCTGTCACCGGCGCGCTCTCTTAAACAAGGGCTGCAAATTACAGCGGTGAGTCGGATGCCGACGCCACCGCCGAAAGATTCACCCGCAACACATCGGTATCATCCGTATAGAAATGCCGCTGCCCGCTGACGCCGCTGCTGATGGGGTCTGCATTCAGCTTGTAGGTGTCGTTCACACCCCCGCCGCTCGTCGCTGCATACGTGAACGTATACCCGCTCTTTGTGCCGGTCGCCAGGGACGCATCAATCAGGCACGCGGAGGCCGCTACCGGAATCGCCGGAGGAGTGCAGTTGGTTGGCGTGCCCCCATCGCTGAGCGATGACAAACTCCCGGAGAATCCTATCGTGTACGTCGTCGAATAAACGATTTCCGACGTAACAATGGTACGCATGGAAGCGAGCGCCGATGCTTCATTCGCGCTCATCCGAGAGCGCAAAAGGTTCGGAATGGCCACCGCCGCGAGGACCAAAATAATCGTCACGACGATCAGCAACTCGATCAGCGAGAACCCTTTCTGTTTGCGCCTCATTAGTCAAGCTCCCAGCGTAACTCTCGATGCAGGACATACTCGGAACACAGACATATGCCCACCAGGGAGTCAAGCACGTAACCGCCCATTATCTGTGTTTCAAATAAACAGTCTATTATCAACAGCTTACGGCTTAAGCTGTGTTGCCGTTCGGACCACAAGTGTCACTTGTAGTGACACTAATTGTCTCCGCTCCTCTTCCGCCTTGGCCACGCGGGTCTGGCTTCCGGCCGCAAATTGGACGCCTTTCGATTCGTGATACCATCCATCCCGCTCCCGCCCTCGATGCCGCAATCTGCGCAAACCTAGCCGATGCATCCCGCCTCGCAAACCATGCACCCCGCGAACCTCGCGCCTGCCTCGCCCTCCACCAACTTCGCCCCTTCCCGCTGGACCCGCATCATCCCCGTCGCCTTGGTCATGTACACCATCGCCTTCATCGACCGCACCAACATCTCCCTTGCCCTGCCGCGCATCAGCCGCGACCTCCATCTCGACCCCCAGCAAGCCGGCACCGTCGCAGGCATTTTCTTTTGGGGCTATCTCGCGCTCCAGATTCCCGGCGGCCATCTCGCTAAGCATTGGAGCCCCAAAAAATTCATCAGCGTCTTGCTCGTCGCCTGGTCCCTGTTCGCCGTCGGCTGCGGTCTTGCTCGCACCTATCGCGAGTTGCTCGTTCTCCGCCTGCTCCTCGGCGTGGCCGAAAGCGGCGTTTTTCCCGCCACCCTGATTCTTCTCTCCCACTGGTTCTCTCGCGCGGAACGCGCCCGTGCCAACGCCATGTGGCTGCTCTGTCTCCCCTGCGCCGTCATTCTTTCTTCGCCTTTTTCGGGTTGGATGCTGGACCACTGGGGCTGGCGCGTCATGCTCATGGCCGAGGGCGCTCTGCCGCTCGTCTGGCTGGCTATCTGGCTAGCTTTCATCCAGGACCACCCCGCCCAAGCGCGCTGGCTTCCTCCCGCCGAACGCGAATCCCTCGTCGCCTCCCTGCGCGCCGAATCCAGCGATCTGGAACGCTCCGAAAACGTTCCCTACCTGCGCGCTCTGATGCGCCCCCAGGTTTTCGTCCTCGCCGCTATCTATTTCTGCTTTGTCAGCGGCCAGATGGGTCTGCTCTTCTGGCTGCCCAGCGCCACGGAACATTTCAAGAAGCTCAGCAGTCTGCGCACCGGCATCGTCTACACCTTTCCGTTCATCATTGGCGCTGTCTTTTTGCTCATCGTCGCCCGCCATTCGGACAAAACGCGCGAGCGCCGCATGCACGCCGCGGCCGCCATGGGCCTCGGCGGCCTCTTCATCCTTCTCGCCGTAGCCGTAATTCCGTATTCGCTGTTCTTCGCCTTCGCCTTCATCATTCTCAGCGGCGTCGGCGCCTACGGCCCCATGGGCCCGTTCTGGGCCATCCCCACCGAAACCTTGCCCGCAAAAACCGTCGGCTCCGTCATGGGCTTCGTCAACGCCATCGGCAACCTCGGCGCATATTTCGCCCCGCTCATCGTCGGCTACCTCAATAAAACGACCGGCAGCTTTCTTTCCGGCTTCGCGTATTTGGGTGCCATCACCGTGCTGGGCGCAGCATTGTGTTTCTTGCTCAATCCCGCGGTAAACCCTGTCGTGTCGTCTACTGTCACGCACGCTCGATAGCAAGAGG
>Ga0207011_1175_pt1 | contig 13350 bp, 13 predicted proteins | sample Alteio_BWMinCont_79_FD_153466 | JGI IMG/M metagenome (GOLD analysis project Ga0207011, IMG submission 153466) | Enriched cells from forest soil in Barre Woods Harvard Forest LTER site, Petersham, Massachusetts, United States -... | ecosystem: Environmental > Terrestrial > Soil > Temperate forest >...
TATAGGAGGTACATTATCTGGTTTTGGGGCCTTAGTTCTTTATGGTACGGGACAAACTATTGAGATCGGTGGGAATATGACAATTGCAATTTTTTCGTCAAATGACGGAACACATTTTTTTTGGATCAACATACTATCAATAGTAACTGTAGTGTTCAAATTCGGGTTATTTGTTGCTGATGGTATAAATGCGGCATCAGTTGTAGATCCGGATGATCCCGGATACCCGGTGCCAGGGCTCCAGTTAGCATTTACGTTCCAATCATTCACCTGGCCTGAAGCGCCCCCGACCCATACATAGCGCGTGCCGGCATTTGCAGAGAGAACCACCATTAGGAATAATGCGATTAAAGGCAATATCCTTGGCAGCCGTAATAAAAATTTGTTTGTTTTCGTTTTCATCATTTTTTTGTATTAAGTTTTTTTCAATTGAGATTATTCGTTTTCAGGCTGGAATTCAGTAGCCACCCATATTCTAACCGCCAGTCCGGGTATGAGTATCCTGCGCTTACGCTTGGTTGCTAAAAAGCATGAATACCGCCACGAGCGAAAGCATCCCAAGTGAGCGTAGTAAAAGTTTGTTCATTATCATTTTTGAATTAATTAAGGGTAATGATTATTAGGGAATGAAGCAGTACAACAATGAGCAAACACAAGTGTTGTGGGAATTCAGGTATCTTAAACACTACTGATTTTCTTTTTAAAATGTAAGTTCTTCGTTTATCTACTGACATTCAGTGTATTTTGAACCAATACTTTGATAATATTCAATGGCGCCCTATTCTCAAACCAGTGAATAATGCAACTTAAATCAAGAATTATGCAATGTCTCACCCTGCCAACTACCAACACTGGGAAGTGTTAGTGTATTTGTTGCCAAATGTTGGTAAGATTAAAAGTCATCAGTCGACAGTCATCATTAATGATAGTTCACTCCACACTTTCGCTCTCCGCACTTTCGCTCTTCACTCTTTAAACCCACCCATTCATCCTCAATCGCGTAAGATTTTAAAAACCATGTCCAGAATTAATTTTGTATTTTTGCGGTTAATATCGGGGTACACTGGTATCTAAAATGACAGATCATTCTCACAAATACGGTGAATTCGGCAGCCGCTCCGCGTTCCTTTTCCATGAATTGCTTCGCAGGGATATGCCTAATGGGGAAGGACGTAAGTCATTTAAGAAAGGCGATAATATCTTTAATGAGGGTGAACATGCCAATGGCCTATTCTGTGTTATTTCAGGTAAAGTAAAGATCGTGAGACTCGGTGATGGCGGCAAAGAACAGATCGTTCGTCTGGCCGGGAAACTGGATGTCATCGGATATCGTGCGCTATTAGCCGGACAGCAATATCATGCTACCGCAGTAGCCTTGGAAGATACAATGATCGGTTATGTACCTAAGAAGATCTTTTTCGAGATACTGAACAGCAATCCGGAGATATCCATGCAAATGATGCGATTATTGTCTCAGGACCTTGACCAAAGCGAAATAAAACGTGTGGACATTGCCACCAAAAGCGTGAAAGAACGTGTGGCTGAGCTTATTTTGTTGCTGAAAGAAACTTATGGAACCCGTGAAGATGGCAAGACCCTGGATATCTATTTAAGCAGGGAAGATCTTGCGGCCATGGTTGGCGCTGCCAAAGAGGTGGTGATCCGTGCGCTTGCTCAACTGAAGGATGAAAACCTCATAGAATCTAAAGGAAGAGATATCACTCTTTCGGATATTCCGGGTCTTATCAAGACCGCCAGGTTGATGGATTAGGTTAAGAGTTTGCCTCCTGATTTTTCTTAATTTATAATCCCGAAGGGATTCAACGTTTATAGAAAATTTTTGTCAATGAATTTGTACGACCCCGAAGGGGTCGAAGAATAACCGGCATCTTTTTCTATAAACGTTTGACCACTTCGTGGTCACAAATCAACTCTTTTTCTTTTTCACGCTCGCTTTTGCAATAGGATTGTAATCCAATGCCAATCCTACCCAATAATCAAGTTCTTTTTTGTTTTTCAACGACAACTCATTTACATGAATGAATCCTTTATATGGTTTGCCTTTCATAATGACGGTGATACATCCGGGGTTCTCTATGAGGGTATCATGCATTCCCGGATCAATCCGTGCCATGATCCTATCCTTGCTGACACTGATGCACATTTTACCGTTTACCATGAATGTAATGCCCCGAAACATTTTCTTTTCCTCCACATCCGGTAAATCCTGTAGCGCTTCTCTTACTCTATTTACTAACTCTTCGCTATAAGCCATAACTTGTCATATACCATGGACCACTTACCACTTAAAACTTATTTGTAGAAAAGCCACTTCCCGATCTCTCTCCAACTCGTTTTCTTACCGTACATTAATATACCCACCCTGTATATTTTCCCAGCAAGCCAAACCGATACAATGAATGATCCGATAAGAATGACCATAGATAACGCCAATTGCCATGCCGGTACTCCGAAAGGAATCCTCGCCATCATCACGATCGGGGAGGTAAGTGGTATCATGGACATCCAGAAAGCAAAGGGTCCATCCGGGTTTTGAACTATCGTAGATATTGATGCAATAGAAACGATGATTGGCAAGGAAATTGGCAGCACAAACTGACCCATTTCTGCCTGGCTATCAACGGATGAAGCTACTGCTGCAAACAATGAACTATATATAAGGTATCCTCCAATGAAATAAAATAAGAACATGGACACAATTAATCCGATCGGCAATGTGCCGAGGGCTGACATCGCATTTTGCATGGCTTCCATTTTTTGTCCACCCTGATTTGCAGCCATTTGTTCTGCGGCATGATGTCCACCCAGTGCCTGTCCGCCGATACTACTAAATATAAAAGTAAGCACTACCCAGATCAAGACTTGTGTCAACCCAACCATTGCAATACCAATGATCTTGCCCATCATCAATTGAAAAGGCTTAACGGATGATATGATGATTTCAACCACGCGGCTTTGCTTTTCTTCCTGTACGCCGCGCATCACAATGCTGCCATAGAGAAAAATAAACATATATATCAGGAAACCACCCGCATATGCCACGGCTGTAGTAGCCCCGCTGCTGCTGGCTTCGGTTCCTTTGTCCGTAATTTTGCGTACGCTTACATCTATCTCACTGTGCAATGAATCAATAGTCGTTTTAGGGATATGCATGGCTTGCATTCGGATATTACTGATCTGGTGTTCCAATACAGTATCTATAGTTCCTTTGAAAAAAACACCTGCATTTTTTCTGGACAGCAATTCAATGCCAGCCGGGTGATACACATCGAAATTTTGTGGGATATGGAGGATATAAAAATCACTGTCCTTTGCTTTATAAGCCATTTGCACCTGGTCCATCGTTTGATGAGGGTTGTAGATCACCAGGTCATTATCATTGACAGATAAGTTTGAAAATTTCCCGCTCTCATCTACCACCGCCACTACCTTTTTTGAATTGGCATATTTTGCCGTGAGTACCGGTATCATAATGAGCAAGCCGTATGCCAATGGCGCAAGAAGTGTTACCAACATAAATGTCTTGTTCCTGACCCTCGTAATATATTCACGCTGAATGATTAATACTATCTTGTTCATTTGCTTTCCCCCTTTACCAGTTTAATAAATACATCGTTAATAGAAGGCAGTTCTTCTCTGAAAGAGTTCACCTGGCCGACAGGTATAAAATGTTGTAAAATATCATTTGAGGCTGCTCCTTTTGGCACATTAAATCGAACAGTAATACTTCCATCCTTTTGTTGAACAGTACTATGAACTTCATAACCCCAACTACTAAGATTCAGAGCATCAGCTTTTGCCGAAATATTAAGTTCGTACATGTTTTCTTTGAATTGGTTGCGAATGTCAATGACCTTACCTTCTACTACTTTGTGTGAGTTATTGATAAGTGCAATATGATCACATAGCGCTTCAACAGATTCCATACGGTGTGTAGATAATATAATAGTCGCGCCCTGGTCCCGAAGTTTCAGAATTTCTTCAAGTACCAGTTCTGCATTCAACGGGTCGAAACCGGAAAAGGGTTCATCAAGAATAATAAGAGCTGGCTTGTGAATCACGGTGACGATGAACTGCACTTTTTGCTGCATCCCTTTAGAAAGTTCGTCCGTTTTTTTATTCCACCAGTCTTTGATATCAAAAACATTGAACCAATACCTTATGGCATCGGTGGTTTGTTTAGATGTCATGCCTTTCAGCTTGGCGAAATATTCAACCTGCTCGCCGACCTTCATTTTTTTATAGAGTCCGCGTTCTTCCGGCATGTATCCGATATGCTCAATATCAGAACGTTCCATGGGTTTGCCGTTCAACAATATTTGCCCGGAATCCGGACCTATTATCTGGGTCAGGATTCGGATAAAGGTAGTTTTACCTGCGCCGTTAGGCCCCAATAGTCCATACACACTGCCGGTGGGCACAGAAAGATTGATATCTTTCAAAGCCTCCTTCCGCGCATAGCTTTTGGAGATATTGACGGCTTCGATGATGTTATTGGACATAAGAGTAAGATGTGAGAAGTAAGAAGTGAGAGGTTTGGTGAGTCATGCAACAAAAATAGAGAATTTTGGGAAAGATTGATCAGTCATCAGTCAACAGGCGTCAGTCAACAGTATCGAGAGAAATTCCTCATACTTCGAGGTACTTACCTAAGAAATCACTTTGGAATTTCGTCATCGTCGTGATACTATTGTATGACATGGTATCTTTTGAGTTCCCAGGTTTTAACCATCCATGGCATAGCAGCAGCGTATGTTATCTTTTCTTTAACCATGCCAATATTTTTTGCCCAGTATATAGTGGCAACAGGAGCCCAGAATGCAGGTTGGTCGGGTGTTAGAACGGCATGAAATTCTTTTACATTTTTAAACTTGTTTCCGGCGATAGTCAGGGTATCAAAGAAAGAGATATAAATTAGTATGCCGTCATTCTTTTCCTTTGCACCGACACTATCGCTATTAAAAAACTCCACATTCTGTTTGGTTGATAGCGCATCATCAAGAATGTAATAATTACAGTATCCGCTATCACCTTCCACTCCACCGAATGCTGTAAACCCACCGTCTTTTGATGAATTGTAGCTATCCTCTATTATTTCATAAGGTTGTGGAGCTTGCACAACATGTTGCGAATGTGAGGCAAGACTAATGCTATCAAGGTTGCCATAATTGGTGGAATCTACATATACCCAATAGCTTCCTTGCATAAAATCAGCATAGTCCTTAAATTCCTGGCTCATATATTGTGTCGGGTAATGAGCTCCACGCTTGGCACAAGAATATCCCAGGAATATTAGGAACAATAAAGTGTAAAAAAATATTAATCTCTTGAACATTTAAGGTCGGATCAGTTCATTTTAGCTATTTAAACAAATGTAACAATATTTTCTCAAATAATAAGCTGCCAACACCTACCAACAAACACACCAGCACACCTGTAGTGTTGGTATGTTAGTATTTGATTGTCTCTAAACACTCATTACTGTTGACTGTTGACCGTTGACTGCTAACTGCAATCAGCTCCTCGGATGAAACTTTGTTATCACTTCTTTCAAGTAACTCCGATCCAGATGGGTATAGATTTCTGTAGTGGTAATAGATTCATGGCCAAGCATTTCCTGTACGGCTCTGAGGTCTGCGCCTCCCTCAACCAAATGCGTGGCGAATGAATGCCTGAAAGTGTGCGGGTGTACGTTTTTGGTAATGCCAGCCATAGCAGTCAGGTTTTTGATAACCATAAAAACCATTTCGCGGCTGAGTTTTTTGCCGTTTTTATTCAGGAAGAATATTCCTTCAAAACCGGGCTTTATAGGAAGGTGAGTCCTTACGTACTGGGCGTATAATGAAATGTGCTTCAAGGCTTCGCCACCAATGGGCACCAGGCGTTCTTTATTCCCTTTGCCGATGACACGTAGAAAACCGTCATCGAAATAAATATGTGATGTTTGTAAGCCAATGAGTTCAGATACCCGCAACCCACTGCTGTACAAGGTCTCCAGCATGGCACGGTTCCGTTGTCCTTCAGGTTTACTCATGTCAATTTGCTGAAAGATGAGGTCTATTTCTTCGACACTCAATACGTCCGGTAGTTTTCTTTTGAGTCTTGGTGTAATTAGCAGTTCTGATGGGTCGTTTTGGGTGATATTTTCAGTGAGCAGATAAGTGAAAAAACTCTTGATTCCGGAAATAATCCGTGCCTGGCTCGCAGCGCTTAATCCTATTTCCACGATCTGGTTAATGAAAGTGGAAAGGTGTTCTAATTTAACTGATTGTATGGCAATGCCGGGATAGGTTGAATCTAGAAAAGAGAAAAGCTTATCCACGTCATCTAAATATGCCTCAACCGTATTAGACGACAGTCCCTTTTCCACTTTGAGATAAATAGCAAAACCGCGCTTGTAATGTTCTCCGGCCATGCGCAAATATGGCTTGTTTATGGTTAATATCACGTATTTTAAGGGTAAAGAATTTTCGTAGCTTTGCAGGCTGTTAAAAAAATGCTATATTGCAGTTAGAATTTGCCAAAATGAGAAGTATTGCCTTAGTATTCGCGGTATACGCCACGCTGTTTTTTTCTTGCTCCAGCAACAGGAAAGATGCAAAGACAAATACGGCAGGCTATGACACTGTAAGGACCGACAGTGGCGTAACCATCATCAAAGACCAGGCCGGCAAAGTGGTTATTGCGGTTCCTACAAGTAGCTTACCAGCTACAGGGAAAAATGCGGTTCAAAATACGGTGTCAGCTACAAAGGACAGTGCTAAAAGTGCAGGTCAGGCACCAGCGCAGGAATATCCTTATTATATCGGCGGTGTATTGATACACGGCGAAGGTGGTAACATTACCCTTGACGAGCTTGAGCCGGGTACCAATATAAAACCTTTATTTGTGCAGGCCTGCAACAGTGAAGGGAGGTTTGGATTTAATGGACAATGCTCAGGTCCGGTGCTGATGCAGCTTCGTCTACCAAATGGGAATATCCAGTTTATTGTAAGGCCGAAAGATACCATAGACTTTACCATAGTGCTTGAAAATCCGAAAGATTATAAGGTATATGGATCCCCTGAATCTCTGCAACTTGAAGAGGTTTTCAATATTCTGAACGACGCCAATGCTAAAAAAATGATTATTGAGGACAAATTAAAAACCGCCAAAAATGATATGCCATTATATACGCATCTTCTTGAAAAGCGGGTGGAACAATACAAGCAAATTAATATTGATAAAAGAGCTGCATTGATGAAGTATATTAATAATATCGATACTTCATACGTGACCCTACTTGCAGCAGTTTACCTGGATCCGATTGATAATTTTGAATTCTTGAAAGGCCTTGATAGAAAAATGGAGCATAGGTACGCCAACACGCCATTTTATAAGTCTTTGCATGAGAAAGTTGCTACGTATGAAGTAGTTGAACCCGGGAAGTTTGCTCCGGAAATAATCTCTCAAACTCCTGATGGACAAACAATTAAATTGTCATCATTGAAAGGGAAAGTTGTGTACTTAAACTTCTGGGCCCAATACAGCACTGCAAGTCGTGATGAAAATCCACACCTTGAAAAGTTGTATAAAAAATACAAGAGTAAAGGCTTTGAAATTGTGAGTTATTCCGTTGATAAAAAGAGGGAGGATTGGGTGACAGCCATTAAGAATGATCATATGAATTGGATAAACCTGTCAGATCTACTAGGTTATGGGTCAGCAGGCGCACAGACCTATGTGATAAGTGATGTTCCTGTCAGTTTTTTGATTGATAAGACAGGAAGGATCGTAGCAAAAAATATTTACGGCAAAGAGCTGGACAAAAAATTAGAACAGCTTATCCATTAACATGAAAACCCTACAAATCAAGGATCTGATCCTCTACGAGGACGATCACGTTGTTATATTTAACAAGCCATCAGGCATTACTTCAGAAAAAGATAATGCTCCGGGGGCAGTGAGTCTTTACGATATGGCAAAGAAATACTGTCCGCAGGCCATGCTTTGCCACAGGCTTGACAAAGAAACCAGTGGCGTCATACTTGCTGCCAAATCTGAAGATGATTACCGACGCTTTTCGATCATGTTTCAAAAAAGAGAGATACATAAAGAGTATCATGCTATTGTAGAAGGTGTAAGGAAATTTGAAAATACCATGATCAATTTTCCGCTTACAAAAAAAGGAACCTTCAGAGCTGTTGTTGATAAAAAAGAAGGCAAACGCGCTGAAACTATTGTAGATACTATTGAACATTTTAAGCATTATACACTTATTAAGGCTCAACCCATTAGCGGGCGCTTTCACCAGATCAGGGCGCATTTAACAGCTGTTGGATGTCCGCTGGTGGGAGATGTACTATATGGTGGTAAGCCTTTCTTTTTATCCCAGGTAAAACGGAAATACAACCCAAATAAAGACGAAGAAGAATCCCCGATTATGGGTCGCGCAGCACTGCATTCTTATTCATTGAAATTTGAATATCCGGAAGGCAAAGAGTTCGTAGTCAATGCACCTTATCCCAAGGATTTTGAAACAACATTGAAGTTGTTAAGGAAGTTTGATTTCATAGGGGACAGGAGTTAGGGGGTTAGGTGTTAGTATCAGGCGTCAGCAAACATCTTACTTCTCACATCTTACTTCTCACATCTTACTCTTTAATCTCGAAAGAGTCCCTATCATTCAAAAAAGGCATGTAACGCCTGGTGAATATTAATGAGTCTTCGTTGAGAGTAGCAATGATGGTTTTTTCTTCATTGATGATTTCATCCTGGATTTCTCCCTGGCTATTGACCCACATGCTTCTACCGGAATAGTCAATATCATTTCCATCTTTACCGACACAATTCACGCCTGCTACAAAGCATTGGTTTTCAATGGATCTAGCTTGCAGAAGTTTGCGCCAATGCTCGATTCTTTTATCCGGCCAGTTAGCGACAAAAAGGAGTACATCATAGTTTTCTACATTCCGAATCCAGACGGGGAAACGAAGATCATAACAGACCATCGGGCATATTTTCCAGCCGTTTACAGTTATAATCAGTTTTTTATCTCCCGGACTGAAAACCTTTTCTTCTCCAGCCATGGAAAAGAGGTGTCTCTTGTTATAAGTCTCAAAACTACCATCTGGTCGCATCCAGATCAGTCGGTTATAATAATGGCCGTTTTCTTCAATGATCAGGCTGCCGGTGATCACGGCATTCGCTTGTGCCGCAGCGGCTTTCATCCAGTTTACCGCTTTGCCATCCATGGTTTCATAAAGCTTGGAAGGATTCATGGAGAAACCCGTCGAGAACATCTCCGGCAATGCAATAATATCTACGTGTTCTTTAATGGCTTTGATCTTTTCGCCAAACATATTGAGGTTGGCATTAATATCTTCCCAATGCAATTGGGCCTGGATTAATGCGATTTTCAGATCTTGCATAGTCGTTTTCCAGCTTCAATGAGGGTCTCCTCGTTTTTCGCAAAACAGAACCGCAGTATTTTCTGGTCTACTTTGTTGTGATAGAACGCGGTAGTAGGTATACAAGCTACCCCGTAGTCTTTGGTAATGCGTTCCGCCATGGCGCGGTCAAGCTCATTACTGTAGGCGCTGTAGTCAACACAAAGAAAGTACGTGCCCTGGCATTGGATCGGCTTAAATTTAGTACCCGAAATAGCGTCTAAAAACAAATCCCTTTTCTTCTGGTAAAATTCGTTCAAACCAAGATAATGCGCCTCATCCTCAAGTATATCTGAATAAGCCCATTGTACAGGTGTAAATGCCGAGAACATCGCATAAGAATACACCTTTCTGAATTCTTCTGTAAGCTCTTTCGGGGCAAGTACATAGCCGGTTTTCCATCCCGTGGTATGATATGTTTTACCAAATGAGGAAATCACAAAACTATGTTTTGCCAGTTCAGGATATCGGCAAACACTTTCATGTCGTCCACCATCAAAAACAATATGCTCATAAACCTCGTCGCTGATGATGATGATATCTTTTCCCGCCACTATTTTCTGTAATTGTTTCATATCGTCGGGCAAAAAAATAGTACCCGTGGGGTTATGAGGGGTATTGATAATGATCATCCTCGTTTTCGCATTCACAAGTTTTTTAACCTGTTCCCAGTTTATTTTATAATCAGGTGCACTGAGCTGTACATATTTTGGTGTACCCTTATTGATAAGAATGGCAGGCAGATAAGAGTCATAGGCCGGCTCAAAAATAATAACCTCATCATAATATTTGATCATCGCCGAGATAGCTACATAGATAGCCTGTGTCGCTCCTGCAGTAATAGTTATTTCTGTATCAGGATCATATTTGGCACCATAAAGTTTCTCAGTTTTGGCTGCAATTTTCTCGCGCAACGGCAAAACCCCGGGCATGGGGGCATACTGATTTTTGCCTTCGTGCATATATCCGTTTACCAGGTCTATGAGTTTTGGTGGACAGTTGAAATCCGGGAATCCTTGCGCCAGGTTGATGGCATTGTGCTTGACCGCCAGTGCGGTCATAATCGAAAAGATGCTCTGCTCCACGCCGGGGAGCTTCGAGGAAATGGTTATGTCAGTATTAGGCATGTGCAAAGATTAGAAAAAAAGATATAAATCAAACCGCAAAGTTCGCCAAGGTAGAGCAAAGAACGCTAAGTTTTTCTCTGCGCCCTCTGCGAAACCTTTGTGATCTCTGCGGTTAAGCCTAATTACTTAATTTTGCACCATGACCCCTGAAGAATTTCAAAATACTGTCATCCAACCCAGTTTTACAAAACCTGTTCTCGTAGATTTTTGGGCTGATTGGTGCGATCCCTGCAAGATATTAGAACCTATCCTCGATGAACTTGCAATTGAAAATTCAGATATCTGGAGCCTTGTTAAAATTGATACAGACGCAAGCAGGGAAGTTGCTGCACAATTCGACATTATGGGGTGCCTGCCATCAGGATATTCCGCAACGGCGAACTCATCGCCAAATACAACGGTCTCATGTGGAAGAAGGAGATGGGGAAATGGATTGAAAGCCAATTAATAATTAACAATTAAGAATTAAGAATTGCTTCGCCTGCTATAGCCTTGGTGGAAGCAGGGCTGACGAGAAAAGTCATCCCCCCTGCTCCCTTCAAAAGGGGGAGCTGCCGCAAGATTGTTTGCTGGTATAATTTTGCGACGCAAACAAAATCTGGCGAACTCGCTCGCGCAAGCACTCCCTCTCTGAAGGTTCCTTGAGAGAGCAAGGAATGATTTGCAGGGGTGAGGTGAAAAAAAAAGGGCAACCATTCGGTCACCCTTTTTTAATCTTTTAATTTTTTAATCTTTTAATTTTTTATCCGATCGGTATCAATAATTTAAAGCTAAAATTCCGCCCCATATTATAAACACCCACCCTTGGTGGATTGGTGCTGTAATCAGCCGGATAATATTTAAACCTGCTCATATAATCCATGTATGCCACATTGGCGAGGTTGTCGCATGATATATAGAGCGAGAACATCTTATGGCCGTCTTTTGCCAGGATATCACTACCAACTCCTGCATTCAATAGCGTATAGCCTGCTGTAGGCGCACGGCTGGCAGCATATTCCGCGGGACTTTCCGCTGTATTTAAGCCTGTATAAATAGCGGACTGCAGGTAGATATCGCTTTGCTCGAAACTATGTAAAAAACCAAACCTGAAATAGGCATTATGCAATGTTTTGCTTAGTTTTTTAGCAGTGACTGTTACCGCTGCCTGCAGCCTGGCAGGTGGTACAAATGGCAGATATTGAATAGAATCAGGTACATTTTGCAGCTTCGCATTTACCACACTGTATGCAGCATAAAAATTGAACCAGCTTATCGATGCAGGGTGTATATCAAGCATAGCTTCACCACCAGTCATCACGGCGTTGGCCTGTGTATATTCAAACACAGGGGCTGGGCCAAAACCGGCTGTGCTGCTGTCATATAGTAAGTGTCCGTTGGCATCCAGTTTGGCTTTTGCGTAGATGAAATTGTTAATGGTATTGCTGAACAGATCCACTTCGAAACTAAAGTTTTTGTTATGATACCCGGGAGCGACATCAAACTCCAGGCTTTGTTCCGGTTGAAGGTTGGGGTTTCCTATTTCATACACCACTGTACCATCATGTATACCGTTGGAACCCGTTTCGGCTACATTAGGCGCACGGAAACCTCTGGCAGCATTTACCTTCAGGTCTAAATTATCACTAAAGTTATAAGTGCCTCCTATACTTCCTGATATGCCACTAAAGTTAGACGTATATCCTGTGAAACGATGGAGTGCACCGGGTGTATTGGCAGCAACCGGAGCTTCAGAAGAATCGATCCATGAATCGTGACCGGTAAACTGTCTGTTATCGTATCTCAAACCGGCGCTAAGTGTAAGGTTGCCAAGCTTTTTATTGGCAATGGCAAATACACCATTGCTTAATGAAGTATATTCAGGAATCAGGAGCAATGTCCCCAGGTTTTTAGAATCCTGGTACAGTCCGTTTGCGCCTATGGCATAGTTAAAATTATTCTTGTTTGGCGATTCGTAGCGTATATCATACGTTAATGAATTCAGGTAATAATAGATATCAGAAATATCAGGAATGGTAGGGTCGTTGTTTTCCTGGCGTTGGTTACGTTGCCATGAAAAACGCGCGATGATATCTCCTTCACCGGCCTTGAAATCATTGTCCCAAACCAGTTTGGTATGTTGTATCAACTGGTTGATTACAAAAGGCGTATAGGATTTCTTTTCCTGGTTTGTGGGGTCAACATAAATAGCGCTGTCCATGGTACCATCGTGAGAAATAAGCGCTATGTTTCTTTGCATTTCCCCATTCGGTCCGCGGGTACCATCTACGATACCGGTTTGAAGATTAAAATAGCTGAAATGCAGTTGTGAAAATCCCCAGCTTCTGTGGATGCCAACTGTACCATCATAAGCAATATTCTGAAACTGTGAATTGATCACATATCCATCGTTTGGGTCCTGGTAGGAGTGGGCCATGATGTCTGTTATTCTTCCGCTCCAGGAAATTCCATTTTGGGTTCCTGCCAAATGGAGTGAATTGTTTATCAGTCCGTTATTGGTCTGGTAGTTTACCAGGTAATCCCCTTTGAGCTCGCCTTCGGGCAGTGGTTTTTCAGGCAAAAGATTAATAACCCCAGCCAATGCATCGGATCCATAGATCAGTGAGGCAGGTCCTTTCAGGATTTCTACACGGTCCACCGAATTCTGGTCTACTTCAATGCCAAATTCATCACCCCATTGCTGGCCTTCCTGTGGAACGCCATCGTTCAGTGTCACGAGGCGGTTATACCCAAGGCCGCGGATCACAGGTTTTGAAATACTTTGTCCATCCGTA
>Ga0207011_1178_pt1 | contig 13257 bp, 10 predicted proteins | sample Alteio_BWMinCont_79_FD_153466 | JGI IMG/M metagenome (GOLD analysis project Ga0207011, IMG submission 153466) | Enriched cells from forest soil in Barre Woods Harvard Forest LTER site, Petersham, Massachusetts, United States -... | ecosystem: Environmental > Terrestrial > Soil > Temperate forest >...
GCGCCAAAGTCAAAGCGACCATTTTTATCTGTGTTGATTGATTTGAGATAGGAGGCAAGACATACAATTGTTTGAGCAATTATTTTGCCGTGCTCTTTTAACTGAGCGGCACTGAAGCCCCAATTTTCCTGCCTTATCGCACCGGCGACCACAGTATCGCAAATGGCTTTAAGAGCCAGTCCATGGGACTCCAGGCGCTTGTTGTTAAACCAGCTGGTATCACGTTTAAGTGTATGCGGGATAAAAATATGAGCCACACCGTTGAGCAAACCACCCAGTCGATAATAATCAGGATCGGCAATGGAATTTTTTATGGCATCCATTTCTTCATCCTGGTGATAAAAATCACACAGTGTAATCATGGCTCTGGTCCAGGCAAGACCGTCGACCGAGCGCTCGATATCGCCGCAGCGCACGGTGTCGGTCACCCACTGGCGGCCACTCATATCCCAGTTTTCGGCCGCTTCGGCGGTGGTGACAAGACCGTTTTGTTCGTTGATTTTAAGGGCAAATACTCCCCGGCTCCGGCAGAGATCAAACAGGGCATCGAAGGACTGAGCGGAATAGTATTCACGCAACTTTTCAGCTATTTCTCGGTTGTGAATGACCACCCGAGCACTGTCCAGTTGATCGAGGGACTCGGCCCCGCCTGTGTGGGCAGCCAGCATGGCAGTGAGGCTGAAAAAAAGCTTCTCAAGCAGTGCCCTTGACTGCGCCTGCTTTTTCAAAGACTGGGGATTGAGCACGTCGATGCTCGCACCCTCCTCGTTAAAAACCAGCTCCTGCAAAGGGCCCTTGCCAATCAGATCTGATAATTTAGATAACCATGTCTTATCTGCGTCAGACAGCGTGGACAGGTCTTTATCCCCTGAAATGAAGGGTGCAAGTTGCCCTAATAGTGACTGGGCTTCCAAACTTAAATCGGTCTGTGTTTCTGCGCTCATATGATCTAATACCTGGAGTAAACTAAACCCAGTCGGGGTATCTAGAAAATAGATCATACCGCCCGGGCGCGGGCTAAAGTCAAGGGACGGGAGAAATTGCATGCACAGGTTTACACCTCTATTGACATTGCTATTGTCACTATCGGCCGGTGCGGCCCTTGCGCAGCAGCCAGCGATGATAAACAACGCTGAGCTTTATAAATTGTTGAATGCCGGTCAGATGGCTTTCCAGCAAAACCGGTTTGCAGAAGCCTGCGAAAAATTTAGAGAGGCTCTCAAAATAGAGCCGCACAATCAGGGGGCGCAAATCGACCTGGGAGTGGCTCTTATCAGACAGGGCAAATTTGATGAAGCACAACCGGTGCTGGTGCAGGCAACCAAAGATCATCCGCAGGCGCCGGAGGGTTGGCTCAATCTGGCAACGAGTTATCAATCGACCGGCAAGGTCTCAGATTCGATTGGTTGTTTGCGTCAGTTTCTAAAATTGGCTCCCAATCACGAATATGCGGCCAAAGTAAGAAGCATGATCACCTTGCTCGAACAGGATCAGCAACGGCGTTCGGGTATGAAGGGCAGCGATACCGGTGACGATTACCTGGCGGACGCAGCACAGGATGGCGTAGTCAGATTTGCAAAAGACCGGCGGCCGATCAAAATCTATCTGGCTCCAGGCAACGGCGTGCCAGGTTTTAAGCCGGAAGACGACGATATTGTGCGCCAGGCATTCAGTGATTGGCAAGCAGCCGCACCAAACCTTCTCTCCTTTGCCTACGTGCCATCGCCCTCTGAAGCCGACATAACAGTGAGCTGGACACATGACCCTTCAAAGATGATCAGCTCGGCCGAGGGCGGCCACGCTGAAATAGCGCAGTCGGCAAAAGGCATTGCCCGCAGCGACATAACGCTTCTCACCACCAGTCAAGGCGCTCAAAATTTTGCCGCGCCAAACAATCTCAGGCATGTTGTGCTGCATGAAGTCGGCCACGCGCTGGGCATCGCCGGCCACAGCCCGACGGCCGGAGACGTCATGTATGGCATAGTCATGCCAACTGATGAAGTAGCTCATCTGTCCGAGCGGGACAAGCACACCATGCTCGCGCTATACAGTGCTGCAGCTACCGACGCACGTCCACTCGATCCCTCCCAGGCTTTTACCCAGGGCGATGACAGCAGTCCAGCTGTAAAGGTTGTCCATCTCAACAACCAGGCGGCACAAGCGATGAAGGCTGGAAACTACCCCGAAGCCCAGGCCAAGTTTGAGCAGGCTCTCAAAATTTCACCCAATAACTTTGAGGTGAAACAAAATCTGGCTGCGCTTTATGCCAACATGGGAAGCATGTCCATTATGAAACGAGATATGCCAACCGCCGAATCGTATTTTAGGAAGGCAATACCTATTTTGCAGGAAAGCCCGGACAAATCAAATTTGAAGCAGGTGTTGCGCGCATACCACAGTGTCTTGATGATGCAGGGTAAAAACGATGAAGCGTCAAAAGTTGAAATGCAAATGAGCACACTGAAGTAAAGCTGCTTCCCAGGAGCGGAAGTATTGTCATGTATTGGACCAAACTCAATACAACCTTCGATGCCGAACCAAATGGGCCGCAGCCACGCGTAAAGGTTTGTGGAACCAGCATTACGGTGCAGTTCTTCCTCAATTCGTATATCAGGGATGATATCGAAGAGGACGATGAGGCTGAGCTGACTTTCCACGACACTTTGATGTACAGGTTAGGCCCGACCAACGATGAGGGCTTCTACAAGGGGCAGTGCCGATTCTCGGCTACTGGCATCAAGTGGGGTGAGTTTTATGAGCTGGCGGGCTCGAACTGGCAACGCTCCTTTCCAACGGATCGGATCGTTACAGGTCCAGCACTTTTGGAAAAGCCGGATCTGAAGCATTATCTTTACTACTTTCGCGATGAAACTTTCGAATGCATAGCGAAAGGCTATGAGTTCCAACGGTTAGCCCGAAAGACATGAACAGCTGAGTTACTCAAAAGCCGCGGTTGAACTTCCCCATCTTTCGCAACATAGCCGCGCTTCCAGTCTGCTTGGAGGGAAGTAGCGACGCCTGGGACCGCCGGCTTCCAGCCGGCATTTTAAACTTGCACCAGAAGCAATTTCTTCAAATGCCGCCAGGATGGCGGCGGTCCCAGGCTGTGGTCCCAGTTGCCGTACTTTAACTGCCGGTCCCCCCGACACCAATAAAAAACGCCGGCCATTACGACCGGCGTTTTCAATTTTATTCCGTACCCTTCAGTACTTCATCGAGTGCCTTATGCAGGCGATTCGATTACTTGGTGAAGTTGATGGTGCAGATCTCTTTGTCCATTTTGACTTCAGCATTGAGGCCGAATTCTTTGGCGGTCAAGGACATGCAGGATTGGAATCCGCCGCCCATCTTCTCTTGCTGTTCGGGTGTGAGTTTGCCGTATTTTTCAATGGCTTTCCACATTCCGCATTGGTTGTAGGTCATGTGAGCGGATTTCTCATCGCCCGAGATTTCTACGATTGAACCAAATACGTTGGTTTCGAACTCAGCCATGGCTTTGACGAGATCGATTGGGGTCTTAACGCCGAGGGTCTTCAGGTGCTCGATTTTGTTGGCGCGCATTGCGGCTTGCAATTCTTCAACAGCCTTTTCGCCGTGCTTGCCGACTACGTTCATAGCAGCAAGCATTTGCAGGGCATAGGCGCGAGCAAAGTTTTCTTGAAGCTTTTCGACGGTCCAAGTGGGTTTGATGGTTGTTTTTGAAAGTGTAGCTTGTGTCATTTGTGAAAATCTCCGGAACGGGTAGTGCACTTATAGTATGGGCAAATCCCGCCTTATTAGGGATCGTTAATGCTTATTTCCGCTTACCTCTTGGCAAGTCCGGTTTTGTTTCGTTAGCGGCTTAAACAGCTAGATTAAATTGGCTGGCTTGCCGGATAAAAGTGGTTAATTGCACCTGTCACCTACCTATCTATAGGCAAAATCAGCAAATATTATTATCTTAATTATTTGATACCGCCCATAGTGGCATGCCTTTTTCCGGTTCCGTCCCCTGGCAAAACGTCGAGCAGTAACAACACTGAGCAGCCTCGTTTGGTAACTGCAGACGGTAACATCTGACTGGAACTGCACCTATTTGTAGCTCCCGTACATTAAGCAGGCGGCGATTGCAAATACAGGCTGCTGGCATTCGCGCTACACTATTATCTACACCTTGACCTGAGGTAGATCCCAAAGCTTTGTATATTCCGCCAGTCGATGAACCAAAGATGAAGAAGTTTGGCCGGTGGGGCCTTTCGGCAATCGTTGTCGGCGGTATCCCCATGATCCTGATTCTGGGTTACGACATTGGGTCAGTGGAGGGCATGGTTGTGAGCCTGCTCTTTTTTCCCTTTTCATTCTTCCTCTTGCCCTGGTACGCAGCCTTCTTTCAAAACAACTGGATACCGGTAATATTTGTGTACCTCTTGGGCACTATCTGCTGTATCTTTATGGGTTTTGGCGAACCAGTGGATCCCCACGATGAAAGCAGATAACACTGCAGCCAGTACCCCTGAGCCATAAACCCTGAAGGCGAGGCCACTCTAATGCTCTCCATCTTTTGCTCTCCGGCAAGATATGTCCAGGGCCGCGACGCAACCGAATCGCTAGGCAGCGAAATGACCAAGCTTGGCCTGGCGGGTCCGGTCTTCATCGTCGCCGGCAAATCGGCGCGCAAGCATCTGCACAGTGCATGGGAGAGAACGTTTGCGGAGGCCGGTCTGAAGTATGTGGTGCACGAATTTGCCGGCGAATGCTCGCGCGAAGAAATCGACCGGGCAAAGATTGCGGCAATCGAAGCCGGTGCCCAGGTTATTATCGGCGCCGGAGGCGGCAAGGTGCTCGACACATCTCGGGCCGTTGCCAGCGAGCTGGACAAACCAGCCGTCAATTGCCCCACCGTCGCCTCCAGCGACGCGCCGTGCAGTGCCCTTTCGGTCGTTTATACCAAAAGTGGCGAATTTGACAGCTACTTCTTTTACAAGCGCAATCCGGATCTAGTCCTGGTTGATACCGCGGTGATCGCCAAGGCGCCACCCAGACTCTTGGTAGCCGGTATGGGGGACGCGCTCGCCACCTGGTTTGAAGCTAAGACGGTTATTGATGCTCGCAAAAAAAATCAGGTTGGGGGGGCAACAACAATAAGCGCCGGAGCACTGGCCAAACTCTGCTACGAAACCCTGCTTGCCGACGGTGTTTTGGCACTGGAAGCCGTCAAGGCAAAGGTGGTTAATTCATCACTCGAACGGCTGGTCGAGGCCAATACCTTGCTCAGCGGCCTTGGATTTGAATCCGGAGGTCTGGCCCTGGCTCATTCGGTGCACAATGGTCTGACAACAAATCATCATACGCACGACTATCTGCACGGTGAAAAAGTGGCATTTGGCCTTTTGACACAACTGGTGGCAGAAGGTCAAAGCAAGAGTCTCATTGATGAAGTGCTGACTTTTTCCAACAGTGTCGGTCTGCCTGTTACCCTGGCGCAGGTGGGCATAAATAAACTGTCCAGAGATGATCTGATGAAAATTGCCGCCCGCTCGTGCGCGCCAGGTGAAACCGCCCACAATGAACCCTTTGAGGTTACAGCAGATCTGGTGGCAGACGCCATTGTTGCGGCCGATAAATTGGGGCAAGGACATTTAGATCTGACGCGGAGCAAAGCTTATTGATGAAACTACTCAAATTGATGAAAGCGCAAACATTGTTGAAACCATTCACACTGGCAAAACTGCACAGCGCACTGCCGGCAGCATTGCTACTTGCTATGTCAGTGTCCACAGGTCTGGTGCTTCAACCTTACGCCGCCCTTGCCGACACCGCGGTAGCCGACATCTTCTACAACCAGGCGCTGAAAAGTGACCCGTCTGATCTGGAAAAAGCCGCACAACTATATGTCTCTGCTATTGCCGAATATGATAAGACCGGCACCAAGGACGATCGCTACGCCACATGCCTTAGCAATCTAGGCTTGATCGAATTGAAGGGTAACGATCTCAAAGGCGCCGAAGCACACATAAAACAATCGCTGGATGCTTCCCACGACCATCAGCTCATGGCCAGAAACTATCAGATGATGGGCGACATCAGAGCAAAGCAAGACAATTTACCGGACGCTGACGGCTCCTACAGCGGCGCGCTGGAGATTCTCACGAAATATGGTGATCCAAATCATCAGGAAGCGTCAGTATTAGAGAAGCTGGCATCGATTTATGACCGGATGGGTAAAAGCGTGCAGGCAAATGCTCTGAGGACAAAAGCAACTGATCTCGCTACCTTTCAAGTAACCAATGGTGGTGCACAAAACTTTTACAAAGTGGGCACCAAAGCTCTAATTGCAAATGACTATGCTAGCGCCATAAAAGAGTTCGAACAATCCTTAAAAATCCAGCCTGATTTCAAAGCGGCAAAAATGAACCTGGCTATTTGTTATCAGCACGAAGCCCTGGAACATCAGCACAAATCAGAGTATGCCGAAGCAGAATCAAACTATTTGCTCGCCCTTCCCGCTATGGAAGCCGCCTTCGGCGCTAAGCACGCATATACATGCACTGTCTTGCAAGGTCTGTGCGAAACACTGGAGGCCGAAAGCAAACTGGACGACGCAGAAAAATACGCCAGCCAGTGGGTCGACATCGAAAGAGAAACAAACAAGTCGGGTCAACCTGTAGTGAATGCTCTCAGGGCATACTCGAGAGTTTTAAAGGCAAACAAGAAGGACGATAAAGCTGCGGCAATCGAGAAAGAGCTTAACGGCGACGTCAAAAACGACAAGAATAAGCTGATCCTTGACGGCCAGAACAGGTGACAACCTGATGGTTGAAGAAAACAAACCACTTGGTTTGAGAGATACCCTTCCGGCCGCAGCTTTACTTTTTTTCGTATGGTATCTGGTCCTGTTCCCATGGATCAGGTATCAGTTCTGGCAATCGGATACTTGGTGGTTGATTGAGACCGGTCGTTTGATTCTCGAAAAACATTGTCTGCCGACGCACGATCCTTATTCGTTTACTTCGGTAGCTTCGCACTGGACTGTTTATCAATGGCTTACCGAAGTGTTGTTTGGTTTTGCTCACTCACTTGACGGCCTGGCTGGAGTAGCACTTTTGGGTGGCATGTTGCTGGCTGTTTTATGGTTTGTCTTGATGTACAGGAGGATGGTCCGAACAGACACCAATCCGATGGTCGCAGCTGTGGCGCTTGCGCTATGTGTTTATTCCTACTTTCCTGACTTCGCATCGCTTCGACCACAGCTGATTTCATTTGTTCTTTTTTGGCTGGTGATGGTGATCTGCGCCGACTGCAAAACAGGACTGGCACCGTGGAAGGCGTTAGTCCAGACTTTTATAATTGCAGTAATTTGGGCCAATTGTCACATTTCATTTCCCGTCGCCATCCTGCTGCTAACAGCAAATTTTGCCGGAACCATTATTCAGCTGCTACGCAAGCGTTGTGACAAAAAGAAACCTCTTTTGTTTGGCGCACTGCTTGCCACTTTCCTTCTCGGCACCTTTATAACACCTCACGGAACATCGCTCTGGGCGTTTATCGGCAACACGCACAACTTGTACTTTACCCAGGAAGTAGGAGAATTACACTGGAACGAACAACCGCTTCTGCTTAGCACGGCAATCATAAGCTGGTTCTCTCTTTTCTATTTGCGCAAGAGACATGACAGCGGTGATCTGTTGACCATGCTCGGACTAGTTTTTGTCGGCACAAATTGTATACGCCTTATTGTTTATTTTTGCATTTATAGTTGTCCCGTGATTGGAGCAGCCTTTTCGCAACTATGCCAGCCATTGCTCAACACAAAACCAAACAAAACGCTAAGCGCTGCCCTCAAGTCGGTAGCCCTGTCCAAACTTTACGTTGTCGGCGTTGTGCTCTTTACCACTATCGTTGTGCTAAGACAGCCGACGGCAATCCCTAACAACATACCTATGAAAGCGGCACAATATCTGAAGGAACACCCTATTGCCGGCAATGTATTTTGCAGTGCGCACGCGGGTAGCTATTTGATCTACAGCTCACATGGCACCATTCCAGTCTTTATGGATACAAGGGTGGACTTGTACGACGCCGACTTCTGCAAGTTATTTCTCAAGGTTTTGATCAAAGGAGAAGACTGGAAAGAGGTGTTCGCAAAATACAAAATTGCTGCTGCTCTTGTACCAAATGACGTAAAGCTGCGCACCGTGCTTGACGAACAACCGGATTGGAAGCGAGTGTACACTGGTGACCGATACTTTACACTTTTTGTTCCCGGTGTTTCACCAGAGCTATTCTAACGTGAAAAAACGCAGAAAGGCATTACCAAAAACGACGGAGAAGCAGGAGAAAAATGATTCTCCTAAATCCCTGATTTTAGCGGCTCTCTTGCTTGGATGCATTTGGACTGCCTTTATCAATCCCTGGATTCAATATCAATACTGGCAATCCGACACTTTCTGGTTGATTGAAACCGGGCGTCTGATTTTGCAAACTCACAGCCTCCCGCTCCACGATACATACTCTTACACCGCCTCCTCCACCTACTGGTTGCTCTATCAGTGGTTGCCCGAGGTGATCTTCGCAGTCATGGACCGCATCGGCGGATTGGCCGGCCTGGCTGTCTTTGGTGGAGTGCTTTTTGCAATTTTGTTTTGCGTATTGATCTTCAGGCATATGGTGCGGCGAGAAATAAATCCCATACTTGCCGCCGCAATAATCATTTTTTGCGCGTATTCATTTTACCCTGCCTTTTCATCCCTGCGCCCGCAACTCTTTTCGTTTATATTTTTCTGGCTGATTGTGGTCATTTGCGACAACATCAGGTCCGGGCTCTCGCTGCGCAAGGCGCTAATCTCGACCTTCTTTATAGCTTTTATCTGGGCCAATTGTCATATTTCCTTCCTGGCCGCACTCTTAGTAATAGCGGGCTATTTGATCGGGTCGTTGCATCTGTTGCGGCCCAGGTCCTCAGAGAAAAAAATCCCTCTATCGTTCCTGGCCATGTATGCCACCTTCGTATTTGGCACTCTATTTACTCCTTATGTAGGGTATCTATGGGCCTTTGTCGGTGATGTCCATAACCGGTTCTACACACAAGAGGTCGCCGAATTAGACTGGGGCGCCGAACCACACCGGCTGGCGGTGGCGATTATCGCTGTGCTTTCGGCATTTTATCTGTTTTGGCGCAAAAAGATTTATGCCGGCTCGATCATAGTCTTGCTGGCGCTGTTATTTGTCGCTTCCAACTGTAGCCGTTTGTTCGCATACTTTTGCCTTTTCAGTTGTCCCATAATAGGCAACGCTGCAAACGAGCTCATTCAGCCATATCTCAAAAACGAAGTTTTCAATCGTTTCGGTCACTCGTTCAAAACCATTACACTGACAAAGTATTATCCCGCTGCAATCGCGCTGCTCGCATCCATCGTCGTATTAGCCCAGCCCGTAGTCTTGCAGCCCAACGTACCAGTTTTAGCGGCCCGGTACCTCGCCGATCATCCAGTGAAGGGACATTTGTTTTCCACAGCCCACGCCGGCAGCTACCTGATCTATAGCTCACATGGCACAATCCCGGTTTTTATGGATACCCGCGTCGATCTATACGATCCGGATTTCTGTTTCCGCTTTATCAAAGTCCTTTACTCGGCGGAAAACTGGAAAGGGATGTTTGACCAATTTAAAATAGCCGCCGCGCTTTTACCAAACGACGTCCACATCAAACTAAACGAAGTGCTGGCGGCCGAGCCCGATTGGAAAGTCGAATATCACGACAAAGACTTTACTCTGTTCGTCAAAAAGAGCGCACCATAGAAGCCGGCAAAGATTATCCTTGTGAAACAGGCATCACTTCGATACGATACAATCTACAAAGCAGTAAGGCGGGATCCTCAGCTTGGAGCAAACGGCCGATTTAACGGAGAATAAGGACAAGCCACCCAAGCGGATCATGGTTGTATTGGCTGGTGGTTATCTTCTCAGTACCTGGTTTGCTTTTCTGTTTCCCTTTCTCAAATACCAGTTCTGGCAGTCTGATACATTTTGGCTGATTGAAACCGGACGCCTGATTATGCAAAGGCAGGCGCTGCCGGCCCATGATCCGTACTCTTTTGCCTCCTCAGCCCCTCATTGGATCCAGTATCAATGGCTGACTGAGGTCATCTTCGCAATGGCAAATGCCATTGGAGGGCTGCAAGCAGTTGCTTTTTTAGGCGCTGTCATGTTGTCAGGGCTATTTTGCATTTTGATCCTGCGCAAAATGATCAAGCTCAACATAAATGCCATGGTCAGCGTTTCAGTGATCTGGTCGGCGGCATTTTGTTTCTTTCCTGATCTATCGTCCCTCCGCCCTCAGTTATTTTCGTTTGTTTTCTTCTGGTTTGTGATGGTGATCTGCGCCGACTGCAAAGCCAATATGGAAAGATGGAAGGCCGCTGTCCAAATATTTGTCGTTGCCGCACTCTGGGCAAACTGCCATATATCATTCCTGGCCGGATTACTAATACTGGTTGCAAACTTGATTGGAGAATGCATTACATCTGTGCGCAAAGGCGGCGACAGAGAACGCGCTAAAACATTCGCCATTTTGACGGCTACCTTTATTTTCGCCACAATGTTTACACCATACCGCTGGGAACTCTGGGGCTATCTGGCCAGCGTCCATAATTTGTATTACACGCAGGAAGTGCGCCCTCTGGAGTGGCACAAACAACCGCAGTTGGTGATGGCGGCTTTTACGGCCATCTTTTGCCAGGTTTATTTGCGCAAAAAGCGCGACCTGGGAGATTGGCTTGCTTTGCTTGGTTTGCTCTGGGTGGGAAATGGCTGCGGTCGGCTGATTGTTTATTTTTGCATTTATAGCTGTCCTCTTATCGGCGAGGGCTTAACAAAGTTATTTGCTCCAATCCTGAACCTCAAACTACTGCGCTATATCAACGAAGCAATCAAGGCCGCAGCTAACTCCACGCCCTATGCCTGGGGAGTGATTTTGATTTCGGCCTTCCTGGTGTTTGGCCAGCCGATTTCATTCCGTCACAACATCCCGGTAAAAGCAGAAGCGTATATGGCCCAGCACCCAATTAGCGGCAATCTGTTTTGCACAGCCCATGTGGGCAGCTATCTGATATACACGTCGCGCGGGACAATACCAGTATTTATGGATACGCGCATGGATCTGTACGACGCCGATTTTGTCAAACGCTTTGCCGATGCTTTGCTCGATGGGAAAGGCTGGAGCCCACTATTCACCCAGTACAAAATCGCCAACGCACTGATACCGGCGGGCTCCAAGCTGCAAGAAATATTAGCAACGCAGCCCGAATGGAAGGAGGCCTACCACGACGAAGACTTTTATCTCTATGTGCAGAATCCGACACCAAAATGATCAAGCAAGGATTTTAGTTTGACGCAGCAAAACGGAGAGGCAATAGATTCACAGACCCGCCGAGCAGGCGCATCGATGCTGGTCTGGGCTGTTGCTGTTCTTATCAGTGCCTGGACCGTCCTTCTCTTGCCCATGCTCAAATTTCAATTTTGGCAGCCTGATACTTTCTGGCTTATCGAAGTTGGCCGGTTAATTCTGGCGACACACGCACTGCCTGTGCATGATCCCTACTCCTTTACGGCTTCCGCTCCACATTGGTACGTATACCAGTGGTTGACCGAAGTTATCTTTAGCGTCGCTAACTCGCTTGGCGGCTTGACAGGTGTGGCGATATTTGGCGAAGCACTGCTTGCTTTTCTTTTTTGCATTTTAATTTTTCGAAGAATGCTCAAGGAGAATACCAATCCACTTATTGCAATCGCTTTGGTCTGCACCACTGCCTGGTCCTTTTATCCATACATCGCAGCACTCCGCCCTCAACTGATATCATTTGTGCTCTTTTGGCTCCTGGTCATGGTTTGTGCTGACTGCAAAAAGCCAGCAGGGGAAGGCAGCCCTCGACCAATTTTGAAAGCCCTGGTCCCGACTTTTCTTATAGCAGTCCTCTGGGCAAACTGCCATTTGTCATTTGCAATCGGCGTAATTTTGCTAGGCGCACAGCTGCTCGGCGAAGTCTGTAAGTGCGCGCTTAAATTAACGGGCCGAAAGTCAGCTATTCTTTTTTTAGCTATGCTCCTTACTTTTTTAGCAGGCACACTGGTAACACCGCTGGGTGTTTCGTTGTGGACATTTTTGCTTGTAGATCGCAGTTACAGTGCCATTCCAAATCCGGAACTCGAGCCCCTCAACTGGTTCGCACAGCCCAACACAATCCTGCTGATCATTCTCTCCTGCCTTTATCTGCGAAAGGAGGTTGAACTTGGTGAACTCTTCACTCTAGCTGCTCTTTTGCTTGTTGGAAACAACTGCGGACGACTAATCATTTACTTCTACATGTTTGGCTGCCCGTTAATGGGAAGAGCGGCAACGCATTGCTTTTTATCGCGCTTCAAACTGAGTATGTTCCCAAAATTAAGCGCTGCCCTAAAGTCAGTTGCTTTGTCGCCCTGGTACCCGATTGGAGTCTTACTTCTGTCAGGTGTTTATGCGGGCAGCCAGCCAGTTTTTATGCGCAGCAATATCCCCGTACAAGCGGCAAAGTATATTGCCGCTCACAGGGTCGACGGCAACCTGTTTTGTGACGCGCAGTGCGGCAGTTACTTGATTTATGCAACGCACGGAGCGATGAAGGTGTTTTTCGACACCAGACTGGATCTGTACGATAAAGACTTCGTCCTTCGATTTATCAAAGCTTACAACCTTGGGGAAGGCTGGCAGGATCTGTTTGCCCAATACAAGATAGCCGCCGCCCTCCTGCCCAATGAGATCAAGCTCAGTAAAATTCTAGCCGAGCAGCCAGATTGGGAAGGTGCCTATCATGACTCGGACTTTACCTTATACACTCTCAAAAAGAAGTGAATCCAGTGATTTGGTCATCTTTGATAGTGTTGTCTTGGTGTTCCATCAAAAACGGCCTGCTTTCATACAGCAGTGCTTGAAACCTGCGGTTTGAACCGCATGGGCACAAGTCGTTGCGTCCAAGTTTCTCGGTCAATTCTTTATCACCATGCACTATGCGATCGCCGCGCTTTACCTTTGATTCTGAAGGGAAGCCTCGCTTGCGTTTGCTGGATGATTCAAAAGCAGTATTGTTCTTCGTATTGAGTGCGCATGATTTTATCCTCCACGGGAGTTGAATTCTATTCTAGCATCCGACCCAATATGTGGGAACAAATGCCTTAAATTGGACCATTCGTACCAGCGAAAATGAATGGATTTCTGCTATGGTTATCCAGGCGAAAGACCGCGCG
>Ga0207011_1181_pt1 | contig 13037 bp, 11 predicted proteins | sample Alteio_BWMinCont_79_FD_153466 | JGI IMG/M metagenome (GOLD analysis project Ga0207011, IMG submission 153466) | Enriched cells from forest soil in Barre Woods Harvard Forest LTER site, Petersham, Massachusetts, United States -... | ecosystem: Environmental > Terrestrial > Soil > Temperate forest >...
GTTCGCAGATTGACCGGCAAGGATTGATTTTTTTTCCCTTCTACCTCCGGCCAGGGATCGATGCAATATAGAAGGCCGCCCGGGGTTAACGCCCGGGCGATTCTCACCGCGGAAACACCCTGATAAGTGCCGATTTCCAGCGCCTGACGGGCACCCGCGGCGTATCGCTCCACAGCGTCCAGCTCGACAGCGCTGGTCTCGCTCGTCGGATTGATAACGTTCTCCCAATGCAAGAGGTTTAGAACGCGAGGGCGCCGAAAAAAAAAGTTCTCCAATGGCCGACTCATATCACTCGCTTCGGAATCGAACGTGATGTAATCCACCACCGTTTCCGTTGTTTTCGGCCTGAGGGTTTGTCCCTGCAAAGAAGGCTCACACCAATCTCTTAGCCTACTAGTTTCAGTGAACGATCAATTGAACTTGAAATCCGAGACTCGCAATACGCCCGAACGATGGAGGATACGCTCTCGGATATCGTTGGCGGTGCGACAATCTTACATCCCTGTTGAGCAAGCCGAGCTAACTTCGACACAAGCGTGCCAATGTCCCCGAGGGGAAAAGTGCCACAGCTCGAGAGTTCTTTTGCGCATCCGCAAGCTTGACTCACCAGACACGGCAAGCCGCTCGCCAACGCCTCATTCACAACGAGTCCCCAAGTTTCGCCGTAATCGCTGGGTAGAACCAGGCAGTCCGCTGCCACGTATGCCTGAGATATTTCCTTCTGGTTCAAAAAGCCTGCAAAAGAAGCTGGGGGAAACACAGATTCGTTTGTACCTTCAACTCGCGAAGAATCACTCCATCCTTCCTTTTCGGAATCGGAAACGACCCGGCAAGCGCCGCGGAGCTCCCGGCCCAGGACGCCCGCACCGACAAACAAAAGGTGCAGCTTCGGCAGCGTTCTTCGTTCGATCAGCGTCCGCGCCGCAGCAACGAGATCCAACGGCCGCTTCTTGGGGATGAATTTACCACAGAACAGAATGCAGAACGCGTCCTCAGGAATGCCCCATTGCTCCCGAAGGGCTGCGCGCCGAGGCCGGAGAGCCGCCCCCTGCATCGCGAAGCGCTCATTGTCTACGGCATATGGTGCCGGATATAGTTTGGCCTGTGTGACTCCAGATCTCTCATATAGACGCCGGTTCGCTTCGCCTATGTAGAAGAACCGGTCCACTCTTCGGAACAGCCAGCCATTTCTCATTCGTTTCATCGCTCCCTTCCACTGCGGCTGTGGAGTAAGATCGTTACTCTCCCCACGCAACCACACTTCAACACCCGCTGATCGTGCTTCCCGGACAGCTTGCCAATAAGCCGCAACCTGCCAGCCCTGTATCCATAGTGCATTTACTCCGCCACCTCTCAGCCTCTCCCGCAGTCGCTCGCGCAACCGGCACCGCCAGAAACTAGAGGGAGTAGCCCGCTGGTCGACCTCCAGGAAACGATGCGTGTAGCCTGACAGCGTATCAATATCCCAGGCAAAAGTTTCGCCGAATCCACCATCCATGGTGCGCCGGGTTCCGTGGTCGGTTAAATACCAAACCTCAAAGGGCACGCGCCCGTCCCGCGCCAAGGCTTGCCAGAGTGGAACCTGGTATTGAATTGGATGGGTCGTGAGAATTGCTAGCATAAGGCTGCTTGTCCCGGCTTATCGATCCAACAGTCCCGGTGTCTGTACGAGATGATCATTTCGAAAGGGATTGGGTAACGCGCTGCGGCAGACGTTGAGCGGGCACTCCCGCCACTACAGTGCCGGGCGACACACTCCTGGTCACAACGGCACCGGCGCCCACCACGCAGCCATCTCCTAGTTCCACGTCCTTTAGAATCACAACCTTCGCCCCGATCCAACAGCAGCTCCCAATCTTTACTCTGCCGACGTGCATGGGCTGCTCATTTGGTTTGAGACCCGGGCCAAATGCGTGATTGGAGTCTGTAATGTATATGTCTGGCCCGAACATGTTGTGACTTCCAATCTCAACTAACCCACAGGCGTCAATCATGAGGTTCCGGTTGAAGTAATTCCGGTTACCAATCCGGATTCGAACGTCCTCGTAGTTCTCATCGTTAGGCCAAAGCCAGCAACCTTGAGTGAAAGTGTTGTAGGAACCGATCTCGATTTGTGAACATCGACGCACCCTTCCCAAGCCTTCGATCCGGTTATGTACTCCAGCTCTCATTCCCAGAGAACGGTAAACCACGAGTCGAAACCGGCTGGCTACTCCACGGCTCGCAGTCAACAGGAGATATTCAAGAAGGCTTCTCATCGAATCTTGTGGGACCGGCGTACGAACGCCAAGAAAGTTGACGCGCGCACTGGATTACGACTGCGCCAGATGTTAAGCGCGTGCGTGAAGAAAAGTCCCAGACCTTCAAAGCAAGATTTCAGCAAATGGTTTCTTGTCGAGAAGCGTAAGTGGTTCATTAGCTTGAGAGGCATTATTCCCAATATCAGCGGGAAGGGACAACGCCGCGCAGCAAATGCCAAGTCATTGCACACACCTGAACGATGCTGGGCAGAAACGTCCCGCGCAACGGTGGTTTTGTCGTGCCAAATATGCACGCCCGGAAGGAAATGGATTTCCCAGTTCCGGTCGAGCAAGCGGATACAAAGGTCCGTCTCCTCTGATCCGTAATAGCCTGGGCCAGGAACATAGAATCCACAATCGCGCACAGCGGAGAGCCGAAGAATGTGCCCGCAGCCAATAAACGCGTGAGTTGGCCGAGGTTGCGCTCTTGGATTGGGTTTTGCGCGGTCCGGGCTAAGGACGTCGAATGCCACCGCCGCTAGTCTCGGATTCATTTCCATGTGTTGTACTGCGATGCCGATTTCGTCATCGCTTATAAACCATGCGTCGTCATCCAGGCTGAGGTAGAAATCCGCATCGTCATCGCGCATGAGGTGATTCCGCGCCTCCAAATAGCCTTTGGACTCTTCCCAACGAATCCAACGAACCGCAGGATACCTGGAACGTAGGTGCGGTGTTTCGTCCTCGGACCCATCGTCCAAAACCGCCACTCGAAGCCGCGGATATCGCTGGCGTACCGCTGATTCGACGGCTTTCGGTAAGACTCCACAACGATTGCGCGTCACGATACCAACGAGAACTTGCTCCATATTGTGGCCGGCCGCCTGATGATTTACCCGGTTCTGTGCCAATGTGCTGATGGTCATTTCGTCACAATAAGCCGGCACGCCCTGGCCTTGCCGGATAGGGTAGCACCAAACGCCGTTCTGCCCGCAGGAACTTGGAGGATGGACGCAAGAGAGAACAGCTCAAACAGGAGAAGTTTAAGATAGTCAGAAAATCGGTTGCGTCCGAGCACTTTCGTCATCACGTAGTGGCGGTTGACGAGTTCCATCTCAGCGACATGCGCCGGATCGAGCTTGTGACTCCCGGGTTGCGAATCGTGATAGATGCGGGCAGTCCTGGCATTGGCCAACTTCCAGCTCTTGCCCACCGTGAGCGAAAGTGTCACATCTTCCATCAATGAATAACCCTTGAAGTGGTCAGGAAACGGTGGATCAGGCAGGGCTTCGCGCCGGTATAAAGTGCACCCTGTGTTCAGCCACTGTACTACCACGACTTCCGGAAGATCTTCGCGGTCTTCCGGAAGTAGATTGACTGCCGGACCGAGAACACTTCCGGCATACGACGATTCGGGGCGGTCGTCGAGCAACCGGAAAACGATTTGGCTGATCCGCCCCGGTGACTGATAGCGTTGGTTGGTGATCATTGCATTGACGCCGCCAATCCTATTGTCGGATTGTAAAGCGCGCCATAAACGACCGAAGCAATCTGGTTCGAGAAGTATATCGTCATCCATGAAACCGATCACCGGCTGGGAGCAACCTCGAACTCCTTGATTGCGTTGACTTGCGGCGCCGGCCAAGTCTGCTCTGTGCCATGACACCACGGACTGTAGACTCGTTACTGTCTCAACACAGAGCGAACGAGTGCTTCCATCCGCCGATGCATCCACAACGCTTACCTCAGCCGGCTGGACGGATTGATGCGAAAGGCTTTCAAGAGTCCTCCGCAGGGCCGCGGTGCGGTCTCGAGTTGGGATTACCACTGCAATCGGTAAAAGTTCGGCCATCGGATAAGCCTACTTAGGTCCAACTTCTTGCACGTGTACCTTTGAAAGCACTCAGGAGATCACAAACCTATCTGAAGACCTCAACAATTTCGTTTTCCGGCAGTGCGCGCGGAGCAGCAAACAAGTTGCAACACCAGGTCAGCGAAGCTAAGTCTGCGATCTCCTCACCCTGAGGAATTCTTTGTCCTTCAAAATCGTCGACATAGAAAAAGCGGTAGCCTTTCAACGCTGTGGCGACAGATTCGACATCCGATCCTACTTCTCCGAGAGTCTTAGGATTCAACTCAAAACAGACAACTGGAGCTTCAGGGCTTTCTAACAGAGTTCGTGCCCCTCGCAACACATGCGCCTCATACCCTTCAACATCGATCTTCACCAACGTTGGCCTGCAGCCGATGGACGCCGCTATGGAATCCAGAGTCAATTCTGAGGACCATGTCAGCCTGTGGCCAGCTTGGGAGTTGACCGTGTCCTTCCTTACTTGCGCGTAGAGAGAATAGCTGTTGTCGAAGGCAACCGAACATAGTCCACCCGCTTTGTCCGACACCGCACAGCACACAACTGAAACTTGCCCGTCCAACCCCAGCCTCCGAACCGATTCCGTAAGCTTAGCGAACGTGTCGTACACCGGCTCGAATGCGAGGATGCGGCAATTGGCCGATTTGCTGGCTTGCGCCAATTGGGTGGCCACGAACCCGACATTTGCCCCTACATCAAACACTAGAGAGTCCGGATGCCTGCCGCACCACGCTGCCATCAGCAGAATTTCAGCGCGCGAATATTCCCTATTGTGGAAGGGAACTTCGCCCGAGAAGTCCCCAACATGACATAAGAAAGGATAACCTAACCCACTTCGTGCCTTAAAGGATCTCACTCCCAAGACGCGCAGTGATTTGAGGATTGCTTGGCGAAGAGTAGTGCTCATCGGAACTCTGTACAAGATCTTAGCATTCCGAATTACCTGCGGCTTCCCACATTCAGTGACCCGCACACTGCAGCCACAAAACGTCCGCCCCTGTGCCTGCCAGGGTTACCGCAGCTGCCGACGCTGGAACTGCTCTACAGGCATTTGCTGCCGTCTGGTCGGTACAGATGCATCCGAACGAGCGAACGCTAGTGAACGTGAAGCCGTTGCCGAAGGTATGTGTGGCGAATCCTCCGGTGAGGGCTTGGGTGTTCGTGTAGATTTTATCGCTTGTCGTCAAGACTCCCGCTTCATACAGCTGCGGATGAGCTTTCAGCGTTAGATTAGATACGGGTGTGGTGCTCGCGACTGAGAACGGAGGGGTTCCAGTCGGCAACGTGGAAGTAATCGGACCTGGGAGAGAAAGAGTCCCAGTCGTGTTGGAACTGGGTAGGATCGAGGAATCACCCACTAATCCAGTATCGTTGAATTTGTAGGGATTCTCTACAGTGCCCACGTTTACCGAAAAGGCCATCACTTGCGGATAACTCTGCCCTCTTACTTGAAGCGCCGACGTGCACCCGATGTTTCCCGTGCTCGAGGGAGTACCGCCGGAAGCCGTTCTCCATATGCAATACTTCGTAGCCCCAGCGACCGGATACCACTGGATCTGATTGTAATTGGCGCTCGTCAGCGTAGCATTTCCACGTTTGTCAACAGACGTCGCACTACCAGCCGTGCTTCCTGCAGGGCCGAAAGCAACCACGGCGTAGGTGTAGCTGGTGCCGCCCGAAGTGCCGCCCTGCGAGAAGCCAGTGATAGAAGGTGTAGGGATCTTTGCAATATTAATTCCTGGATACGACCCATCCCAACTCAAGAACTCCGTGCCCGTCGCGCCTTGTTGATGCTTAATCAGGAACGTTCCGCCCGCTGTCCCTCCGCCCGACGCTGGAATGTTCTGCAACGTTATGTCGTCAGGAGCGGAGGTAGAGCCGCCCAAGTATCCACGTAGAGCCAGGAGCGGAGACGACAGGTTACTGCCAGCCGAGGGAATTGTGTTGGTCTTAGCTCCATAGACCATCAACTTGTCTTCCATGATATTCAGGTCGTCGGATACCGCATGGATCTGTTGCTTCCACCACTGGTTAAACGTAGCGTTCGGGAAGTTATTGCCACGCGTATAGACCGTTCCCGTTCCGCTTATATCCGTACCGATTACCTTCACCTCATTTATGTCGGCTCCCCATGAGTTGCCATCAAAGAGCCATATCCCGGACGGGGTGTTGTACCAGTATCTGCTAAGATTTTCGCAGCCCCCAGGAGCAGCATGATTTCCCCTGACAATCACGGGGTGTCCTAATCCCCCACCTGAGGAGTCATTGTTTACATTGATTCCCTGCATACTGTTCTCATCGAGATTTCCTTCGATGATGTCCACATCAGTAAGCTGGTCAATACGAATGTCGGCTCCTGCACCAGAAGTGCACGATCCGCCATTGCTGGTAAATTCATTGTCCCGCACGAGCATAGAGCCGCTCTTTTGGTAGATCCCATATAGACAGTTGTGGATATTATTGTGCTTGATGACTTCGTTCTTGGCGTTGGCCGAGTCGCCAATCATAATTCCAACTGCCGCCGTGGTCGCAACCGCGGCGTTGCAGTAAAAGGCAGAATCTTCCACGCGGATGTCCTCAACATTGACGCCTGAGACCGGGGAAATAGATACTGAAACCCAAGCTTGATTCGAACCTTGGTAGGTATTGTTGACAAGCCGCCCATCCGTTGTGTTCCAGATTCCACCCGCTCCTGTCTTGTCGATATTGATTCCCACCCCGGCATTGGATCCACCTTCTATATTGAAGCCTTGAATCTGGAAGCCGTCTACGAACTCCATGTCGATCATCACGCCCGAGGCTGGTCCAGCCCATACGATGCGCACTCCCTTTCCGGCCGCACCACTTCGGGTAGAACCATCGATGATGAAACCCGCCTGGTTCTTGATCAGCCACGTTTTGGTTAGCTTGATCGATGCGCAGCCGCCGAAGGAAAGAGTTCTGCCGGTAATCGCATCGTTCGATGCAGGAGCGCTGCCGGTGAGCGCATTGAGCGCCGGCGCGCTGTCTGCTGCGCCGGTGCAATCAATCCCAGATACATCGCGCACATCCAGGAATGCCTTCGCCTGACGAGTCGCGGCATTCCCGGCGCCGGACCTGAGGTCGAATCTTGGCGGTATGCCTTTTGACGCAGCAGGAGTCGCACCAATCGTTCCATCGTGAGTTTGCGCAAACGACAGAATGGTTAGCCCGGCAACGCCGAGGTTCGCCAGTATCCTCCGCCTTCGCGTTGTTGCCGCAAATTCCACAGTGATCAGCCTTGGGCTATCGCCAGTTCCGCAGCGAGTCGTCGAAATTCTTGCCTTTGCTTGAAAATATCATGGTTGGCTGAGAGAACCGAAAACGCCCTGGACACAAGCTCCGCCCTGCGAATGGGTGAGTTGACCATGTCTCTGATACCCTTCGCGAGTGCATCACCGCTTGACTCGGTCACGACTTCCGCAAATTCACACTGGCGGGCGTAGCGCACCAAGCTGCTGTACTCGGGCCCAAATACGAGAATTGGCCTGCCGCTGGCCATATAGTCAGCGGTTTTGGTAGGAAAGCCAGCGATCACCACCGCTGCTTCTTCTTTAGCGAAAGAGGCGGGCAGGAAAAGTATATCGGCTCGGCAAAGCGCTCGTCGCAATTCAATATTTGAAACCCAGCCTCGAAGATTGACGAGATCGTGAGACCAGCCCATTTCCGAAAACTGTTCTTTGGTGAGCGGGATGTATAAATCCAGGCAGCACGTCGGCACTCCGTAACGCTCAAGGCTTCCGTTCTGGATAAGTCTGATCAACGTTTCTGCATTTTCAACTATTCCTCCCGCATAGAGGATGCTCACGGGCTTCTTGACGAGGCCTGGGGGAGCGACATCGATCATGTCTTCAGCTGCGTAGGGGGCTATCGCAGGGAGTTGCAGTTCGGATTCTCGCCCACAGGTATCTCGCACAAGTTCCTGCATCCCGACGCTTACGCTGTAAATATGCGCGGCCTTTCGTATCGCGAAACGAAAGAGCACCGGGAAGAAAGGCTTCAAGGAAGGAACTCTTCGCTGCTGGGTGTGAATCCAGTCATCGTGAACTGCCAACACCAACGGAACCGACGTCAACCACGATGCTATGGCCGCTGCGATAAAAAAACGATCATGCACAACACTAACCATCAATTGAATTCGCCGCCGAAGAATGATCCACGCGCAAAAAAGAGCTAGTAACGGCACCATCAGCCAATCAATCACATTCTTGATCCGCCCGAGACCCCAGCGGCCCCACCCCTTCGTGGTCGGAAATGGAATGTGCTCGCAGCCCAAACGGCCCTCTTGCGGAGATACGCGCAAGTAACGCGAACTGGTCAGCACTGCGATTCGATGGGGCGGGTAATCCTGCAGCAAACGACTCATCAAAATAGAGCCACCGGCAAGGTTAGAGGGTGGGAAATCACAGATGTACAGCAACCGCACTGCCTCTCCGGTGGCCTGCGCTTCTTCCCGATCGATCTGGACTGTACTGACTCCGCTCATCTAGCACTAGCTTTCGAAGGTTGCCGCCGCAAGGGAGTGGGTTTGCAGATTGTACACGCGCCGCATCCAATCCGCCGTAATGCGAATGCCATCTTCCAGGCTGTATGTATCCTGGTGACCAAGATCGCGCAAGGCCTTGGAAACGTCGACGCGCTTATGGTGAGTCGTGAGGATTTCGGAATCGCGATACACCGCCAGCGACGGATCGGCCCCTGTCACTTTTAGGATTACATTGGAAAGCTCTTCAATGGTGTGCTGGCAATTCCCGCCTATATTGTAGGTCTCTCCGGGTTTGAAATTGTCGACAATTGTCGCCAGAGTTCGCACCGTGTCGGATAGGTAGGTCGATGTCCGCGAGTGGCCACGGAAGACGGTCCAAGGCAACCCGTTGAGCGCACAATAGAGGAAGCGGCAGTTTACCGAGCGATAAGGACTGTAGTATTCGCCGGGACCGTAGGTATTGAACAAACGCACTACCACCGACTCCGTGCCGTATTGCTGCGTGGAGTTGCGGATCTGCATTTCGTTCACCCATTTGGTCATGGCATAGTCGTTCATCTGCTTGATCTCGTGCTGATCCATGACGGTTTCGACCATCAACTCCGGCCAATCGCCATACACTTCCGAAGAGGAGAAATGAATCAGACGGAATTTGAGCCGCTCTTGCAGGCGAATTATATTCTTCGTGCCGACGGCGTTGGTGCGCCATAGGGTTTCATAGAAGTCTTCCCCATTCCAGCGTCCAAATTCGGCGGCGCAGTGGTAAACGTAGTCAAATGGCCCGAGAGACTCCATCACACGCTCGATTTGGCGGAATTCGCCCACGTCGCAGCGCGCATAGAGTGGCTGGCTGACATCAGTGCGCACCGAGAAACCGACCTCATCGGACTGGTGCGCACTATCGCAAGAAACAACATGATGCCCGCGCTTCCGTAGTTCAGATACCAGTCCAGCCCCTACCGTACCTAGACCTCCTGTAACTAAAACCCGCATCTAATCCTCACCTCACTTGAAAAATGATCACCTATCAACTGACGAACGGGGTCCCCTGAACGAAATGCTGCGTTCGCTAAATTTATTTCCTAACGAGCTTGAGACTCATCATTCTGCGCCCGCACGAGAAATGGACTCTCTGCGAATGCGCGAGCTCGTAAACCAATCTGTCCGTACCAGGAGTCGATCTTACGGCCCCCGTAGATCGGACTCTCGACGACCTCAAAACTGGTTCTGCGTGGAACAAATTCAATCTTATGATGTCCCATATCTTTTAGGTGCAGTTCCAATTCGTAAATCCCAGGGAGAATTGGAAACTCCGAGATGCGGAATCCGATCGCAACAGACTCGCCCGCGCGTACAGGCGAAATCGTCTGAAAGTCTTTAAAGTCTAATCCGGCAACGCGCTGGCCCTCCATAGTGAGCACGCCGACGTACATTCCCGGATCCGCGATATCGGTTTTTGCGGTGGCCGTGACACGAATCTCCACGTCGTCAAAGGTCTTAATCACAGGTCCTTCAGACGAGGTGATTAGGACCTCTTCTAAGATGAAACTCTCAGTTTCCGCGGGTTCGATAGTTGGACTCTGCTGATTCAGCCGCGCGAGATAGCCATCAACGACTTCATTAATCTCTCCCAGGGTGACCATCCCACCGCGATCCAACACAATGCCGTTTTGACAGACCGCGCGCATGGCTGACATGTTGTGGCTGACGAATACGATCGCTCGACCGCCGGTGCTGATCTGGCGGAACTTCTCGAAGCATTTCTTTTGAAACTGGGCATCGCCGACAGCCAGCACTTCATCGACCAGCAAAATTTCAGTCTCCATATGCGCGGCAACGGCGAATGCAAGGCGTACGTACATGCCGCTGGAGTAGCGTTTGACGGGTGTATCGATAAACTTCTCCACTTCGGCGAAGGCGACGATCTCGTCGAACTTGCGCGCGACCTCGGCTCTCCTCATGCCTAAGATGGCGCCATTCAAAAAGATGTTGTCGCGCCCGGTCAGTTCAGGATGGAAGCCGGTGCCAACCTCGAGCAGTGAGCCAATGCGTCCCCACACATCGGCATGGCCCCGAGTGGGCTCGGTGATGCGGGAGAGGATTTTGAGCAACGTACTCTTCCCTGCTCCGTTGCGGCCGATGATGCCGACTACTTCTCCGGGTTTGATTTCGAAAGATACGTCATTCAGCGCCCAGATATTGGGCTTCTCAGCGCTGGAGCTATTCCGAGAATGCCGCAGAGCCGAGCGAAAGTGGCGAAAAGGCGAGACAAAGGCGTCCGTGATCACATCACGGATGGTCTTGTAAGACTCTCGTTCCCCGATCCGGTACTGCTTTGCGAGTCCCTCACAGCGAATGGCTACGTCAGTCATTGAGTTTGGTTACACCACATCCGCGAAAGTCTTCTCCATGCGTCGATAGTAATACAGACCACCGACCAAAACGAGGGCCACCACGACCACCGAGACCCAGAGCATGGCGCCGGGTGCCTGCGCCTTGCCCAACAATGCCCAACGAAAACCTTCGATGACTCCGGCCATAGGGTTGAGCCCGTAAAAAGGCCGCCAACGTGCGGGAACAAGCGTACTGGAATAAGCGACCGGCGAAGCGAACAACCAGAACTGTACGATAAAATTCAACGTGTACCGGACGTCGCGGTATTGCACGTTGAGTGCGGAAAGCCACAAGCCCACTCCCAAAGCAGTTGCCATGGCGAAAACTACGAAGAACGGCAGCGTCAAAATTGCCCAGGTGGGTCTTATGCCATACCAAACCATCATGCCGACTACGAGAGTAAATGCGATGACAAAGTCGACCAGGCCAGCGAGGATGCTCGCGAGGGGAACGACCAGCCTGGGAAAGTAGACTTTTGTGATGAGACGCTCATTGGCGACAACGCTGTTGCTGGATTCGGTAAGCGCATAGGCGAACAATTGCCAGGGCAGCAGGGCCGTGTAGCTGAATAAAGGATACGGAATCCCATCGGACGGTACTTTAGCTAGACGTCCAAAGAAAAGCGTAAACACCAGCATTGTAAAAAGCGGCTGGATTATCGCCCATGCAGCCCCTAAGGCCGTCTGTTTGTAGCGAACTTTGATATCGCGCCAAGTTAGGAAGAACAGCAACTCTCGATACTGCCATAGATCTTTGAGTCCAAGCGAGATCCAGCCTTTGCTGGGTTCGATCCTTGTATGAGGCAGCTCAGATCGTTCTACTAACGGCTCCGAAACCGCGCGCGAGGAAGTTGCTTCCATAATGGTCACGTCAGACACGAAGGATTTCTCCGCCAGAAAGTACTCTGCGGAGCCATGGACCGCTGAGATCGTAACAATTGCTGCTGTCGGCGCCAAGCTGCGAGAGCATCGCCGAAAAGATCTCTTGAGCTAGTTAGAAAAATATATAGGTGTCGTTTCCAAGTGTCAAAGTTGAGTTCCGATTCCATGGAATCATCCGCGAGATTTACCACTTGGAACGTAAGGTCCTACCTGGGGAGAATGAATCTCCTCATGGCAACTGGCACACAATGTGATCAGGTTTTCTTCTGAATCGTCGCCAGCGTGACTGCGAAACTGTTTGTGATGCACCTCCAAGTTTGCCACTGTGCCGCAAAATTGACACCGCCAGCCATCGCGACGCAGGATCTGCTGCCGCAGACTCTCGTACGAAGCTGGATCCAGTCGCAACCGTGTGGGTTTCAGGCCAAGCGGGTTCACGAGGCGTTCTCGGTAAGGCCTTTAAGAAATGCGTGCCTTTGCTCTCCGGGCAGAAACTTGAAGAATCTCGTCATCGAGAACAGCAGTATTTCCGGATCACCATGGTCTAGGTTGGCCCCCGCCAGGAAATCCGCACAGATCATCTCCAGACAGTAACCCCGGGATCGATCGCTTCCCAACATTAGAGCCGCCGTCTCGATCGCCCGTTCAATGACGGGCATTTGGCTCTGGTAGAGTTTGAAGTAGATAATCTCCCACGGTTCCGTTTCCCGCCCTGTAAGTTCCTTCTCGACCTCCTGTTTAAACTGCTCCTTAGGCATTTCCCGTGCCCGGTGCAACCAGGTTGCACAATCGAAGCGTTCTCTGTCCCGCTTGGCCAGCTTGGCCAGTTCCAGCCCCTTCGTCCAACCAACTTCCTTCAGCTGCTTTCTCGCCTGCGGCGGCAGGTGTTCATGAATCGACATCAGGTAATAGGCCTTTCGCCGGGACCCGAGAAACCGCCTTTCCAAGAACTGGTCGAACGACTTCAGGTCCTCCAGCCTCCAGTACTGTCCGGCACGAACCTCGCACAAATAGCGCCCTAGTTCGACAAACTTGGTATCCCTCTCCGTCTCCTTGCGCTGCTCCCAGGCCAGAATCTCGTCAATCTTGCCCAATACGAACATAGCGCGACGGCGATTGAACTTCGGCGGCATGGGCGGATTCTCAGT
>Ga0207011_1182_pt1 | contig 13009 bp, 18 predicted proteins | sample Alteio_BWMinCont_79_FD_153466 | JGI IMG/M metagenome (GOLD analysis project Ga0207011, IMG submission 153466) | Enriched cells from forest soil in Barre Woods Harvard Forest LTER site, Petersham, Massachusetts, United States -... | ecosystem: Environmental > Terrestrial > Soil > Temperate forest >...
CCACGCCGAAGTGTTGCATAGCTAGATGCAGCGTCCAGGGGGTCAAATCATCTGTCTGTCTAGTTCGCATGTTGGTTCCTTCCATCTGCGCTTGCGCGCGGTAAATAAGTCCAAAGAGTTGTCGTCATGCGGCCCTTGCTTGCCGCGTGAAATAAAAATCCGCTGTGCTTCCTTCCATCTCAGCCAAACTCGCGAGACGGCGGCGTAAATCTCTGAGGAGCGAATGAAGGCGTTTGGAATCATCCGGCGCGACATCGAAAGCGTCACAGGCTAGTTTCCACGTCGCGCGAATCGCGTGAGCGAACTGGCCGTGATTCCAGTGTGTTATGGGGTAGACATTCCTGGTGATGTTGCTGAACACGAGGGTATCGACAATCGCTGAAATGTCCTGCGAGAGCGCGACGCATTCCCCGTCGTAAGAGCTACCGTCTGCGTGTTCCAGATAAGCCGTGAAGTCCCGCCAGACCTCTTCCGCCGGAATCTGGCAGGCTGGGTTATTGTGCATCTAAAATGGTGTCCTTTGTAGTTGATTGAATTTCCAGTTGATCTGCAATCTGGAGATAGCGGGCCAGAGCTTCCGCACCTTCGAGCTTCTCAATGCGCTGGCGCGTTACGAAATCCCGGGCAGGGCCGAAGTCGTGCGGATGTTGGCGGAGGTAGATCAGCAGTTCAGCCAGTGCCAGCATGGTGGGACTCTGCCGAACCGCCCTTGCATCAGCGGTACCCTGCCTGACGGCGTCGGGAAGCGCTGAAATATCGAGTTCATCGACTGACATCTGATGGTTGCTCCGTTACAACTTCAGCCGTGATGATGGTGTCCTGAGGCGCGGGAAGTTGAGCGATGGCCGTGGGCGGAGGGCCGCCGCCGACAAGCCACAGGTGAAGATTCGCAAACAGCTTTTGATTGTTGTTACCTTCGGGCTTATCGTCTGAACTACTGGACGCGAATTTGGGTGTCAAACCCGAATGCAGTAGGAAACGGTGTGCTGCTGTGATCCTGAGACTCATAGGTTGCTCAACGTCGGTATACACGTCCATTAAGAATTGGAGTGGTGATTTCTCCGGGTGGTCTTCAAGCTCTCGAAGCACAGCGCGTTTAAGCGCCGATGCTACCTGATTCTGGGAACCGGGTTTGCGTCCGCCTGTGCGCTGCCGGGTGGCTACGGTAGTATCAGGCTCGGGATGGTCTTTGACAATATCCATTTAACAATTACTCTTTTACGTCTGCCGAATAGAACATCGGTCCAGTTCGGCTGACAAGTCCGTGGGGCCAGAGAATGACGCGAAGATCCACGATGGTCCTATGCATCAGCGATCCAAAGCGGACCCCGTGCGGGTTGCCTAATCGCCGTCCCTGTGCATACATGGTGCTCGCCGCGCTGAACAGGCTATTCAGGACGCTGTCAGTCTGCTTCAGATCGAGCACGGGTGGATCGAATGACGGAGTGAATCCCAACTTCTCCAGTCTCGTGCCGCATTTGGCTACGGTACGCAATGTCGGCCACAACATAGAATCCTCGGGAAAGTGTGGCTTGAGCAATTTGGCGAACTCCTCAGCCCAAGCGGCGGTAGTCAGTTTCGCGGTTGAGGTCATTGTGTTGGTTGCGTCCATGTGTCACCTTCATTCGTAGAAGTAAAGAATTCCATTTGCTCTTTTGCTTCCGGCGTAAGGTCAATCCCGGAAGCTACGGAGAGCTTGTTTGCAAACCCAGTAACGCTCCGTTTCTGAACGTCCACGCCCCGCCCTGCGCCTGATTCTGCAAGACGTTTCCCGAAGACGGCAGAAGTCGAGAACTGTAAATCCCTGCGCGTGACTTCGCACCACATTTTGTATGCGGCAAATAGTTTATCCGTCCTGATCGAGTAGTGCGAAACAAACTGGCACTCGGCGAGGAAGAACCCATTCAGCGGGTCCATTGCCTGCTTATACTGCGTCGCTGCAATCTTGGATGCCCGCGAAATATGAAGGCCTTCCTCCTGCCAGCGCAAGCACCCTTGTACGGCCCAGGCGAGCATGGCGGAGCGAACCTCCGGAGTGTTTAACTTGTCCCAAAGACTCCGGTCCTGCTCCGCCTTCAAGAATTGCCGCTTAAAAGGGAAGATATGCAGACGGCTCCACATAGCGTCGTCGGTCTCAGGAATCTCCGGTCGGTCATTCGCTACCAGCCAAAGTTTTAGGCGCGGTTGAAATGTGCGGTTCCTTGCGTGAAGGCTGCGAGCCGTGATCGGATCACCTCCGCCCGTCAGTGTCTTGACGGTCTGAATGTCGAACATTCGCCCCGGATTCATTTCACTTGCGTAGGCGTATCGCACGCCTTCCAGCCGCGCTAGATCATCGAGCGGTGCGTCACCGGACGTAGGGGGTTTTCTCAACAGGGTGTCAAAGCCGATATTCTGCGCGTAACTTCCTAACATCCGGCCAACGCTAGCCTCCAGTGATGTTTTCCCCGTGCCTGTGACGCCGTAGATAAAGAAGAACGCTCGTTCAGTAGTGACGCCAGTCAGACTGTACCCAAAAGCCGCCTGCATTTCAGCGGCGAAATCTGCGTCTCCGCTGGTGATTTCCTTAATGAAGCCGTCCCAAATATCTGAGCGCGCCTCGGGATCGTAGGCGGCATCAGCGATTCTAGAAATCAGATCCTCTTGAGAATGAGGTTGTAGTTTCCCGTTGCGCAAATCGACTGTTCCGTTTTCGCAGTTTAGTAGGTACGGATCGGTGTCTAGTTCATCGACAGAGACAATGATTGTGGGATCGCACTTGAGCTGCTCCAAACAATCCTTTTGACCTTTGTTAGAGCGCAAGCGGGTTGCCTGAGAAGCGAGACCTTTAAGTCCGTTCTGAACAGCAGTTGAGTCGTTAGCCATTTTCCAGCACCTTGCCGCGTGTGCGCATTTCTTCAGACAGCGTCGTAATGAAACTCCGTGCGTGGCTCCATGCTTCAGGAGCCCAACGCTTCGTGTCCCAGACAAAAAACTGATTTAGGGCGGCGCAATACTTCACCAGATGCCCGTTGCGGTTCACATATCGCTGAGCGTTGCCCACGTCGTCACTGGTGAACAGTTCCAGATCTTTTAGCCCCGAGCGGCGGGCCATTAGCTGCTTCGCATCGTCATAAAATCCACCACGGCGCGATACGTGTTTTCGCATGTCGGTTTCGGTGTAACCAGCCTCGGCACAGCAATGGTCAATGTATGCCTGCACGGTAGGCCAGTCCGGGGGCGGCCAAGTGACGGCAAGGAGGGTTCTGTACTGTTGATTGATGCGAACGTGCCGCGATCCGCTGGCCGGGTTCCAAGCGCCTTTGGCCGCGCCATATTCCGGGTTTGCTGCGGCGTTAGCCTCTGGCCGTGGGCCTGTCCATGCCGGCGCGGGGCAAGGTTCGGCGAAGTAAGCGGCGGGGCGGCGTGCGGCTTCCGCCGCGTCAAGGAACTGCTCTAGAGTAAGGATTGCACCATCGGGGCCGATAGCGCATCGGGTGGACCTGTTTGGACGGCGTGGGTCTCCGGCGTACGACAGGCTGAGGGCATGACCAACACCGGGCGGCGTGATCGTGTCTGTTTTCGGGAAGACCTCAGACTTGTTAGGGGGGAAGGCGAGCGCGACTTGCAAGCCGCCAAGCCACAGCCGTATGGTAGCAGCGGACGTGCCGGGTTCGGCGAAGACTGTGGCGTGCAGACCGCCCGACTTGGTGCCAACAGGTATGACCGGAAGATCGTGCTTCTTGAAGTACGCGGCAATCGCGGCGCGATCAAGCGGCCACAGGTCCACGTCCAGCGCGGCGAAGGACGCTGTAGCGTCGTCTTTGACCGGGCAGAGACCAATAGGCGATCCAGCTAGGTGGGCGGCGTAGGTATCGGAGGTGACCGGCTGGTGTGTCCAGGAGACGCGGGATTCAACTTTTCCATCGTCGCGGACGGTTCCGGTGATGTGTACGCTTGAGTAGTCTCGGTCGAGACCGCAGTAGAGGCGGGCGAAGCGCTCAATTTGAGCGGCGGGGATTGCGTGAGGGTTTATCGGAGGCATGTTGGGTAGCGGAGAGCCATTGGGCGTGGGCTTCTCTTCACGATCAGTCTAGTAAACGAATCGGGAAATCCGATCAATTCCGGCTGAGAATCTGATGGGGGCCGCGCGGCGCGGGTCTCTTCACTTGAAGTATATAAAATGACCCGAGAAATCCGATCACTTCCGGGTAAACACTTGAAGGAGAGCCGGGGAACGAGGGCCTCTTCATTTCAAGTATAACAAATGACTTTCGAAATCCGAACGCTTTTGGATGCGGAGGAAGTAAAAAGTACGTTTTGTTGATTCTATTGACTCGACCAGTCGGCTGGGCGGCTGGAATCGGTTTTTCCAGTTAGGATTTACTAGAGAAGGTTTGATTTCGCTTATTACAAAGAAGGTGAAAAATGGCTTCTAGCCGACCAGCGGTAACTTAATAGAGAAATCTGGGTGCGTCTCAAGCGTTAGCCGCGCTCCCGGTCTGCAATTCAAACGACCGTTTGAATTGGAGCGCAGCCCGCCCCGCGATGCCGAGCGGGCGTAACGCCCGGCTACCCGGCGTAACCCCGGCTACCCGGCGTAACCCCGGCTACCCCGCCGCAATCCGCGCGACGCTAGTCTTGCTCAACCCCATCGCGACAGCAATGCTCCCCAAGCTCTCCCCAGCAGCCCGCCGCCGCCGTACCGCTGCCCGGTCACACACGACGGCGGGCCGTCCGAGTCGCGTCCCTTGGCGCTTCGCCCGCGCCAAGCCTGCCAGGGTCCGTTCCGATAACCGGACGCGCTCTTGCTTCGCTATCGTTGCAAGGATCGAAAGCACGGCATCACGGAACACGCCGCAACTGTCCAAGTATTGCTCCGTGAAGCTTCGCCAGTTCACCCCGGCTGCTGTCAACGCCTGCAAGTGTTGAAGCGTTGCCAGCACACCCTCACGAGAGAAACGATCAAGCGACCAAAACAACACCAGATCGTGCTCACGCCTCCGCGATGCGTCCATCATCGCTTGGAACTGTGGACGGTTCGCGCTTGCCTTGCCGCTCTTCCGTTCCACGTACTCCCTGGCAACCGTCCAGCTCTGCCTCACGCAGAACTCCCGCAGTTGGACGAGCTGATTCTCGGTGTCCTGTCCTTTGTCTTTGGTGCTGACGCGCGCGTATATTGCGATTCGCATGATGCGCAATCGTACCACAAAGGGTCCTTTCTGGCACGATTATTCACCCTTAGAAAAACACTTACTAATCAGTGCGCGCGTGACACGATTCACTCACCCTTTTTGGTACGAGCTAGAAGGAATCGACGCGGAGCTTTGGTTACGGAAGCAAGCACGCATGGTGGATTACTGGCGAGTGGTAGCCGATTCGTGCGACGCGGAACGCGGGCCGAGGACAGTGCGCCAGACCGGAAGTCCCTCGCCGCGCGGAGTGAATGACGGAGCGCGGGCCGGGGGCGGATGCCCCCCCTGTGAGTCGATTCGCTCCGCGCTGCTCTCAAGGAGAGCGCGCGCCGAAAATCACAACTGTTTTCGAGAGTTCAATAACTTAGGTAACTATCAATTATCTCTTTAGCGGTAAGACTTACCACTGAACAATCATAATAACAAGTTCATCTAGTTAGAGACGTTCCCCCTGGCAGCCCTGGTCACATGACTAGGGGTCAAGTATAGTAACTCCGATAAAATAAGTGCCGCACACACGCTTTCCTGTGGCATGATTCAACCATGATAACTATCTACGTACTCGGAACCTTGGGCGAGAAAACGAGGGCGGGCACGCGATGACCCTCAACGCCCTGCTCAAAAGAATCCGCCGCGCCCTGGCGCACGCTGACCGCACTCTGAAGACCGCGCGCCTTCGTGGTGGCTACGAGGATAGCAACGTCGGTCGGTACTACATCATCCGCGTTTCCCAAAACATCTTGGAAGACCACCATATAGACCTTGAGGACCTTGGCCATACCCTTGGCGTTCTGCCCGCTGGCGAACGAATTGAAACTGTTGCGCAGCATTATGCGAGATTAGGTCTTCGATATGGAGGCCCGGGTTGCCCAGGGAATTTCCAACCCATTCAGGACGAAGCTGTCCGCGCGGGGTGTATTCATCTTGTGTTGAACTGAGACAGTCATGAAGCATAGTTTTTCTCTTCGATTTCCCTCCCTTCGATTCCCCTCTCTTCGACCGCTGCCCGCCAATGTTGATCTCCCGATGCTTCGCCGTGACGTGGAGAAATTGGCAGCGGAAGGGCACGAACTCTTGCCCAAAGACATGGCCTTCGAACTGCTCGAAAAAGCCGAAGGGAAAGGAAAGGATAAAAAGCAAGCGACTCAATTGCTGCTTCAGTTGGTTGCAGGTCTCAAGCCAACAGTGCGCTCCAAGAAACAAATTCCCGCAGGCCGAAGGTGACGGCCACGGCATCATCACAACAGATCGGGACCCGAGTGATACCATTGGCCGGATGGAAAGTTTGTCCGGCGCAGAGCCACCACAGAAAGGGCCACGGTTGAATGTCCACAGAAGAAATCCTAAAGTTGCTGACGACGGAGCGAGACAAGCTGAACGCTGCGATTGCTGCCCTGTCCGGGGGAGCTAAACGGCGGGGCCGTCCCCCCAAGTCGGCTACGGTCGCCAGCGTTGCGACGGTGACAGCACGCAAGCCCGCCCGCAAGCGGCGGGTGTTCACAGCGGCTCAGCGGAAGGCGCAAGGGCTACGCATGAAGGCAATGTGGGCCAAGCGAAGAGCGGCGGCGAAGAAGGCGGGGAAGTAAATGAAGGGCTATGTCGAGACGGTCCCCAAATGATCCTGGAATGGAAATGGAGTTCTGGTAGCGTGGAAGCGTGCCGGGTTAAGAGATAAGACTAGTCATGGGCAAAAATACATACGACTCCGAGCAGTGGGAATTGATGAATCGGCCTGAGATACAAGAGAAGATTCGCCAGTCTCTTAAGGGGCACCTTCGTAGCTTTCTCGATACTGCGCCAGATGGACGGACGCAGGAACGATTCTTAGAGGTGTTATCGTTACTCAAGACGTATTTCAAGAAAGAGCTTGAGGAGTCAGAGACCGACTACACGGAACTCGTTTTGGCAACCCTGACGGCAGCAATCAATGGTATCCCCACGGAAGAAAAGCTGAGGGCAGTCCGTGACGCTCTCCCCCCATTACGCCCGATGAGCACTGAGGAATGGGAGCGGTTTGAAAAGTCGTTGGAGCAACGGGGTAAGGATGGCTGGTGGGATTAGGAGAAGGGCCGATACCCTACCCACGCTTTTTTCGAGTGTGTTAGAGTTCGGGCGGAAGGGAAGCTTGAACGATGGAAGACTATACTTTCGTGAAGCGTGTGACAGGAACGACAAAGGAACTGTATGTGTTTGCGACGAAGGACGGACGAACCGACGAACTCAAAAGCATGTCTGCACCCGGACTCACTAAAGAGGATATGTGGGCAAAGCTGCACAAACAGGGCGTCCCGGATGCGGAGATACAAGCCGAATTTGAAAGGGCTGACGCTCAACCATGAAGCACTGGTCCCATTTGTCGCCTAGCTCACTCTTTCTTTGCGCTCTAGCTATTTCCGCTGGCATTGCTTATTGGTGGAGCTATGGGGAAAAACAGCATGAAATCATCATTGGGCTTATGGCACTGGTCATACCGCTGCTTTTGTTTTCTGTTTTTGAGTTAAACGGCACTTGCGACGAACTCCGGGCCACAGTTGCACGGCTTGAAGAGCGAGTATCTGGACTAGAAGAGTGATGCACCGTTTGTGCCGTGGGGCCAGTGGCGGGGCCTGGTATCGCCCCTCTGCTAGCGTGTAAGCGTGCCCGCCGGAGCCTACCGAACCTGCGTTGTCAGCTTCAACACGTCTGACGGTCGCCTGTGGTGCCACGTCACCATGGCTCACTCGGTACTCGAAGCCCTCCGGGAAGGGCTGGAATTCTTTGCCGATCCGTTTTGGCATGGACCGAAGCCGACACCGGAAACGCTCTTCAAAGTTTCCTTGGTGGGGGACGAAAGAACCTGGACAGTGCCGGGCCATCGCGCGTTGTGAGCAGCGGGCCGTGGGCCTAGCCGCAGTGCCCAACGCGCCACGCCGTTTATCTCGCGCACAGCAGACGTACTCAGTGATCCAGCGCTCAGTGATACCATGGCCGGGGTGAAAGTGTGTTCGGCGGAAGCCGCCACAGAGGGAGGCGACGCGGAGCGGGCGCGGCAATGTGGATCGGCCACGTGCGCGGAAAGGGACACGCGGAGGTCTCGTTCCATTTCGATGGACCAAAACAGCTAAATCATAGATAATTGTGGGACGGAGGTAGCGAACAGTGAACGGGCAGTGGGTTGGCCAGTATAATGGCTCGAACCAAGGCACATTGGTAATCGACCTCGATGACCTGGGCACCCAGTATGCAGGCCGGATCTATGCATACGATAACAACCTTGACTTACCGTTTGCGGTGGCCTATATTGCGATCCCTCGTGGCGTAACAACATTTCGAGAAAAACTTCGACTTTCACCGATTGATCCTAGAACGCGGAATCCGGGCGTCTGGACGGACGACGTTGCAAAGCTTTTCCCTGGTGTGACGTTCCCGGAAATGGCTGACGTGATCATGACGTGGGAGGGAGACGCCGTTTCGGTAGAGTGGAAGACCGACATCGGTACGTCCAGCCGAGCTAGGATTTTAAGGTCGCGCGCGGCGGAACCCACAGAATACGTACCACTACCGGACATTCGAACTTGGGAGCAATTCAAGACTTACGTGAACGGGCTTGAGCATCGACGCTATATTTTTCGCGGCCAAAAGCAACGGTGCAGGCTTCGGACAACGTTTCATCGAACGGGCAGGGCTGACTTAGTTCGATTCGTCAATGAAGACATACCGACCCTGCATCGCCATTTGAGTTCACGGACGAACCATATCTTCAATCTAACCGTCCCAGACCAAAACGGTGCGTTTTTCAATCTAGTTCAACACTATGGTTATCCGACTCCTCTCCTAGATTGGACATACTCGCCATACGTGGGCGTGTTCTTTGCCTATCACCATGTTAAGAACAGTGAAGCGGCGACAGCAGGCGCTGATGACAAGGTTCGTGTGTTTTTATTCGACCAGAAGCAGTGGCGTCACGATCGAATTCAGATGACACAACTTGTAGGCAACCATCTGCACTTTTCTATCATGGAGTTCATCGCGCTTAACAACGAGCGCCTAATACCTCAGCAGTCGATCTCAAGCGTTACAAATATTGACGATATCGAGAGTTATATTAAGACGCTGGAAGCCGGAGAGAAGGCGTATCTGAGCATTATTGATCTGCCTATCGGTGAACGCCCACTGATCATGAGGGAGTTGAGCGCAATGGGCATAACGGCAGGCTCCCTGTTTCCTGGTATCGAGGGGGCTTGCACTGAATTGAAAGAGCGGATGTTTCCGAACCTGTAGATATGCTTGACGACCGAACACAATCCATCTCCGAACGGGCAGAAGCAGAACAATCTAACGTGAATCGACATTTGGAGCTATTGGGAGATACCTATGACCTGACCTCTCGTATAGAAAATCTATATGCCTCCCTTCCATCAACGTGCCGCTTCCCGCTGGATGCGGCCAATAGCGACGCTACACATGCGGCGAGTGTCAGCATATATCTAATCGCCTTGTGTCATAGAGAAGTGACCATTGAGATGCACAGTCTTCTTCGGGGATATCGCAATGATTCGCTCTTCCACCGTCGAAGAGCAATAGAGCTTTGTGCTTACGCTGCGAAAATGAAAAGGCATCCCGCGTTCTCTCGAATTTGGCTAAACTCTGGGGGCTCAGAAGAAAAGCGGGAAAAGTTTCGGCAGAAGTTCACGAAGCTCTTTCCAGCCGATGATCCCGACTTGACGTTTCTTTCGAGTGCTTTCGAGGAAGCATCAAGAGCCATGCATAACAGCCTCACGGCGATTGCGCATTACTTCACAATCGAGAGGATGGAGGAGTTTCCCAAAGTCAATCTTTTCGACATCACCCATCCGGCAATGTTGGTGGCAACTTTCCTTCAGGCAATGGCCTGCCATCTTGTTATGATTCGGGTCTTTCGAGGGGCGTTGGGCGGCTACGTCGTCAACGGAGCCGGATGGGAGCGAGAATTCAATTCAGCAAGGTCTTTCCTCGACGAGAAGGGTCCACAATGGGTGCCGATGATAAAGGCGGCGAAGGCTGCCCTTGGTAAGCCGTGAGTTCCAAGCCCAACGCTTTATACCGATTTTATACGGAGAGGCTTCTTTTGGGGTGTTTCGTGCGTTTCGGATGCCAATAAAATCAGTAAGCTGCGTGTTATCAGAAACCATGTCAAGTCGTGGTTCGAATCCATGCCGGGGAGCCAAGACTTCAGTTTCGAACTCGCACCCTCATTTTGTTGACAGCATCGCGCTGCTTCGAAATCCAGTTGCTATCCCCAACATTCGGAACGTGTTGCAACTTGCACCCCTCTCTGCAGGACGAACTGCGGTGCTGCTGCGTAACGCCGCCCGTGAGCCTCCGCCGCCCACTTCGGCGCCGAATTTCTCCGTTTTCTCCGGTTGATGCGGATTCCGGCGAAGGCGAACACTGATTCCGGAGGGAACGCGAACGGCATTCCGGGCCGAAGGCGAACAGTTCTCGGAGCGTAGCGACGCTGGCACCTCGATTGTGCAGGATGTGTTCGGCTTCGTCAAGGAAAACCTGTCCGGAGCGCAGCGGAGGAAGAGCGCCGCTAGCGGAGAAAGGGGTGTGGGGAAAGGGGCAGCAGCCCCTGTCCCCACCCAGCGCTGGAGAAACCAGGGAGAGCGTCAGCTCGACGGCTGCGTCCCGCCCCGCTTCTTGCGCATGGAGTCCCCCCGCATCTCGATGCGATGAGCATTGTGAACCAGGCGGTCGAGGATGCCATCGGCGGCGGTGGGATCGCCGATCTGCTCGTGCCAGCGGGCAACGGGAAGCTGCGAAGTGAGGATGGTCGAGCGGGTTTGGTAGCGGTCCTCGCAAATTTCCCAGAAGTCGCGCCGTTCGCTTTCGGCGAGCGGAGCCATGGCCCAGTCGTCGATCACGAGGACGTCGATGCGGCTGAGTCTGGCGAGCAAGCTGCGCAGACTGCCGTCCGCGCGAGCGATCGCGAGGTCGCGGAACAGCGCAACGGCGCGCGTATAGAACGCCGAGTATCCATCGCGACATGCCTTCTGCGCGAGGGCGCAAGCCACGAAGCTCTTGCCGACGCCGGTGGGGCCGAGCACGAAGATGTTTTCGTGTTGCGCGGTCCAAGCCGACTTCTGCGTCAGGGCGCGGATTACGCTCTTGTCCAGTCCGCGCGAAGCTCGGTAATCGATCTCTTCCACGCAGGCGCCCTTCAGCTTGGCGGCGTGCAACCGCCGCGCCAGCGCCTGATTCTCGCGCCAGGTCCATTGCTGATCCACCAGCAGGCCCAGCCGTTCCAGGAAACTCAGATCGCGCGCCGCCGGATCTTGCTCCTGCGTCTTCAGCGCATCCACCATGCCGAGTAACCGCATCGCTGCCAGTTTTTCCATCATCGGTTCTTGTAGCATGGGGGGCTCCTTATTCGAAGTAATCCGCACCGCGGATGTTGTCGTGCGGCGGCGTGGACGCGGGCGGTGGGGACGACACGGGCGCTTGGTCGAGCGAGTTCTTGAGAATCGATTCGACGCTCTTGTAACGGCACGCGCCGGTGAGCAAAGCTCGTTCGGCGGCGGCTTCTACGCGACGCGCCGAGTACTTCTCCGCCAGCCGGATAATGCCCAGGCAGCCGCGATAACCCATCTCGGGATGCGGCTTGTCGTTCATAATTCGCTCGAACAGACGTGCGGTGTGGGGGCCGATCGTTTCTGCCCAATGCACCATGCGGGAAGGCGTCCATTCCAGATGCGCGCGATGACTTTTCGGGCGATGTTCTTCGCTGGTGACAGCCTGTCCGCGTCCGCGATGACGCAGGTGCGACGCAACGCGCGTGCCTTTATGCAGGATCTCGACGGTGGTGGGTGTCGAGCGGATCTCCACCAACTCATGCACCAGGTTGTAGGGCACGCTGTAGAGATTGGCATCGAAGCTCACGTGGTAATCGATGTTGACGCGGGCGCGCGACCACTGGCTCAGATCGAACGGCTCAGGAGGCACAGGCTTCAAGGCAGGTCGGTCGATCGTTTCCCAGACGCTGGCTCGGGTGCCGTCCTTCTTGCGGAAGGGACGATGGTTCAGTTTTGCCAACAGTTCCCGGATCGCTTCGTTGAGTTCTTCCAGTGAAAAGAACTTGCGATGCCGGAGCGCCGCCACGATCCAACGTTGCGCCACCTGCACGGCGTTCTCGACCTTGGCCTTATCGCGCGGCTTATACGGCCGCGCCGGCACGATGCCGAAGCCGCAATGCTGCGCAAAGTTGTAATAGGTCGGATTCAGATCCGGATCGTAACGATGCGCCTTGGTCACGCCGGTCTTCGTATTATCGGGAACGGCCAACGCCGGAATGCCGCGAAAATGTTCGAAGGCATGGACATGGCCGCGCAGCCACGCTTCCATCTGTTTATCGCGCGTCGCCTCGGCCCAGGTGTAGCTGCTGGCACCCAGAGCGGCCACGAACAACGGTGCTTGCCAGACTTCGCCGGTGTGGCGGTCATGGACGGGAATCGTTGCTCCTGCCCAATCGACGAACATCTTCTCGCCCGCTTTATGCTCCTGCCGCAGCACCACGTCGAGCTTGGAGCGCCACCGCTGATACAGTTCACAGAATCGCGAGTAGCGATAACCGTCCGGCTGCACCTGCCGGTATTCCTCCCACAGCAGTTGCAAGGTCACGTACTTGCTGCTGCGCAACTGCTCGTGGATCGCGGCGAAGTCGGGTCGCGTGCGCGCTGGGTTCTCCTCCGCGATGCTGGGTTCCCGACGCGGGAATAGCGCCGCTTCCACTCGCGCTTCATCCCAATCTTCGGGCAGAGGCCAAGTGACCCCCGCCGCCTCGGCTCGCTTCAGATACTTGTGAACCGTGCTGATCC
>Ga0207011_1183_pt1 | contig 12992 bp, 8 predicted proteins | sample Alteio_BWMinCont_79_FD_153466 | JGI IMG/M metagenome (GOLD analysis project Ga0207011, IMG submission 153466) | Enriched cells from forest soil in Barre Woods Harvard Forest LTER site, Petersham, Massachusetts, United States -... | ecosystem: Environmental > Terrestrial > Soil > Temperate forest >...
CGAATCCGGCTTCAAATACGCTTCCGCCTGGTTGTCGACGGTACCCGTGGCCGTCTGCGCCTTGAGGTCGAAAGAATCGTCTCCGGAGAAGTGCACCTCGACGGTGCCCTTGCCGCTCTTCATCGTGTAGATTCCCGTGCGAATGAAGTCGCCGTCAAAAAGAATATTGCCCGACATGGTGAACAGCGTGACGTTGGTCAGCCCAGGCTGCAACACCTGTGCGTTGCCGCTGACCGAGTTGAAGTCCAGCTTGCCTGCGCACTGCGTGCAAACCAGCGATCCGCCGGTGGTGCGCACCACGATGTAACCGGATACCTCTTTAAGGTGAATATCGCCGGCGACGCTTTGCAGGGTCATGTCGCCCATGACCTGCTCGACGTAAACCAGCCCGGTCTGGGTGCGCAACTGCAGTTCGGCTTCCTCCGGCACAGTCAACTGAAAATTGGCCTCCAACTCATTGGCCGGCGCGGAACTATCCAGCACTGTGGCGGTGACATCGATGCGCTCGTCCGCCTGTTCGGTGTCGATTCCGATCTTATTGGAGGCCTGCGTCGCCGAGACGATCACCTCGGAGTTTTTAGAGGACTTTACTTCGATGCGTCCGTTGGCCACGTTCTGCAGCACGATGACCGGGCGCCCTTTCACGGCGAAATGCCTTTCGAAATGCTGCGGCGCCGCTTGCACGAAAGCACAAGGCAAGAGGAGCACTCCCGTGCCCAGCGCGGACAGCATTCCACGTCCCACTGTTTTCAGGCTCATGTTAGTATCCGCTCCCCCCGCGTTCCATCATCACGGATATCAATTCCGCCTTCTGCTGGTAAGCGCCGCTCAAATATTCGCGCGTCAAATCATCCTGCGGCTGTTCTTTGATGCGCTGCTCGCAATCGACGATAAAGTTGTCCACGATATCCAGATTCTGGCGCAGCGATACGTCCACATCGGAACTGCCGGCAAGCTGCATGGCCGGAAGATGGGCTTCGTCGTCGGTCAGCGTTACGCTGGTGTCCTGGTAGAGGGTATCGTTCGCGTTGCGAGCTTCCGTGGACTGCGCGGCCGGGCGCTGGAGCTGCAAAGCGGTGGCGGCGATAATCAGCAGAACGACAGCGGCGGTAGCCAGGACGCGGGGCCGGAAAAACTCGGATAAAGTGGTCCACCAGGCGTTCCGCGCGCCGGACCGGATGATGCCTTCCGCTTCCAGTTGCATGCGCAGCGAGGCCCACACGCGGCGCGGTGGTTCGACTTCCGCGGGAAGCAAATGAGCGGTAGCGACGATGGCGGTCAAATCCGCGATGAGATTCTGGCAGGAACTGCAGCCGGCGAGGTGTGCGCGCGCCTCTTCAGGCACGGGCACAAAGCCCTCCTGTTCGAGGACCCCTTCCACTTCTTTACACTGCATGGCCGTATGCTCCGCGACACGCTGCTTCGGAAGTTACTTCGGCTCGGCTCCGAACACAACTTTGCGACGTGTCTGCGCCTGCTGCATGCACCCCGGAATTTTTTGTATTGTAGCTCAATCGCTAGCTTCCCGTCTGTGTTTTCGCCGCGTGGCGTTCTTGCCGCGCCTGCTGACGAATTTCTTCCTGCAGCAGGTCGCGCAACCTGGTTCGCGCCTTGTGCAACTGCGATTTCGAATTTCCGACCGAACAACCCATGATCCCGGCAATCTCGTTGTGCTCGTAGCCCTGCACGTCGTGCAAAACAAATACCGTGCGGTACCCCGGCGGCAGCTTATCGACCGAACGCTCCAAATTGACGCGATCCACGGCTCCGCTCAATCGCAAATCCGGGGCCCCGACGTCCTTCTTCAGTCCGCCGCTCTCTTCGTCGGACTCGGTGGTTTCCTCGAGGGAGGCCACCGGAAGAACTTTCTTGCGTAACCGCATCAGCACCACGTTCACCGTCATGCGGTGCAGCCAGGTCGAAAACGCCGATTCGCCCCGGAACGTCGCAATCTTGCGGAACAGTTGCAGAAATGCTTCCTGCATCAGGTCTTCCGCGTCGGAAGGGTCGCTCACCATGCGCAAGCATAAGGCGTAAACGCGGCGGCTGTGCAGCTCGTACAAAAACTCAAAAGCCGCAGCGTTTCCGGCTTGCGCCAGGCGTATGGCCTCCCCTTCCGTCAGCGCCTTAGGCGGCTGCGGGGCGTTTGATGCGATGGGATCGCTTGGTCTGTTTCGGGCCAACGGTCCAATAACCGCGCATCCACCCTTTCGGATGCACCGGATACCTCCTGGAGTTGTCTTTGCAACGGCCCCCATACCCTAGGAACACACAGCGGGACTTTATTACTCGCTGAGTTTATGCCCGGGAACCGAGTCTAGCAGGCTTGATTATTCTCTCTCGATTAGGGCCATACGTCTACGCCGGGTTGGTACGGCTTCGTAACGGGCGTGAATGTGCTCGTTTACGGATTTCTGGAACACCCCGACTTGGTCATCGGGGAGTACTACCATAAAGGACTTCAAAAGGACGATAGCCTCGCGTAAGCAGGTGTTCAGATCAAAGTGAGCGTCGTCCAGGGCGCGCCAATCCGCGGAGGGCTCTGCAGATGCGCCGCTGCCGAGATCGCAAGCTACTTCGCAAAAATCCTTGCGGATGCCCAACACCATCTCTTCGAGCGTATCAATCTTGTGGAGGAACTGAGAACGTTGCGTGAGGAGCAAGTGACTCAAAAGGCCGTTGATGCGAGCGATGCGCTGCTCCCGGGCACCGCGGAAGTTGCCGAAGTCAAGAGGAGCTGTGTTGGGAATGATGCCGAAGTGCTTTGCGTGATCCCCCACCGTGTGGAGGACACCCTCCACCGGCCGCGCGAACCGGGCGCACAAAGCCGGTATCACGAAGACCGCCCGGCACGACTGCCCTAAATTACCCGTCCGGCGGAGTTCAAGGGCCTCATTTAGAGAAACGCTGAACATCCTGTAGAAGGTCTCGAGTTGACGCGCACAAGAATCGAAGGCCTCGGCTTTGGCTGGGGGAAGCCAATGGCTCCAGTCCTCTTGGACAGAAGAATTCCGGGAACGAAGGGCGTGGGCGCGAACCCGCACGGGGTTTGTCTCCTAAGGGTGAGCAGTATATCAAAATAGGTTCCGAGCTCGGTAAGAATTTATTAGCAAAAGCTAATTCTTGGTGCCAGACGAGGCCGCAACTTTCATGGGCCGCAACGGATAAGGACGCAAGTTCCGACGCCATTGGTACTTACAGCCACGAAGGTGGTTACTGGTACGGTACGCTTACTATCCCCGACACCGGAGCTGTCACAGAAATTCCACATTCACATCGGGCGCTCGCAACGTAGCCGTTGTTCCCTACTTGACACGCTGGCGTAGCGGGCGCGGGTTCGCATTCTTGCCCTGCTATAGCGCTGGCCGCTATACTCGCCTGCGACATGCGGAAAGGATTTTCCCGTTGCCATTTGAGCCACGCGAGCAGTTTGAGCAGCGCCAGAAAAAGTTGCAGCAAATCCAGGCGCTGGGCCTGACAGCGTACCCACACGAATTTCGATGGAGCGACACGGTTGCGGAGTTGACAACCCAATTTGGCGCGACCCCTGGCGCGGACCTAGAGGCCAACCGCCGAGAAATCCGCGTTGCCGGGCGAATCGTTTCGTTGCGCTTGATGGGCAAGGCCGGGTTTGCGCACCTGCAGGGTGCGGGGAGGCGCATCCAGATCTATGTAAAGAAGGACATTGTGGGCGAGCGCGGGTTCGAGCTTTTTCAGTTGCTGGACCTCGGCGACTTGATTGGTGTGCGCGGGCATCTATTCCGCACCAAAACAAATGAGCTTTCCATTTGGGTGGAGGAGATATATTTCCTGTCGAAGGCGCTGCTGCCCTTGCCGGAGAAATGGCACGGCCTGACCGACGTGGAACTGCGGTATCGCCAACGCTATCTGGACCTGATTGCGAATGAAAAATCGCGCGAGGTTTTTCTGACCCGGGCGCGGATCATCCAGGAACTGCGGCGGTTCTTCGATGCCCGCGGCTATATAGAGGTGGAGACCCCAATGATGCACCCGCTGCCCGGGGGCGCTGCCGCGCGGCCTTTTGTGACCCATCACAATACATTGGATATCGACCTTTACCTGCGCATCGCTCCGGAGCTTTATTTGAAGCGGCTGACCGTCGGCGGTTTGGATCGTGTCTACGAGATCAACCGCAATTTTCGGAATGAGGGAATCTCCACGCAGCACAATCCGGAATTCACCATGCTGGAGTTTTATGAGGCTTACAGCAACTACCGTGATTTGATGGACATGAACGAGCAGCTCTTCGCGGAGTTGGCGAGAAAGATCACCGGTTCAACGCTGGTGCGCTACGCGGACGTGGACCTTGATTTTGCTAAATTTAAGCGGCTTTCGATGCGTGAGGCCATTGTGAACTACTGGCCGGAAGGCGCGGGAGATGCTCCGCGGATTGCCGAGCTTGCGGCGCCGGGAGGTCCGCGTGCAGCCGTGGAACGCTACAACGTCTGGGCCAAGAAGACTGACGCGCCTTATGCGGCTTCCAGGGGGAGCTTGAGCGATGGTGAGTGGACAGGCGTGTTGTTTGAGACGATGGCCGAAGATAAGCTCGTCCAACCCACAATTCTGTATGAATTCCCCACGGACATTTCGCCGCTATCCAAGCAGAAGCCGGACGATCCGAGCGTGACCGAGCGTTTTGAGATTTATGTTGCAGGAATGGAAATCGCGAACGGCTTTTCGGAGTTGAATGATCCGATTGAGCAGGAGCGTCGCTTTCGCGCGCAGGTCGCGCAAGGTGGAGACGCGGTTCCCAAGCAAGTCGACTGGGACTACGTACGAGCGCTGTGCCACGGCATGCCGCCTACCGCGGGCGAAGGCATCGGCATCGATCGTCTGACGATGCTTCTCACGGACTCGCCTTCGATCCGCGACGTCATTTTGTTCCCGCAATTGCGTCCGGAAGCGCCATCCAATCCGGAGCAAGGCGGCAAGCCGTAACGAGTTCAGCATGAAATTTGAATGGTTCGTCGCCAAGCGGTACTTGCGGTCGCCGTACCGCCCCGCCGTGCTGCGCCTGGTGACGGCGTTCTCGGTGATCGGGCTTGCCGCCGGGGTCGCGACGCTAGTGATCGCTCTCGCCATGAACACCGGATTTCGCGAGGTATTGCAGGACCGTTTGTTGGGCGTGACGGCACACGTGTCGCTGACCAAGCCTGGCGCGGGCGGCATTCGCGACTATAAAGCTGTCGCCTCCAGACTTGCGGCGATGGTGGGCGTGCGCTACGTAACGCCTGCGGTTTATCAGACCGTTCTGATGACGTTTGCGGGCGAGGCGCGCGGCGTAGTTACTAAGGGAATTGATCTCGAACGCGAGCGGCGCTCCGACGAGGCGTTGCAGCACATCATCGCCGGCAACTTGGATTTTTCGCCGGATGCCGATGGCATCGATGCGGTGCTGATCGGCAAGCAACTCGCCCAGGAATGGAAGGTGTCGCCGAACGATTATGTGACGCTGACCAGCCCGCAGGGTCGCTTGACGCCGTACGGTTTGCTGCCGCGAAGCCGGCGATTCCGAGTCGCGGGAATTTTTGATTCCGGCTTCTACGATTACGACGAGAATTGGTGCTTCTTGAGCTTGCCGGCCGCGCAAGCACTCTCTGGCGTCGTTGACGCCGTCAGCGTGCTCGAATTTCGACTGGACAAGCCGGAGCAGGCCGGCGACCTTGCACGGAAATTGATGCAGGCCGCAGGCCCCGGTTTTGCGGCTACCACCTGGATGGAAGAAAATCGCGCCCTGTTTCGTGCCTTGCGTTTGGAAAAGTTGGTGACCGCAATCTTCATCGGATTGATTACGTTTGTGGCGGGCTTGAACGTCCTGGTGGTGCTGTCCATGACCGTGACCGACAAAGCGCGAGATGTCGCCGTGCTCATGTCCATGGGATCCCGGCGGGAGCAGATTCGGAGCATTTTTTTGTGGCAAGGAATTGCCATTGGCGCGACGGGCACCTCTGCCGGCTTGTGCGTCGGGTACGCTTGCGCTTGGATCGCCGGAACTTGGCATCTCATTCCTCTCGATCCCCAGGTGTACGCGGTGCCCTACGTGCCGTTTCATCCCAGTCTTTTGGATGGCGTGTGGATCGCAATCGTGGCCATGGGCATTTCGGTCGGAGCAACGCTCTTGCCCGCGCGCGCAGCGGCCCGCCTCATGCCGGTAGACATCCTGCGTTATGAGTAAAGCAAGACCCGGTAACAGCCGCTGGGACACATCGCCGCAGGGGATGTTTTTTCGAGTCGCGTGCGGCTTTGGAGTGCGGTTTGCTCCTATCAGCAAGGCGTGGGCGTTCGGCCTAATCGAGGAGTGTCCTCCTACCTTGATGGGAATGAACTGCCCGCCATAAGCATTTGAAATAAAAGCAATTAAGTGTTTAGCGAAATGCCCGTTTTGGTCCTGATTTTTGGCTGGGCAAGGCTCCGCCATAAATGGGAAGTGAATGGGTCGCGGTGGGCGATTCGCAGATGTGGCACGGCAATTGCCTTTCCTGCATCTAACAAAGGGAAGGCGCTCGGTTCGCAGCCGTGCGCTACGGGGAATGTGGGCCTGTGATGAATTCGGAAACTAATATCGGGTCAGACGCAGCGGTGCTGGGGACTTCCGGCGACTTCCCGGACACGCCGGTGGTGCTTGAAGCGCGTAGCGTGAAAAAGGTCTACGGCGTCGGTGCGCGATCTTTGACGGCTTTGACGGATGCCAATCTAACTTTGCGGCGCGGAGAGATGGTTGCGATTGTCGCTCCTTCCGGAGCAGGGAAAAGTACTCTTCTACATCTCCTGGCCGCGCTAGACACGCCAACGAGCGGTACAGTATACTTCGATTCCAAGCCCATTGAAACGAATCAAGACACCACGGTGGCCGAATTTAGAAATCGCGCCGTGGGATTTTTGTGGCAGAGGCATCAATTGTTGCCGGATTTTACCGCCACAGAGAATGTAGCCATGCCGTTGTTGTTGCGAGGCGAGGCTTTCTCTCCCGCGATGACGACAGCGCGCAAATGGCTCGCGGAAGTGGGCCTGCAAGACCGGGCCGACCACCGCGCAGGGGAACTTTCGGGCGGGGAACAACAGCGCGTCGCTATTGCCAGGGCGCTCGTTACCAGGCCGGCCGTGCTGCTGGCGGATGAACCGACCGGAGATTTGGACGAGCAGAATGCTTGGGCCGTGTTCGAGTTATTACAGCGGCTGCATGGCGAATACCGGTTGACGTCGTTAATCGCGACTCACAACTTGGCGCTCGCCGCGCATTGCGACCGCGTCCTGACTTTGGAGCACGGCGTACTACGTACTCGCGTGGCTGCCGCAAAGGGGACCCCGGGGGAGAAGCGAGCTAATCGTGTTTGAACGCTACACAGAGAAAGCGCGACGCGTAATTTTCTTCGCAAGGTATGAGGCCAGCCAGTACGGCAGCCCGTATATCGAGACGGAGCACTTGCTGCTCGGCTTGATGCGCGAGGACAAGGCCCTGGCTAATCGCTTCCTGCGCCAGCAGGGCTCCATTGAATCGATCCGCAAGGAAATCGAAGCGCGCATTACCATCCGCGAGCGCATTTCAACGTCCGTTGAAGTCCCTCTCAGCGCGGAATGCAAACGAATTTTGAACATGGCCGGCGAAGAGGCCGAGCGGCTCGGTGTCAAGCACGTCGGAACCGAACACCTGTTGCTTGGCATCCTGCGCGAAGAAAAGTGCTTCGGCGCGGAAATTTTGATGGAGCGCGGCCTGCGCCTCTCCACCTTGCGTGAAGAACTTGCGCGCACCTCCGGCGAAAAGACCACGACAGCCCGTCCGAAGGAAACTTCGCTACTCGCCGAGTTCAGCCGCGACTTGACACAAGCCGCTTCGGAGGGTTCGCTCGACCCGCTGGTCGGCCGCGAGGGCGAAGTCGAGCGCGTCATCCAGATTCTCTGCCGCCGCACGAAGAATAATCCCGTGCTCATCGGCGAACCTGGCGTGGGCAAAACCGCCATCGTGGAGGGCCTCGCCCAGCGCATCTCCGACGGCGACGTCCCGCCCTTCCTCGCCGACAAACGCATTCTTTCTCTCGACCTCTCGCTTATCGTCGCCGGCACAAAGTATCGCGGCCAGTTCGAAGAACGCCTCAAGACCATCATGAAAGAATTGATGGAGAGCCAGAACGCCATCGTCTTCATCGACGAGTTGCACACTCTCGTCGGCGCAGGCTCCGCGGAAGGCTCCCTCGACGCCGCTAACATTCTCAAGCCCGCGCTCTCCCGCGGCGAAATTCAATGCATCGGCGCCACCACCCCCGGCGAATACCGCAAGTCCGTCGAGAAAGACCGCTCCCTCGAGCGCCGCTTCCAATCCGTGAAAGTTCCCGCGCCCAACGAAGAAGAAGCGGTTCAGGTCATCACCGGCGTCCGTGAACGCTACGAAAAATTCCACGCTGTCAGCTACACCGACGAAGCCCTGCGCTACTCCGTCTATCTTTCGAATCGCTACATTCCCGACCGCTTCCTCCCGGACAAAGCCATCGATTTGATCGACGAAGCCGGCGCCCGCGTGAAGCTCCGCCAGGCCAGCGTTCCCGAAGAAGTCGGCGAAGTGCAAAAGCGCGTCAAGTTCATCACCCATCGTATGGAAAGCGCCATCGCCGCCCACGAATTCGAGAAGGCGCGCTTCTACTCCGAAGAAGAGCGCAAGGAAAAAGAAAATCTCCGCGGCCTTCGCGAGCGCTACAAACTCGACGACGCCTCCACCGGCATCGTCACCCGCGAGGACATCGAGGAAGTCGTCTGCCGCTGGACCGGTATCGCGGTCACCTCTATAAAAGAAGATGAGCAGCAGAAACTTCTGCGCATCGAGCCCGAGCTGCACAAGCGCGTCATCAGCCAGGACAAAGCCATTACCGCCCTGGCCCGCGCCATTCGCCGCAGTCGCGCCGGTTTGAAAAACCCCGCGCGTCCCGTCGGTTGCTTCTTCTTCCTTGGCCCCACCGGCGTGGGCAAGACCGAAGTCGCCCGCCGCCTGGCGGAGTTCCTGTTTGGTTCGGAGAAGTCGCTGGTTCGCTTCGATATGTCGGAATTCATGGAGAAACACTCCGTCTCGAAACTTATCGGCGCCCCTCCAGGGTACGTGGGCTATGAAGAAGGCGGCCAGTTGACCGAGCGCGTTCGCCGCACGCCTTACTCCGTCATCCTGCTCGACGAAATCGAGAAGGCGCACCCGGACGTCTTCAACATCCTCTTGCAGGTTTTTGAAGACGGCCAGTTGACGGACGGCCTCGGCAACACCGTCGATTTCCGCAATACCATCATCATCATGACTTCCAATCTCGGGGCCCGCCATTTGCAAAAGCGCACTTCCATCGGCTTCCAGTCCGGCGCCGATGAAGCCAGCCTCAAGAGCATGGAAGAAATGGTGATGAACGAAGTAAAGCGGGTGTTCAATCCGGAGTTTCTCAACCGCTTGGACGAAATCATTATTTTCAACCCGCTCGGCGACGACGACTTGCTGCGCATCATCGATTTGCTTGTGGGGCAGATGAACGATACCCTCATTCACCGGCAAGTTCAGGTTGTCGTCTCGCCGGAAGCACGCCAGTGGATCCTCGAGAAAACGTGTGCTGACCGCAGTTACGGCGCGCGTCCTTTGCGGCGGGCGTTGCAAAAATACGTCGAAGATCCGCTGTCCGAGGCGCTCATTCAGGGTGGAATCCAAAGGCCTGCGACGTTGCAAATTTACGTCGCCGGGGAAGGTCTTTCCTTCCGTCCTGTCGGTGAGGCAACCCCGGTCGTCCACTAGGGAATCTGACACCAACATGTGTGGCCCTGGCGTCTGCGGGGTAAACGCACGGCCGGCCCGTACCGGGTTCGGCGGGAGAAGAACATCTTGGGTTTGGGGGCGCGGCCTTGACCAGCTCAACGGCCGCTCATACAAGCGTCTCTTTGCCGTTTGGGGTTATGCGCGTCCGGCTCTCGATCGCGGCTGCGTCATTATTGTTCGCGTTCGCGCCTTCGCCGCTTGCCGCTGCGCCGCGCGAGCCCCGTGCGGCTGCAGCGTCGTCCTTATTTGATTCAGATCCCTCCACAAAAGGTACCACCGAATCAGCGGTCGCCGGCGCCTCCGGCCGTTCCTTCCAGAATCCCCCCTCCGAGCAGCCCGGAACAATCATCGACCGCATCATCTTCATCGGCAATCGCCGCATTCGCAGCGACACTCTCAAGGCCCGCATTTTCAGCCGCGACGGTGATCCTTACAATGAAGAGACTCTGCGCCGCGATTTCCAGGCTCTTTGGAACACGCAGTTTTTTGAAGACGTGAAGTTGCGCGTCGAGGATTCTCCCGACGGGCCCAACCACAAGAATGTCGTATTCGAGGTCAAGGAGCGCCCGGTCATCCGTCGCATCCGGTACGACGGCATCCATTCCGTTTCCGAATCCGACATTCTCGATCGCTTCAAGGAACGCAAGGTTGGCCTCACCGTGGAAAGTCAGTTCGATCCCACGCGCATCAAGAAGGCCGAAGTCGTCCTAATAGAATTGCTCGGCGAGCACGGCCGCCAATTTGCGAAAGTCACGCCGCAATACGAGCGCATCGCCGCCAGCAACGCGGTCATCCTGGTTTTCAAAATTGAGGAAGGGCCCAAGGTGAAGGTGGGTCGCATCACCTTTACGGGAAATCACGCCTTTAGCAGTCGCAAACTGATTCGCGCTATGCGCCATGACCGTCCCTACGCCATTCCGCTGTACGTCACGGAAATCCCTGTTATGAGCAAAACCTACGACCGCGAAAAGCTCAATGAAGATCTCGAAGTCGGCGTCCGTGGTCTCTATAACGACAATGGTTATTTCAAGGTCGTCGTGAACGAGCCCACCCTCGAAAATGTCGATACCCAGGGCTTCCGCCTTGGGGTTCCTGTCGCCGGCCGTTCCCATGGAAAAGCGGTCAACATGAATATCAAAATCGACGAAGGCGACCGCTACAAGATGGGCACCCTGAAAATCGTCAGCGCCGATCCCGACAAAGCCCTCTCTCTGAAAGTCGATGCCCTCAAGACCATCTTCCCGCTGAAACAGGGGGATATCTTCTCCGCCGCCAAAATCCGCAAAGCCCTGCAGGATTACACCAAAGCCTATGGCCAATACGGCTTCATCGATTTCACGGCGGAGCCCCAGTTCGATATCGATGATGCCTCCAAGCGCATCGACATCACCTTGCGCTTTACCGAAGAGAAGCAGTACTACGTCCGCCGCATCGACTTCGTCGGCAACACCACCACCCGCGACAAGGTCATCCGCCGCGAGTTGCTCCTTGATGAAGGCCAGCTCTTTAACAAGCGCGCCTGGGAAATCAGCATCTTGCGCCTGAACCAGCTCGATTATTTCGACCGCATCGAAGAAGACAAGGCCGTGGAGATCAAGCGCAATCAAAAAGAAGGCACCGTCGATCTCACTCTGAAGCTGAAGGAAAAAGGCAAGCAGTCCATCGGGTTGCAAGGCGGCGTCAGCGGCCTGGCCGGCACCTTCATCGGTCTCACCTATCAGACCAACAATTTCCTCGGCCTCGGCGAACGCTTGACCTTCTCCGCGCAGTTCGGCGACATCCAGCGCAGCTTCATGTTCGGCTTCACGGAGCCCTATCTTTTCGACCGCCCTATCACTACCGGCTTTACCATCTTCTCCAGCCGCTATAGTTTTAACCAGGCCCGCCAGGAAGCCCTGCTCCTCGGCCAGTCCGTCAGCATCAACCCGCAGTTCATTCAGAATTACAACCAGAACAGCGACGGCTTCACGTTGGTCGCCAGTTACCCAATGAAGAAGCTCTCCTTCGCGCGCGTCGGCCTTACGTATGGGCTCACGCGCACAACCATCACGCCCTTTAACGATGCTTCCCGTTTCCTCTTCGAGGACATCCAGTTCCGCAGCGTTGCCGGCCCCAGCGCGCTCACGGGCATCATCTCCAGCACGATTACCCCAACGATAACTTATAATACGGTGGATAATCCGATTAATCCGCGCTCCGGTAAAAGCTACTTTTATTCCCTCAGCTTTACCGGCGGCCCGCTAGGCGGCAACGTCAACACCATCACCAACGTCTTCGACTGGAAGTATTTTCATCCCATTCAGAAGCATCGCAACGTCATAGGTTTCCACGCCACCGCCGCCTACACCACCGGTTATGCAGGCAAGGAAGTCCCGCCCTTCAGCCGCTTCTACATGGGCGGTGAAAACGACATTCGCGGCTATGATATCCGCTCGATTTCCCCGGTTACGTTTATCCCGCAAGCCTCGGCGGTGCCCATCGCCTTCCGCGATCCTACCTGCATGGGCTGCCCCCCCCGATCGTTCTCGGTCCCGGTATTGACCTACGTAGCGACCTTGCCCGGAGGCGACATTCAAACTGCGGGAAACGTCGAATACCGCATCCCCATCGTCGGTCCGGTTACCGCCGCTCTCTTCTTCGACGGGGGCACCGTCGGCATTGCTCGTCCTAGCGCCCTCCAGCTCGACCCCACCGGCTTCGCAACTCTGACCCAGCAGTTTCCCGGGTCCAACGTGAAGCAACAGCTCACTATCGCGCCGAACACGAATTTTCGCGTGCGTGGCTCTACGGGTATCGAGTTCGTCGTGCAATTGCCCATCGTGCAAGCGCCGTTCCGCGTCTACTACGCCTACAACGTGCACCGCCTGTATGAACAAATCGTGGCGCCTACGCCGTACATCGATCCAAAGGAAATCACGTTCTTGAAAAACGCTTTCGGCACCATTGACCCGGCGATTTTTCCGCTGCAGATCCAGCCGCAGTTGAACGCTATTATCAATAACCCGGGCCGGCTTGATTATTTCGAGCCCAAAACGACTTTTCGTTTCACGGTTAGCCGGACTTTCTAATGAAGTGTGAACTTCGCCGCGGGCCTGACCGCCAGAGCTTGACTGCAGCACCAGGGATTAGCGCGAATGCAAGGCGCGCCTTTACGTGGGGGAGGCAAGAGTAATGAAGTCGAGAAGCATTTGGAACT
>Ga0207011_1177_pt2 | contig 12959 bp, 12 predicted proteins | sample Alteio_BWMinCont_79_FD_153466 | JGI IMG/M metagenome (GOLD analysis project Ga0207011, IMG submission 153466) | Enriched cells from forest soil in Barre Woods Harvard Forest LTER site, Petersham, Massachusetts, United States -... | ecosystem: Environmental > Terrestrial > Soil > Temperate forest >...
GCCCAGGCCGGCACACATGATCAAGAACAGTTTGCGATTCATGGGATCACCTCTTGTCCCACGGCCAGATTTAGTTGCGCGGCCGCGGACAAAAACGAACCGATCAGATTGATATAACTCACTTGAGTGGAGCGGTAGGCTTGTTGAGAATCCAGAAAATCCAAGAGCGACGCCCCGCCGTTCTGGTAAGCGAAAGACACCGTGTCTCGAACCCGTGCGGCTCGCGGCAGATGGTTGGTTTTGTACGGCCGCAAGAGACTGAGCGTGCCCATCAGAGTCACGTATGCCGAGTTGACATCGCTCAACACCTGCGCCTCGGCGGCTTCTCGCAGCCGTTGCGTGCGGCTGATGTCGAATTGAGTTCGGGCTTTCTCCCCTTGGTTGCGGTTGAAGATGCGGAGAGGGATGTTGACGCTCGCGCCAAGGGTATTGTTGTCGAACGGATTGTTGAACGACGGATTGTGCGTGACCCAGGCGCTGAACGTCGGGTCGGTTGAGCCGTTGGCAACCGCGAGCCTGTAATCGGTCTGGGCTTTTTCGATGGCCTGCGCGGCGGCCTTTAAATCCGGCCGGGCGCTCAGGGCGTTGGTACGGAACTCCTCGAGAGGTCGAATGCTTTCGGAGAACTCATAGGGGCCGGTGACATCGAATTCGTCCACGGGCGTCCTGTCGTTCAAGAACTGAAGGAGTTGAATCTTCGCCGTCCGGAAGTTCACGGTTGCGGTGTTGATGTCTGTTTCGTACTGGACCCGTTGAAGCTCCAGGCGGTCCAGATCGGCTTGGGAGATATCGCCCGCGTTGAAACGGTCCAGGCTGATTTGGAGCTCTCGGTCCCAATAACTCAAATTCTCCTGCGCCAACTGCAGCCAAGCCTTGGCCTGCAAGGTTTGGACGAACGCGGTTCGCAGATTGAAGGTCAGGTTACGCAGCAGATCGGATTGGTTGGAGGCCGCAATTCCGGTTGCTCCATGGGCGCTATCCCGACGCAGTTCTCGCTTGTCTTGGCGCTCGTGGAGGTAACTCATGCCGGGCGAGATCTGGGTTCCCGCAAACGGCCGCCAGACCCCGTCAAATCGGGAAAGCTGCGACCCGTCCGTCGACAGGCTGAAATCCGGGTTAGGGCGAAAATAGGCCGTGGTCTCAGCTGCCCGCGACTCATCAATGTTGATCTGTCCCGCTTGCAGCGTCGGATTCGCAGCCGCAAATCTGTCGCGGAGTTCCTGCCAGGTGAAGGCGCGTTGCGCGCGCAGGTCCTGGGCCAGGAGGCCAACTAGCAACAGAAACGGAGACTGTCTCTTCATCCTCTACCCTCTGGCGACCTGATCGGCCGGGTTCTCTAGAACTCAAACCTTGGACTCGGACGAGCTAGAGGACAGGGGGCGCCCGGCCCAGTGGGTCCCCATGAAAGGAGCGCCCCACACCGAATTCTTCCAGTGGAATGACCAGGAAACAGAATAAAAGCAGAATGAGGAGAAAAGGAGCAACGGGCCGAATGTGATTCCCTTCCTCCAGTTGAACCGCGAGGAGAAACCCGCCGGCGTTTCCATTCCGCAGTGCGGCGTGACCGCTGGAAATCGATTCCAGGTCTTGTAGGCAGGCGCGGGCGTAGTCGTCTGAAACCGAGATACACGGGAAAAGAGACAGAGCGGCAAGGAATACCGAAAGTCCCCTGAGAAGTCGGACACGCAGGCTCCGCGTGCGTACGCGCTGCGACTCGCGCGACCAGTGCCAGACCAATGCACTGCCGCACAGCAACGCCCATACCAAATTTAGAATTGTGGCGATACTCGTCACTTCTTACCGATGTACTCCGCTTGTCCGCACTCTCGACCGCGTCAATTCTTGAACGTCCAGCTCTCCATTCTTGTCCTTGTCCAACCGATCGAATTCCGTTTCCATAAAACTCATAAATTCCTGCTTGGAGACCTTGCCGTTCTGATCCCTGTCCATGAGGAGCAGGAGTTTCTTAGCTTCATTTTCACCGGCGGCCATGTTCTCTTTTTTGCGGGCCGCTTTTTGACTTGCGTCCTGAGCTGCCGCGGCGGCCGGAAGAGCAAGTACCGCCGCGAGCATGCGGGTGATGTTAAGAACGATTTCGCGCCGCTCCCGCATGTTGGATTTCATCAACTTTTCTTCTTGCATGTTCAGTAGAACCAAATGACATCCGCCGCGAACATAAACTGGCTATGCCGGTTGGCTCCGTCGTAGGCTGGGTTGTCGAAGTTATGTTCCCAGCGCAATTCAGGGCGCATCACGATGGTGCTGCCGATCCAGTGGTTCCACGACAGACCGGTCTCGACGTAGCGGCCCTTAATTCCCGTGCGCTGGCCCCTTAGGTCGTCGAAGAACTCATTCCGGGAACTGATGAAGTCGCGGTTCCCCAACTGCCGGTTGAGGTAGCCCAGGATGGCCCATTCCGGGGCATAACAGGTGACTTCGTAGGCGTTCTTACACCATGCTCCATTGGAATTGGTTTGCACGAGCGTCTGTCCCACGGGATTAAATATATTCGGCGTTTTCCTCATGTATTGGTACCAGGATTCAACATCGAAATGCCATGTGGCGTTGATCTTGTGGTACCAGGTCAAATAGTAAGCGGCGAGGTTGTTGTAAGCGTACTTGCTGTCGTTCATCGAGTTGGAGCAAGCGTAGATCTGGTCCATCGCCTCCCGCCACGTGTATTGCAAGCAAGTGTTGAACGTTAGCTTTGCGTCCGGCTTCCAAGGAGCCACGTCACATCCCGGCGACACACCGCCTTGCCAGGTCCAATGGTTACTGATCCGAATGGTTGCATTCGCGCCGGTCTGCGTGTAGCAGTCATAGGTGTAAGTGAGGGAATGCGTGTACGTGTAATTATTGGGCGCCAACTGTGCTTCGATATCGGGCAGCGAAACGTAACGGCCCAGGCGGAGGTTCATCCCCTGCGCTACGTGCGGGAAGTACAGGTCGACATACGCCATCACCGGATCCCACCCGTATTGCTTGCCCATGGTTCCATCCGGTTGTATGGTCAGCAGCTGCTGACTGAAGTAGCCCTTGGCCGTAGTAAAGCGGTAATTCCCGCCGTACAAACTCGTGAAGCGGAAGCCCCAATCAAAGTGATCTGTCTGAACCGTGTCCGGAGTACGTTCGATGTAGGTAGCCAACTGGTCAAGCTGCATGGAGTTGGGAATTTGGTTATAGGCCGCGGGTGAATTCGCGTATTTGCCGCCGACCGATTCCGTGCTGCTACTGAAGTTCAAGCCGGCGTCGGCCCAACCGTAGATCTGGATATTGTGTCGTTTCCACCAGTCCCCGTGCGGGCCGGTTTGCAAAGCGGTTGTGAGCGGATAGGAAGTGGCGTTGTTGTATCCGATCAAAACAGTCCCGCCGATAGGCCACAGAGTGAAGGGATACGGCGGATTGCTTTCGGGTGGCGGGTATCCACGATGTTTTGATTCCTCTCCTCCACCGGGTACGGAATGCCAGTCGTCATAGTACGCTTTCGCAAAGCGTCCAAAGAATCCTAGCGTGTTTTTCGCCGCACCGGCGCCCACCGCCGGAGCTGGCGCGGGGTCGGGGAGCAAGGAAGAAGATTCAGGAGTAACACCGCTTTGCGGTACCGGTTCGGCCGTGGCGGCGGTATCGCCAACTGCGGTGGGTGCGAGCGCAACCACAGGTGGTTTGGCGGTCACGTTCTCGGCTATCAAGGACGGACCATTGGCGCCTTGGCCGACTGGCGAAGGGGTCAACTCCTGAGCGGAAACTTCTTGAGCGTAAACGGCTCCCAGTAGCGCGATGGCGAGGAGTACAAACGGTCTTTTGTCAGGCCTTTTGAGGAGCACGGTTTTCCTTCCTTCTATTTCTCGTAGGCCTCCTCAGAGAATCTGAGCGTGGACCAGGCAGCCGAAATCAACAGGGGTCTGGCTGTTCGCAGCACAGGGTCAGCGAGTCGTCCAACGAGAAGCGAAGCTCCCCGCAGCTGTGAAATCCAGTATCGGTCCCATACCGTGAAAAAGGCATAAAAAGTCATAACAATAAGACAGTGGACATGTAGTAATTTTTTATGAGTCCTATAAGCAAAAGGCTGGCTGAATCAAGGAACCGGCACCAGTTAGCAATCTGCGTGGGCCTCAAACGAACGGGGGAGATTGTCTGAAAACGAACCGGGTCAGATTCTGGTGGCAGCAGTGACTGAAGGCGATGGAGTTGCATTCCCCAGTGCCGGAAAAGGCAGCTCAAGGTGCCACCAGGTGGTGCTGGTGGCTGGAAGGGCAAGGGCAACAGCGGGTTGCGCTAAAGGAATCGACACGTTCACGGGAGGAATGAATTGGATATATCCCATTTCAACCGCACGCCGCTTCCAGACCCTCAGAATCTGCCGGACCCGCTGATGAATCAGCCCGTATTTGGCCGCGATTCCTTCGCAGTTCCAACCGAGCACGAAATAGAGCTGAGCCAGTTTCCATTGCAGATCTGGCCGGTCATGTCTATCGAAGCTTGGCACTTGTGCGGGGAATGTGACTCGGTTGGCTCGTATCGCCAGCCGCAACTCGTCCATTCGAAGACCTTGAAGTTGTTCTTGACCGAGCGGTGGCGTGGCGCGGCGCCGCGATCGTACGGACTTGGTGAAGCGCCGCACTTTCGTTAAATAGTCGGGGCACGCTGCGTTCATGTGCGTAAGTTTTATTTCTCCAAGATCTTGTTCACCCAGTGTGCCGCCAAAGTTATAAAAAAGGCATGAAAAGTCGTGGGCGTCTCTCTGCGTTCATAAAGAGTCATAAAGAGAACGAGGGCGGACTGAGTTCCCCGAAGGTTGTCTCTAAGGATAGACGGGCTCCTCTACATCGCCCGCATTGCGGAAACGGTATCCGACCCATGGTTCCGTCAAGATGTACTCCGGCCTAGCCGGATCGTCTTCGATTTTCTTTCGAAGCATACGGACGTATGATCGCAAGTACTCAAATTCCCCGCCGTACTCAGGTCCCCAGACCGCACGCAGCAACTTAATATGGGTCAAGGGTGCTCCCTGATTCTTCATAAGGAACGCGAGCAAATCGAATTCCTTGGGCGAAAGCCGTATCTGCTCCCCTCGTTTCCACAACAAGTGGCGGTCGAGTTCCAACCGCAGATCGCCGGCTTGAAGTACCCCAGATTCGATGTTCTCCACCGTTTGAGTTCGCCGGAGGACCGCGCCTATCCGGGCGATCAACTCTCGAAACCGGAAGGGCTTGGTGACATAATCGTCCGCGCCGGCTTCCAGGGCCCGCACCTTGTCTTCCTCAGCATCGCGGACCGTGACCATGATGATGCCAACCCGTGGCGCAAGGGCGCGGATCCGGCGGCACGCCTCCATACCGCTGATACCCGGCATGTTCACGTCCAGCAAGACGATGTCGAACTGCCTTTGCCTGATCGTGTCCAACGCGTCCATGCCGGTTCCAGCTTCTTCCACGGAAAAGCCGCTGGCCGCGAGGGAAGCCTGGATTACTTTCCGCAGGGCTGGTTCATCGTCCACAACCAGGACGCTGACCGTTTTAGGCGGTGGCGAGATCATGACGCTCACGGCCACGTTCAAACTCCGGAGTCGGCAGCATCAGACAAAATGTGGCGCCATCCGCGGATGCGAGCTCGCTATCCAGGTCCAGGCGGCCCCCATGGGCAAGCGCAATCTTTCGTGCCACGAACAAGCCCAAGCCGGAGCCGCCTGCCATCCGGTGTCCGCCCGCCCCACGGTAGAATCTATCGAAAATTTTCTGTCTCTCGTCTGGATGAATGGGATTTCCGGTGTTTAGTACGCGCACGGCGACGTAGCTGTGCTGGCGCGAGATTCGCACGGTTACGGGAGACCCCGGCGCGGAATACTTGCAAGCATTGTCGAGAAGCTGGCTCAGTGCGAGCGGGATCAACTCCGGGTCCGCAAACACGTCGCTGGAATCGCATTCTTTGACGATGGAAATGCGGTGCTCCGGCCACAATTTCGCATATTGGTCGGCCGTTTCGGCGATTACGGAGGAGAGATCCATCAGTTCCATCCACGGCTTGACCTCCGCCTGCTCCAGGCGAGCCGTGCGAATCAGCCGGGACGTCAGGCGACTCAGCCTAGCAGCTTCGGATTCCACGGTCTCCGCCATTTCCCGATAATAGTTACCGAGCGAATCCGCCTCCCGCAGCGCGCCGGCCGCCGCGAGAATGGTGGAAAGCGGTGTCCGGAACTCGTGAGCCAGCGCATCGAGAATCGCCGAGCGATAACTCTCCGAGTGCGCGGCGGCCGCAGCCTTGCTGGCCCGGCGGAATGAGTTTGTCCTCTCCAGGTGCGCCGCGCCCAACGCTCCTAGGGGACCAGCCGTAAGCTGCGGATCTTCCAGACCTTCAAATCCGATCGAACCCGTGGCCGTGCCGGCGACACGGATGCATCGAGTATGGATTCGGCGATCAGGATCATCGCAGTCTTTCCCCCGGACAAAGGCTTCTCCGGTCTTTTCTTCGAGCGACGCACTGGGGGGCCCCGCGAATTGCGGCTCGCCAGTGACTGCGTCAAATAGGCAAGCCGACTGAACCCCGAAAACCCCGATGAACAACTCCAGAAACCCGTTCCCTGGAGTGACGTCCGGCTCCAGCGAAAGCAGTTTTTGCGCGAGTTGATACAGCTGTTGCAGCTTCTGGTGATCTAGTCGGGAGGCCGCCGCTCTGACGCGTACTTTCGCGGCGAGCCACGCAATGATCAGCCCGGCGACCAAGAACGAAGCCAGGGCCAGAGCACTCAGTGGCTTCTGCACGCGAAACGAAAGAATGGGCTCTACGAAGAAATAATCGAGGCAGGCAACTGCTGAAAACGAAACTAGGGCGGAGGCGACCAAGTCTCCCGAGAGAGAGAGCAGAACTACCAAAAGCAAATAGCAGAAGCTCGCCGCCGCGAAATTGAGATGAAGGAAAAAGGCAAGTAGCGTAAGCAAGACGGAACCCAGGAGTCCCAAGCTGCTCCATTTCGCAGCCTGCCGAATCTTGCTGTGATCGAATCGCACCATGTGGTCGTAAGCTGCCCGGCTACTGCTGGCGCTCGATTACCCCCAACTCTAACGTTTGCGCAGAGTATTGGTTCGCAAGATCGCCCCAGCGCGCGATTCCCTTGTCGTCGTTGGCGATGTACCCTCGAAGTGTTTTGTCAAGCGGCTGGAATTTGGGATTCGTTGTGCGCGCCTTGAAGTTGCTGCGCTCGAATTCAGCCTCGTTCTTGGATTTGTCCTGCTGGTAATCCGAAACGCGCGACTGGCAGTACTCCGCGAGCGTCGTAAGATCGGCTACAGTGGCCGCTCGGCTTTGCAGGCGCTTAAAATCCCTCGAGTTCTTGATCCGTCCGTCCGGTGGAACGGGATCGTCAGGATTATAGACGGGTAGGGCGAGGGCTTGGACCGCGCGAAGCGCGTTCATCAAGACTAGTGCGTGAACCAAGCGCGATTTGTTGCGTGAATCGAGCACGTAGAATGATCCGTGCTAAGTGTGCCACGCAAGTCATGAAAAACGCATAAAAAGTAATGAAAAAAGCGATGGGAAATTGGCGCGGGCTCTCGGGGCCGGTTTCGGCCTCAGAACTCTGGTTTACCGGCGAACTCCATTTCACCTGGGAAGAAGAACTGGGATACAAACAGTCGCCCAATCTGGGCCACAAAGCGGACGCCGCGGTCCTCTTCGGTTATGGGGTTGTGCCGGGAAAATAGATAAACGACGGTTGCGAGTCCATCTTCATGGCGTACGATTTCGACATCCACGGGCTTTAGATCTTTCTTTTTGTCGCGCTTGAGAAAAGCGATCCCCTTAAGCTCGCGAGACAAGTTCCATCGATTGGAAAGACGAACGTCATAAACGGCAATGGCGTAGTAATCCCCCTGCCAGACAGGAACGCTTGCTTCGCCGGCCTTCGTCTCCGCGGCGCGGACGGGAGCAGCGCTCTCCCATCGGACCGCCGCAGTACCAAGATCGAGCCGAGCGTGGGCACGCCGGATCGCCTCAGACAAGCTGGTAGGACCGAACAGGCCGAAGATCTCCTCCTCCCATCCGATGCGCGGACCTATGCCCGCTTCCCAATCTCCTCCGTCGCGACGCTCAAACTCACTCAGGTCGCGAACTTTCTCCAACCTGACGTTTCCCACCCACGGTGAGTCGGCAAGAAGTTGCTTCGCGTCTTGCTCATCCCATTCAGGAATCGGTTTATTCTTCCAGGACGGATCCTCCGCTCCCAGCAGGGTAACTGCGGCACAGGCGAACGAGCCAAACAAAAGAGTCGCGCGCATACGCTCTTGGACCTCCTTCAGCAGAGTGCCACAACAGCGATGAAAAAGGCATAATCGTCCGTACGCAAAAATCAGAATCCCGCCGCACCTCTCGTCAAAGATCGAGCTTACCCCCGAACTGCATCGCAGCAGTACTAAAAGAGTGCGTCAAAGCCAGCCGGCCGAATCTCGCATCCAACTCAATGCGCTTATTCTCCAACGTGATTTCCGTGGTGCGCGGGAACAGATAAACGACCGTGGTGAGCCCGCCTACTTGCGGCAAGCAATCCACCCGCTCCGGCTTCAGGGCTTTCTTGTTATCCAGTTTCAAAAACGCCGTCCGCTTGAGGTCGCCGGCGAGCATCTTTTCATCGATGTCGAGACCTGGGACATCGTACACCGCGATCACGTAGTAACTTCCTTCCCAGGCGGGAGCGTCGGTGTCATGCGCTTTCAGCTCCGCGGCGCGGACCGGAGAGGCGCTTTCCCAGCGGACTTCCACTGGATTGATTCGGCCGGGGGTTGCGCGGCGCTTCCCGGGTTCCGCCGAACCCCCAATGCCGAGGAGATTGGCTGGGTTAAGGGCTTCGGCGCCGAGCCCGGTTCCTCCGCCCATTCTCCCGCCTTCCCGCAGCTGAGCTTCGTTTTTGGGCGGGACAACTCGAACCGCGACCCGGCCGACCCAAGGGGAAGCGGCGAGAACCTGCTTGGCGTCCTCCGCACTCCACTGCTGAACTGGTTTATTGGTCCACGACGGACCCGCAGCCATGAGCGCAACTGCCGCAAAAGTGAGCCACAGGGCTTTTGATATTTGACGCATAGAATGCTCCACACTTCCTTCCATGTGCCATGACAAAGCGCCCGTAAGACGCTTTGCCATGGGTTAAAACGGACACTCTTTCAATCGCCCCGACTACAGCTTCACCATCAGGGAGAAAATCCAGCGGCGTTCCTGCTTGCGCAGATCAGGCGTGAAGCCCGGAACGAGGGCGGTCGGATCGCCGGTGTTGTAATAGAGTCCGGGGGTCGTCTGAGGAGTGATGCCTCCCGGTCCCGTAAAGTACGGAACGTTGGACCCGCGTTGCGTGAACTCCACGCGCCAGGTTACCCACTGACTGGGCATGTAGTCAAAGGTGGTCTGGAAATCATACGCCTTGAATTTGTCGCCCGGATTCTCCGTGAAGTAAGGCGAGTTGATGTTTGCGGTGGTGGCGTCCAGTCCATTGATCGGCGGGAGAAGAACCAGATAGCGCCCGGGGTTGTTCATCACGCCGCCGCCGACCGTCGCGCCGAACTTATCTTTGTCGAACCACCAGCGGTGGTACGCCATGATACCGATAAAGTTCTGCGCCGGCGTGGCCTTATTGCCGTGCCTGCAAACGACGCCGCCGCCGGATTCGCAACCGAAATCTTCCGTTACGGTGAAGCCCATCCGGTGCATGAACCTGTCGGGATGGTCATAGTATTTCCACTCCTGGCTCCAGTCCGCGTGATAGCGCGAGCGCTTCGGTTGAGCGAGGACATCACGTCCGAGTGTGTACGTGTTCCATACAAAATCGGTGTTTTCCGTGGGCCGCCACAGAATCTGGCCGCCGACGCCTTCTCTGCCGTTGGGCTTGGCGTAGGTCTGCCACCCGTTGATGAGCCAGGGTTCGAACTTCAACTTGTTGGTGGGAAACCATTGCGCTCGCATTCCGGTGAAAAACCACGGCGTATTCGAAGACACATAGGACGGCTGGTAAGCCCAGTTATCAAAGCTGTAATAGCTGAACAGCCCGATGAAGGACAGGAAGTCGCCCACCTGAAGGTTGAGGCCATGATTCACGTTAATGTGGTAGCCTGCATACATTTCTGTCAGGTACCGGTATGCGTTGTTGAGTTGCCATTGGCCCTGGCTGTAGCTGGCATCATTGCGCGGCACTGCCGTCGAAACGGCACCGAATTGCGTCAGGATGCGGCCCTGCATGTTGCCGGCGTGAAAGTCGCCGCCGATATTCAGAGCTTGGATGATGAACTCTCCGGTCCGCTCGCCCTCGGTGGTGCCGGTGAGCGTGTGATCGATGGGGTGGTTGTAGTCGTACATATAATTTGTATCGACTCTGAATTCTCCCGAAAAATACTTTCCATCCAGGACCGAATCATGGTTGCGGGGGTTAGAGAGCATCCAGGTGAAGTCGCCGAACGCGAATGGCGTGTCGAGATCGACGGCAGGGGGCGCTGGCGCTGGCGCCGCCGCGGGCGGAGTCTGCCCGGCAGCAGCTGCCTGAGGTGCGGGATCAGGATCAGGAGCCGGAGCGGGCGTTGGCGCAGGAGCGGGATCTGGCACCGGTGCGCCTGGCTCCGGCAGAGGTTCTGCGGGAGCGGCGGCGATCATAATGGGGTCCGGCTTAGCGGTTGGCTGCTGCGCCACGGCATTTTGCGTGGCGACCCCGACAAGCCCCGCAGTCAAGACGCCGGCAATCAGAATACCCCGCCCCTTCGTAAGTACGATTTGATGCATAAATATCCTTCCTTGCTCCCTGCTGCCAGAGAGCGAGTGATTGAGTTTAAGCTGTGGATTCTGAGACTGCGCCGGTGCGAACAACTTTAACTGTGACCGGCGGCCTTACCAGACGAGGGTATGGCTTTACCTAACGCACCATCAAGTAATGCGACGGGAGCACTAGATGCCCTGGCAACTCTAGCGTTGGGACTCGCTAAACATCCCGACCGATACTCCCACAGAGTTGCTCGGTGACCCAGTATGGGGCCCTACTCATAAAAAAGTCATAAAAAGTATGAAAGAAGTATGAAAAGAAGTTTTGATGGAGTTCATAAAAGATTCATAGGTGTTTTTATGTGATGACTCAGGTCGACTGGTGATAGGATTGGTGAAAGAGGAACTCCTGTGTTCCGGATGAAACGAAGACCGTGGTTCTATGCGCCAGTAGCGGCGCTTCCCGTCGTGGCTGTCCTGCTTATAGCAGGCGATCCATTCTGGAAGGTCAAAGACACCCGCAACTGGACCAAGGACGACGTCCGGCAGATTCTCAACGACTCCCCATGGGCCAAGGCCGTGCGAGCAGGCATCATCCGGCGACAGAGTGAGGATGAGCGTCGAGAAGGCGGGAACATGGGACAACCGCACGGCGTGGGCTACGACGGAATCGTCGACCCCAAGGTGCAATTGCCCAAGAGTATCGGCGAGTTGCTCTTCCACGGGCCTAGCGGGGACATTCTGACCACCAAACAAGTCATTACCTTGCGTCTCCGTTGGGAGACCGCTCTGCCGATCCGCTTGGCGGAGCTGAGATCCGACGGGATCGAGCCGCTCAGTATGTCTGGCGACGGCTATAACCTCGCTGTTTATGGCGTTCCGGGCTCCGGCTTCAAAGGCGATCCACAGAAGTTAGGCGATCCTCTAAAGAGAGATGCCGTCCTGAGGCGCCAGGGCAAGAAGGACGCAAGGCCATCCGACGTCGAGGTCTTCCAGCGGGAAGAGGGAGTGGTCGTGGTCTACGTATTTCCCGCCTCCACGGAGATCAGCAAGAAGGATGGGCAAGTCGAGTTTCTTGCCCAGATTGGCCGGATTGTTCTCGCCCAGACCTTCGATGTGGCGGACATGGAATTCCAAGGCAAGCTGGAGTTCTAAGCGGCCGCCGCCACACGGTTTTGACACGCAGCGACTGCTCCCCAAGAGCGCCATTCCTAACATTGCGTCGGCCTGGTTGACGCCACCTCGTATCGATATCGCTTTTATATCTGTTTATGCCTTTTTCACGCCGAGGCAGTTACTCTTTGGGACGACAGCCTCGTCGCCTGTCGGTCGCCGTGACCAATCTGCCTAAACGGCAAGCAACATCAGCGGTCACGCGAGTTTCAAAAACCAATCGACGTAAGAAAGGGGTAAAAGTGGCGAAGTTGTCGAAGCTAAGGCTCTCCCGCCTTCTTCACCTTTCCCAGCAGTTGCTTGTCTGGGAGCCCCAAGCCGCAGAAGGGAGTGGTGACTTCCTGGAGCCCTTCCGGGGAGTATTCGGCGTTTCGGGAGTTTGCTTGTTCGATGCGGATACGAATGGAATCTGTTCGATGGGATCGTCAAGCAGTGAATTGGAAGCTAGGACTCGTGCGGCGTATGACTCCGGGCAGGACCAGGATGATCCCGCCGCAGGCGTTACCATTCGCTGTCTTGTAGCCGCAGGCCGGATTTCCGGAGCGATTGCTTTCCAAGGACTGGAGAACTCCCAGGAAACAGCGGAACCCTTGACTTCCTTAGCGAGTGCCCTTCACGAACGGACCCGCCTTCGCCGCAAGGTCAAGCTAGCGGCTGTTCCCGCCGGAGTCCGGGCGTTTCCCACGAATATGTTTCACACACTGGGCGAAGAGTTGAAGAATTCGCTCGCGACGATTCTTGCGGCCACGGGAGGGCTGCGGGAGGCCGGGCCGTTGTGCAGCGAACAGCTAGAGATGGCCAGGATGGTAGAGGAAGAAGCGTCGCGGCTTGGAAATGTGGTCTCGTGCCTGGACCGGATTTCCCGGCTGGACCAGGAGGCAGCCCGTCCCCACATGGATCGCACCAATCTCACCGCCCTGGTCGCTCAAACCGTCGAACAGTATTCGCGTAGATCGCCGGACCGGCGGATTGACTTTGCAGGTGGTGGCTCTGTCTTCAGGACCTTCGCTGACGCTAAGTTCATCCGCTTCGTTTTGAGTCAGGTACTGGACAACGTTTGC
>Ga0207011_1184_pt1 | contig 12868 bp, 15 predicted proteins | sample Alteio_BWMinCont_79_FD_153466 | JGI IMG/M metagenome (GOLD analysis project Ga0207011, IMG submission 153466) | Enriched cells from forest soil in Barre Woods Harvard Forest LTER site, Petersham, Massachusetts, United States -... | ecosystem: Environmental > Terrestrial > Soil > Temperate forest >...
GAAGGGAATGGTGTAGCGCCGCCAAAGAGGTCATTGCGGCGGTTCTACGCTAGCGTCGGCTTCGTTTCCGAAAGTCGCACTCGAATTCGGCGTGGCCTTGGTTTTCGCTGGCTTCTTTGTGGGACGCAATCTGCCGGCGCTGTAGTGGCCTTGTTTTTCCACGTCATAGTTCTTGGGTAGGGGCGGGATCAGGGTGGAACCTCCGGTTAGCTGGCTGACGCGGTTCAGAACGATTTCGGCGCGGCCGTCGTAGAGCTTTACGGGCCCGTGAATTTCGATGACGTGTCCGGCCAGGCGGCGGACGTCGCCTACATCTTTAAGGTCGGAGGGGAAGACCACTACAGTGAAGGGGCATGACGCTTGATCCTCGCAGAAGTCGACGAAGTGCACACCCTTAGCGCCGACCTTCACGCGCGAGACTCTTCCGGTAATGCATTTAGTTTCTCCCACGTGCTGCTTGGCGTCGCCAATGGGAAGACAGTCTGTCGCGGCAGCTGCTGTGGATAGCAGGACCGCTAGCACCGCGAGATTGTTTAACGTGAACATGCCAGGGAAGTACCGAGCACCAAGTACCAAGTAGCAAGTACCAAGTAAGACGGGTCCCGAAATTTGGGGGTAGCTTGATCAGCCATGACACCCCTACTCCAGCCTCCGCAAAAGAATCATCGGGTTAGCAAGAAATTCTCCGCAAAATACGTTTTTCAAAGGACTTAGAGGCAAAATACGTGAAACAAAGGACTTGCGGGCCGATTTTTGGCCGGGAGAGTCCTTCTGGCTTTGGCCGAATCTACTGCCTCTGCCTGGGGAATTATTGAGCGAGTTGTTGGGACGGGGCAAGGTTAGATGTCACAGGGAGGCTGTGGATTTCTTGTGGGCCAGAGCTTATCTACGCAAGCCGAGGCAGCAACGACTCTAGCCAGGTGGGGACGGAGAGGACAGTGGGTAAACCATTGCGCTGTCATCCTGAGGACTTATGGATTTGTCGGCAGAGGTGGCCCTGCCTGCAAGTTGCATAGGTCCTTCGTTGGGAGTCGCCCGCTCCGCGAGCAACGCCGCTGCGTCAGGATGACAAGGATTTGTAGTTAGGCGAAGGGAATGCGGGGCAGGATCGCAGATCGCAAGATAGATAGGCACAGAGCCGGGCTTTGCCCGGCTGGACAGCCGAGGGCGGCTGTCCCCACATGAGTTGAAGGAGAGCTCTGGGGCGCGGCTTGAAGCCGCGCCCTTTCAAGGCAACAAGCTTACTTGAAGCCCTTGACTGCCGCGGCTTCGTCGTCCTTCACATCGAAAACCGTGTAGAGCTTGGTGATCTGCAGCAGGTCGTGCACTTTCTTGGTGAGATGCAACAGTTTGAGTTCGCCGCCCTGATTCTTGGTGGTGGTGAAAGCGCTGACCAGTTCTCCGATGCCGGAGCTGTCGATGTAGTTGACTTCGCCGAGGTTCAAGACAATTTTCTTGTTGCCCTTGGAGAGCAGGTCGCGAACGGTGTCGCGCAAGGTGACGCTGCCTTCGCCGAGAGTGATGCGGCCGCTGCAGTCCACAATGGTAACTCCGTCCACCTGCCGAGTGCTAAGTTTCATGCTCACTGAGACCCCTCCTTGCCGCCCGCGGTTCAGCCACGGACGTGCTTGATCAATTTCACTTCTGTCCCTGTCGGAGACGGGCGGATTTCCACCACGTCCATGAAGGAACGCATAAGAAAAATGCCGCGTCCCGAAGTCTTAAGCAGGTTTTCCGGCGCCAGAGGATTCGGAATGGTGCCTAAGTCAATGCCTTTGCCCTGATCGCGAATGGTGATGACGAGATCCTCAGCGGTGCGCTCGAAAGCCAGAATCACTTTCTTATCCGGAGCGTACGCGTTGCCGTGAAGCACAGCGTTTACCGCGCCTTCGCGCACTGCCATGGAGATCTGCATGACCTCGTCTTCTGCAAAGCCCAACTCCGTCGCAATGCGGGTGGCTTGCTCTTCCGCATGGTCCACAGTGTCTAAAGTGGAATCGAGCGTATAGGAGACGGTTTGCTCCATGGCCGGTAAATACTGTGTTAGACCCGCACCTGTCTTCTGGAATGCCCACTAGGGGCTCGCCAAAAACCTGCAATCGACGATGCGGTAGTTTGCCTGTGAAAGCGGGGAGTTGTCAACGCGGGTAACAGAACGCGCAGTCTGAGGCGGGTAAGCTGCGGGTATAATTGCAGCCCGTGAGTTCCGCGCTGAGAGCCCGAATCAAGCGTTTCCTGAAGCGACTAATCCTCATTGGAATGACGTGTGCCGCGGGACTGACGCTGGTCGCCTTTTCGGTTGACTATGCGGTCTTCCGCTATCGCGTGGCGGCGAACCGCCAGCCTTTCGGACAGATTACAGTTTCCAGCTATGACGCGGTGTTGCAGAAAAACGGCAAGACCCAGTTCATTTTCAACCCTCCGGAACCGCAAACCTGCGTCCACTCGCTGTTCCCGCATGCGGGATTTGTGCCCTGCTGGTATTTGCAGCGGCATACCGAGCCGCGCACCGACATCTGAACCTAAGAGCCAACACCCCGCCGCCGGCGCGCGAGAAAACGATGCCTCACCTGCCGTCCGCTGCATCCAATCCACTTAGGGGGCCCGGCCAGTGCAGGGCAGAAGGGACGACATTTCGGAGGAACATCCATGAAGAAAACTGGTTGTCTATTCAAAGTCTTACTGGGGCTTGCGGTGTGCGTTTGCGTCACCGCCGTTTGGGCGCAGAATGCAGGTGCGCCTGGGGTACCGGTGCACCTGGTGGTAACTGCTGAAGCTCGTCATGGCTCGGACGTGCCCGAAATAACCCAGCGCGATGTGATGGTCCACGAGGGCCACGATCGGGACGCGGTCACGGGTTGGATTCCCGCCAGGGGAGATAACGCAGCGCTCGAACTCTTCATTTTGCTGGACGACGGGTCCGACACGAATCTCGGTACCCAACTTGAGGGCCTTCGGAAGTTCATCATGGGGCAGCCGGCATCCACCAAGGTCGGGGTAGCTTACATGCAGGACGGCAGAGCGAAGGTGGAGCAGAGCCCGACCAGCGATCATGCCTTAGCAGCGAAAGCCCTACGCCTTCCGATGGGACTTGGCGGCGTGAATGCCAGTCCATATTTTGCTCTTAGCGACCTGGTGAAACGCTGGCCTGAGAGCGCCGCCCGGCGCGAGGTATTCATGGCTACCGACGGAATTGATCGCTACTACGACAGCAATGATTTGCAAGATCCCTATTTGGATGCTGCGATCGACGATGCCGGGCGCGCTGGCATCGTCGTGTTTGCCGTTTATACTCCAGGCGCGGGCCACTTCGGGCACAGCTACTGGCAGAACTATTGGGGGCAGATGTATCTCTCGCGCGTGGCCGAGGAAACCGGTGGCGAATCGTATTACATCGGCTTCACGGGCGCTCCAGTGACATTTGGTCCTTACCTCGAAGACATGGACAGGCACCTGAACAATCAGTATCTGTTGACCTTCAATGCCAAGGCGCAGAAAAAGAGTGGGCTGCAGCGGATCAAGGTTACGACGGAAGTCTCTAATGCGGAACTGGTTTCCGCACACAAAGTTTACGTTCCGGCGGCGACGCCATAGAGGATCCGGGGGGCAAAAACTTGCGCAACGTCTAGCCTGCTAGAATGGCCTCCGCAGCGGTTACCGCGATCTAAGATCAAGAGGCTTCTATGAAGGGTGGACGTTCCCGGTTTGTTCTTGCGAAGTTGACCAGAGTTGGTTTGGGCGCAGTGCTTTTAGTTGCCGCAATGTGCGCGGCGCAGGCGCAAAATGCCGCTTCAGCGGCTTCCGATCCGCGGTTGGGAAAAAGCTACCGTTTCCAGCAGGGTGGCTGGACCTACGTTCATCTGCAAGGCTCGCCCGCCGAGATTGGCTTCCAGCACGGCTATCTGCTGGCCTCCGAGATCGACGACGCCCTGGAAGCGATCAAACTGTTCGACACGCACCAGACGCAGCGCGGTTGGGAATTCTTCCGCCAGACTGCGCGTGAGATGCTGTGGCCGCACATCGACGCCGAGTATCAGCAGGAACTCCAGGGCATCGCTGACGGCGTAAAGGCGCGCGGCGTCGACCTCGATGTCTATGACATTGTGGCGCTGAACGCATTTGAAGAAGTTCCGGATTATTACGTGCCCTGGCTGAATAAGAAAGAGAAGCAAGCCAGGGCGCCCAAGCTGGCCGCTCCGGGCAACTGCAGCGCCTTCATCGCCACCGGCGCTTACACCAAAGATCACCAGATCGTGATCGCGCACAATAATTGGACGAGTTATCTCGCGGGTGAGCGCTGGGTCATCATCTTCGATATCGTGCCGCAGAACGGGCAGCGCATTCTGATGGACGGGTTCCCCGGAGTGATTACCAGCGACGATGATTTCGGCGTGAACGGGGCAGGGATCATGATTACGGAAACGACCATCACGCAATTCGAAGGTTGGGATCCGAACGGCAAGCCGGAGTTCATGCGCTCGCGCAAGGCGCTGCAGTACGCGAAGAGCATTGACGACTACGTGCGCATTATTAAAGAGGGGAACAACGGTGGATACGCCAATGACTGGTTGATTGGCGATCGGAAGACAGGGGAGATCGCTTATCTCGAACTCGGTTTGAAGAACACTCCGTTGTGGAGGACGAAGGACGGATATTTCGTAAGCTCGAATTTTGCACGCGATCCGAAGCTGATTAAAGAAGAGACCAGTGGGTTCGATCCGAATGATCGGTCGTCCTCCATGAATGCGCGCCATGCGCGTGGAGATGAACTGATTAAAGAGGCGAAGGGGAAGATTGACGTTGAAATGGCCGAGCGTTTCTTGGCGGACCACGCAGACAGTTTCGAGTCAGATAAGCCGCAGCCTGACGAGCGCTCGCTGTGCGGCCACGTGGATGCCTCGTCGAGGGGTGTGAAGGAGTGGGGATGGGATGCTTACAATCCCGGTGGAGCGGTTCAGGGTAAAGCTAGCGACAGCAAGATGGCCGCAAACATGAGCTTCGTGGCGCGCGCCGGGCATCCTTGCGGCGCGGATTTTACGGCAGCAGATTTTCTGGAGCGTCATCCGGAGTTCTCATGGCAGAAGCCGCTGCTGCGCGATATGAAAGCGGGTCCGTGGACGACGTTCCAGGCGGGGCAAACCAAATGAAAGAAAACGTCCAACAATATATCCAGCGAGTCACGACCTCAGTGCGGGATGGGTCGGGCAAGATTCGAAGCCAACAGCTTCCCTGATAAGATAAAAATGAAATTGTGGCGCGGAGAGATGGCCGAGTGGCTGAAGGCGCGCGCCTCGAAAGCGTGTATACCTTTACGGGTATCGGGGGTTCGAATCCCTCTCTCTCCGCCAGATTTTCCAGAAGACTTTGGTTCAAGGTCTTCAGGATCCCGCAAGTCTTCCTTGCGGGATCCTTTGCGACGCTAGTCTCCTGAAGGCTGCAACATTTCTTCCTGAGGCATATCGGGAAACGGCTGCGCCAGCACGGCCGCCCTGGACTTACTTTGCAGCTTCGCTGGAATGCCACCAGTCGAGAACTGCTCCGCTTCGGTGGATTCGGCCAGCGCCATGGTTGACGTGAGTCCGCCGGTGATCGCCTGCTGCACTTGATCGAAGTATCCGGTTCCGACGAAGCGCTGATGTTTCGCCGCCTGGTAGCCATGCTCGCGCTCGCTGGCGAATTCTTTTTCCTGCAAGGCCGAGTAGGCTGCCATTCCTGTGTCCTTGTAATGCCGCGCCAGTTCGAACATGCTCAGGTTGAGCGCGTGGAATCCGGCCAGTGTCACGAACTGAAACTTGTAGCCCATACTGGCGAGTTCGGTCTGGAAGTGTGCGATGGTCTGTTCATCCAGCTTCCTGCGCCAATTAAAACTGGGGGAACAGTTGTAAGCCAGCATCTTTTCCGGATACTTCTCATGAATGGCTTGGGCGAAGCGCCGAGCCTCTTCCAGATTGGGTTCCGAGGTCTCACACCAGAGCAGATCGGCGAAAGGCGCGTAGGCCAGGCCGCGCGCGATGGCTGAATCGATGCCGCCCCGAATACGAAAGAAGCCTTCCGTGGTGCGCTCCCCGGTGCAGAATTCGCGGTCGCGCGCGTCGATGTCGCTGGTCAGAAGATGCGCGCTGTTGGCGTCGGTACGAGCCATTACCAGCGTGGGTACGCCCATCACGTCGGCCGCCAAGCGGGCCGCCACCAACTTCTGCACAGCCTCGGTAGTTGAAACGAGTACTTTGCCGCCCAGGTGTCCGCACTTTTTCGCCGACGAAAGCTGATCCTCAAAATGTACGCAGGCTGCGCCCGCCTCGATCATTCCCTTCATCAGTTCGAAGGCATTGAGAGTGCCGCCGAATCCCGCTTCCGCGTCGGCTACCAGAGGCGCGAACCAGGTTTCGGCGGGCGCAACCTTCCCCTCCGCGTGATGCACCTGATCGGCCCGCTGCAGCGCGCTATTGATGCGGCGGCACAGGTTAGGAACGCTGTCTGCCGGATACAGGCTCTGGTCGGGATACATCTGCCCCGCATTGTTGGCGTCGGCCGCGACTTGCCAGCCGCTCACATAGATCGCCTTCAGCCCCGCCTGCACCTGCTGCACTGCCTGATTGCCGGTCACCGCGCCCAGCGAGTTGACGTAGGGCTCGGTCTGCAGAAGTTCCCAGAGCCGCTCCGCGCCCAGGCGCGCCAGTGTGTGCTCAATATGAATGGAGCCGCGCAGACGCAGCACGTCTTCTGCTGTGTACGGGCGCTCTATGCCTCTCCAGCGAGAGTTGTTCTTCCACTCGTAGTTCAGGCAATCCTGCGCGAGCGCGTATTGTCCGAGCTTTTCTTCTGTGCTCAGCAGCGGGGAAGAGGAATGTGCCTGGGGCATATGGTTCGATCCGTTTTGGTTGGCGGGCATCGGTAAATATCTCCTGATCGCGTTTGGTACGATGTGCAATATACTGAACACATATTCATCATACTGGCGAAGCGTATGCGAGCGCTGGAGAGCGGTCAAGGCAGTTGTTCAGTATAATGAACATACATTCATTTTGTTGGCCGACTACAGGCTTGCTACCATACGGCTAAAACATGGCGAAACCATCCCCCGATTCTCCTTCTGCCGCGGTTGAACGCGCTCTGGCCATGCTGGAGGCTGTAGCGCAGGAATCCGATGGCTTGAGCAACGCAGAAATCAGCCGCAAGCTGAACATTCCAAAGAGTTCGGCCAGCTACATCCTGCGCACCCTCGAAACCCAGGGCTATTTGACTCGCGACGCCGAATCGGGAAGATACCGCGTGGGGCTGAAGATCCTGAGCTTAAGCCGTGGCGCTCTCGGCGGACGTGATGTTCGCGGCATAGCCCTGCCCATTATGCGACACCTGACGCAGCAGACCGGCCTCACCTGTCACCTGGCGGTGCTCGATGGGCCTGACGCGGTTTACATCGAGAAAGTTGAGCCTGAAGGTTTTATACGGATGGATACATGGGTGGGACGGCGCATGCGGGTACATGCCACCAGTGTTGGCAAAGCGATCGTGGCGCACATAGCTCCAGAGCAACTGGAAAGGATTCTGCGCAAAAGTGGGATGGAGAAGCGCACGCCCAAGACGATCATCACCCTGCCGCGTCTGCTTAAGGAGCTGGAGAAGGTGCGCACGCAGGGTTACGCGGTCGATGATGAAGAGAACAATTTAGGGGCGCGATGCGTGGCCGCTCCGGTCTTCGGGGATCACGGAGCGATCGAAGCCAGCCTGGGACTGAGCGGCACTACCCAGCAAGTTAGTCCGCAGACCATGCCGCGCATTCTCGAAGCGCTGAAGGACTCGGCCCGCCATATTTCCATGGGCATGGGATACCGCGTGCCGCATCGCCGCGCCAGTGGTACGTAGATAGAAAATTCCGGGCTCTGAGGTCTAGCCAATGGCCGCTAACTCTGCCGACGAGATTATCCGTCATTACACGGAAGCCGACGAGGCCTCCCGGCTGCGCTCTGGATGGTTCCGGCTGGAGGAGGCACGCACCCGGGAACTGATTCTTCGCCACCTGCAGCCCGCGCCAGCCAGGGTTCTCGATGTGGGCGGCGCGGCGGGGGCCTATGCCCTCTGGCTGGCTGCGTGCGGATATGAAGTGCATCTCGTCGATCCTGTGGCCCGCCACATTGAGCAGGCGCGGGCTGCATCGTCGCAGCAGCCAGATCATCCCCTGGCCTCTGCCGCCGTAGGAGACGCACGCCAGCTCGCACAAGCCGATCAGAGCGTCGATGCCGTCCTGTTGCTCGGCCCTATGTATCACCTGACGGAACGAAAAGACCGGCTGACTGCCCTGCGCGAAGTAAATCGCGCGCTGCGTCCCAAAGGCCTGGTATGGGCCGCTGCCACCAGCCGCTTCGCATCGCTGCTGGATTCTCTCTCCGGCGGATTCTTCGAGCAGCCAGAATTTGGGCCGATTCTCGATCGCGATCTGGCGGATGGCCAGCATCGCAATCCCACCGCCAATCTGACCTATTTTACCGACGCTTTTTTTCACCTTCCGGAACAACTAGCCGCCGAAATGAAGGAAGCGGGCTTTGAGTTGATCGAGCTTGTCGCCATAGAAGGCCCCGGCTGGCTGGCCCGGGACTTCGACCGCCTCTGGAACGATCCGCAGCAACGCGACAGGTTGCTCGCCTTATTGCGGAAGGTCGAACACGAGCCCGCTCTCATTGGGGCCAGCTCCCACATCCTGGCCATTGGACGCAAAGCGCGGCCTTAGGCAGTTTCGCTGTGCGCCGCTATCAGCGGCGGTAGAGCCAGCCTTGTGCCAACCGGGGGCCGGGGCAATGGCACCAACACGATTCCCCGGTTGTGGTCGTGAACCAACGTCCAAACCTGCGCGCACTGGTCACACAGCCAGTAGCGCTCGACCCGCCGGGGCTGGAGCCTTGTATAGGGAGAAGGTGGGGCTATCAGCTCTCCCGCCTTGGCCACGTATTCCGTCTCTACCAGGAAGAGCCTGCCTTGGCCTAGTCGAAGAAAAGGCTTTGAGCATTGCGAATTCGCGCAGTGACTGAGCATGTAGCTCCCGGGCCTCTCTTTGCTCTTCCGAGCTCAGAACTTGCAACAGCTCCCAGTGCATTTGAGATTCGCAAGAGCAGCCAGATTCCGCGGTGCATGCATCTGGAAGGCCAGATCAGACTTGGACTTTTGACCTCAATTTCAGCCTGAATTTCTGGTGTTCGCCGTATGTGCCGGGAGTTCTCGGTGCCGATTCTTCGGCACCATGACGGCCGTTCGGCTTCGTGCTTCGTGTCTTGCCATGTCGTCGCCTTGCCCTTCATCGCCTACGCCGTTACCATCTCAGCAAATGGCAAAGCACGTCCTGTTATGCTCGCCGGCCTATTTTGACGTGGTTGACCAGAAGAATCCCTATATGGCTGTTCAGATCCCGGTCGATCGGGAGAAGGCGTTGCTGCAGTGGCAGGCCTTGCGCTCCGCACTCGAGCAAGCCGGATGCCAGGTTGAAATCATCAATCCCGTGGCCGGCCTCGAAGACATGGTCTTTGCCGCGAATCAGGTCTTTGTTGGTTTCCACGAAGGGATCGGCAAGTTCATCGTGCCCAGCCGCATGGTCTACGATTCACGCCAGCGCGAAGTGCCGTTCTATTTGGAGTGGTACCGCCAGCGCGGCTTCAAGATTATCGAGGTAGATCTCGGCGAGGAGCACCTCGAAGGTCATGGCGATCTGCTTTGGCATCCCGACTGGTCCCGCATCTACGCCGGTTATGGTTTTCGTTCGACGCGGGCAGGTGTGGAGAAGTTTGCCGAAGCCATGTCCAAACTGGGAATCCTAGTCGTGCCGCTTCAACTGGTCGACCCTTACTGCTATCACCTGGATACTTGCTTCTGCCCGCTGAACAACGACGCTGTGCTCTTATATCCTGGCGCCTACGCTCCCGAATCTCTGGCCGGTCTCCGGGGATACTGGAAGCGTATGCATGAGCTCACGGCCGACGAAGCCCACAAATTCATGGGCAATGGCATCGTTACCAATGGACGCTACCTCACTCCCTACATCACGCCCCACCTTGAGGCCATACTTAGTCAGGAAGGTCTTGTGCCTGTCATCCTCGATACGTCCGAGTTTGAAAAATCCGGGGGCAGCTTGTTTTGTATGAAAGCGTTTCTGCCTTAGTGGAGAGGAGCGCTAAGGGAAGCTCAATGCACAAGCGCTCCGCTGACCGCAACGGCAATGCCGAGTACGCTGAACACCATCCCCAGATGCCAGAAGATCCGCCGCCCGGAGAGCAGAGTAATTGAGGTAATCACTAATCCTATTTCCAGGAACACCTCGGCTAAGTCATAGCGGTCGGCGCGTTTTCTTTCTGTGGCAACTTCGCGCTCCAGGTTGCGCGCTTCGTTCTGAATCTCATCCTTCTCATGTTTATAGCGCTCGGCTTCCTGGGCATATTTGTCGCGGAACTTGGTGACCGCGGCGGCGTTGTTGCTGCTCATGACCGCAGCCAGCTCGCTGAACAGATCGTCCTCATGCCCACGAATATTCTTAGCCTGGTAGTAGGACCACTGATCGGAGGCCTTTGCCTGCAACACCACTTCCTCCGTGTGCGCGCGATGCCCGAGCAGCGAAACTACGGCGACCAGCACCGCGAGTACGGCCATGGTCAGCGACACCGGCGCCAGGCTGGGGTCATTGTGCCCATGTTCGGCATGCTCCTGCAGTTCTTGAAGCTCGTCAGCGCTCATTGATGTTTTAATCCTTCCATCGCGCCTCGACCGAATCTGGGACGCAGGTCTCGATAGTACGGATTCGTGGTTCTTCGGGCAAGCAGCGGCTAGAGTCGGTAATGTATCAGTTTGAAATTTGACCCCGTGGAATCACGGCACAACCTCTGGCATACTTGTTCCGTGACCAAACGTCCGCGGTCCCGTCCAGCTTGCCAAGCAGGTACTCGACATTGCCTTCGGCGAGACAGAGGATACAGTGAGCGAATCCAAGCGGCACCCATCCCCGAAACGCAAAGGCAGCGCGGTCCTTACAAGAAGCGAGTTGCGTAAATGACGGCCACAGAAATTTTCGATGTTCTCAACGCGAATATTAGGAAGCGAGTCCGGGTCACCTTTGACGACGGGGTTGTTCAGTCAGTCGAGATTAGTTCTGTCGATGAAGAGGGTTTTTTGCATAGTGGCCCAGACGGAACCAACCCAGATGGTTTCTGGACTAGGTTTGAGGGCGTGACGTTGGTTGAACCGGAAAATTCAAACTGATACACCACCCGAGAGTCTCAAAGACGCTAGAAAGCTTGGACCTGGCCACTGGCCATTAGTCACTGCTTCTACTCGCCCATCACCTTCACAATGACCCGCTTGTCCCGTTGGCCATCAAATTCGGCGTAGAAGATTCGCTGCCACGTGCCCAGGTCAAGTTTGGCGGCGGTAATCGGCACGATGACCTCGTGATGAATCAGCAGCGCCTTCAGGTGCGAGTCGCCATTGTCCTCGCCGGTTTCGTGATGCTTGTAGTTCTTGCGGAACGGGGCCAGGTGCTCCAGCCATTCATCGATGTCCTCAATCAAGCCGCTCTCATTGTCGTTCACATACACGCCGGCCGTGATGTGCATGGCGGAAACCAGCACCATGCCTTCCTTCACCTCGCTTTTGCGCACGATTTCTTCCACCTGCGGCGTCAGGTGCACATAGGCGCGATGGGTCTTGGTATGAAACTTCAAATATTCGGTGAGAACTTTCATTTCACAACTCCTGAGCAGGGGAAATGTACGAAAGATTCTAACCGAGCACTCCAGTACCTTTGGACGATTACCTCCGTTACCCCACTTCTCGCGAGAATCACCGGAAAAAACGCCGACTTGCTGCATACTCAATTCGTAGAGGTGCTTCGTGTTGTTCCGGCTTGATTACTTGTCTTGCATACTGACCGTCGTTTCAACCATCCTGTTGGGAAAGCGCTGTTGGGAAGGTTGGATTCTGGCGGCCATCAATAGCGCCGTGGTCTGCGTGATTGGCTTTCGTACCGCACAATTCGGCTTCATTCCCGCCAATGTATTCTGCATCGGCCTCTACGCAGTGAATCTACGTTCCTGGCGCAAACCCGAAGCCCGCTGATCAATCAACGGACGAATCGGTTTCGTTTTCCTTGCACTGGTGCCGCTCAAATTGAAGCGTGAGGTTCTGCTGCGCGTCGGCGACGCGCTTCAGCGCCTCCAGAGGGACTTTGAATTCGCGATTGCAGGCGGTGCAGCTTGCGATGGCTGGGAAAGTTCCGATCCATTTGAGTACCCGGAGATTTCGTTTCGGCATGGCTCCCTCGGTTCGCTGGATTCCGCCTCGAGAAATGACGTGCACGCAGCTTCTTTTTCGCGCATAATTCCATGCTCCGCCCATGGATACATCGCAGAACGATCTCGAAGCCATCCGTAAGATTCTTGCGGAACTAACGAGCCGAGTTTATCGGATCGAGCATCAGCTTGGCATCGAGCCCGCGGCGGTCGAGCAGGCTCGCGCAACCGTGGGTGTTCCACCTGCCCCTTCCAGGCTCCCGGTGACTCATGCAGGGGCGGAGAAGGCACCGACCCCGCCTCCGCCGATGCGCCCGCCGCTGGTCAAGGCTGCATTCCGCTCTGAGCCTGAGATCGACCTGGAATCGCGTATTGGCTCGCACTGGCTCAATCGTATCGGCATCGCCGCTCTGCTGATCGGAGTTTCCTATTTCCTGAAGTTCGCCTTCGACAACAACTGGATTGGTCCGGCGGGACGCGTCTCCGTCGGCCTGCTGGCTGGCATCGCCGTGGTCATCTGGAGCGAGAGCTTTCGCGCCAAGGGTTACAGCGCTTTCTCTTACTCGCTCAAGGCCGTGGGAATCGGAACACTCTACTTGTCT
>Ga0207011_1048_pt2 | contig 12767 bp, 15 predicted proteins | sample Alteio_BWMinCont_79_FD_153466 | JGI IMG/M metagenome (GOLD analysis project Ga0207011, IMG submission 153466) | Enriched cells from forest soil in Barre Woods Harvard Forest LTER site, Petersham, Massachusetts, United States -... | ecosystem: Environmental > Terrestrial > Soil > Temperate forest >...
TTCGCCAGATGGATCGACGATGGCATACGCCTCCACAGACTACGACAGTGATATCTGGCTGCTCGATCTTCGGACCGGACGACGAACTCTCAAGGTCAAACTGGCCGAGCAGTCCGCCTGGTCAGGCGATGGAAAGTCTTTCGTTTATGTCGCACGCGATAAGGAATTCAACGGCTTCGTGACAATCCGAACTTATCCGGATTGGAAACTGATCCGAACCCTCCACCCCCAAGTTTCACCGGTTCTGATTTTCCTGTCGCATAACGCGTCCAAAGCCGCAGTTGAATTCTCCCTATCGCGCCCGAAAATGGGACACACGATGTTCGATTTCAAAAGGGGAAGCGAGATCAGACTTGCCGGACCTGACCGATTTGCGCCCCCGGAAATAGACGATTGGTCTCCGGATGAAACCCATTTTCTCTCAAGCTATCGAACAATAAATCCCGACAATGACGGAACATGGATCAAGAGCCAACTTGGACTCACCGACTTAAACGGCGCCCAGTTGAAACTGCTCTCGATCGGCTACCAGGGCCATTTCGCACCAGACGGCCAGCATATCTTGTACATCACCGACCACAAAACCGGCATGTACTTCAACCAAGGAGATCTCGTCTGGCAATCGCTTCACGACGGATCCAAGAAGACCCTAGTCCGAAACGTCACCGACTACGCCATATTCCGCCGCCGCTAGCGGCCGACTATGGCGTAGAGCCGATTATTGGCTTCAGGAAGCTGGTGGGGTGTGCTAAGTGCGTTTCTAGCTTTCTGGTGTCGTCAGGCGGTTCGAGATGCCCGTTACACCATCGAACATAGGCGCAACATTTGCCGCTTAGCTTTATTTGCGTTCACGACTCCAAGGAGAAACATATCAAGAGCTGTATTGAGATTCATTGGAACAATGCATTTCGATGTATCATATTGCCGTGGTTCGGAAGTTTGAAGCCTTCGACCAAGCGACGATAAACGAAGAATTCCTTGCACTTACTCGTGCTGATTTCCGCGATCTCACCCATGCGATGGCGCAATACCAACGGGGTGAAGAGTCCGGCTACATCGTCAAGAACTATGGGGACGGTCTCATGATGATCAAGGGTAATCGCCAAGGCAGGTGTCTCTGGTTCAGTACAGATCGGATTGAGGATGGAATTCAAGTCCTTACCGCGCTGCTTGTCTACAAAAAGGAAACGATGCGCGTCCCCGACCGCATCTTGCAAACAGCCCGTGAACGGATGGGAAGGAGATAAGGAAAGCCGAGAAACATGAGCATGCTCGAACAAGTTAAAGACGCCCGCGCGGCAGTCGACACCGAATACGCCGCTGAGCGGCCCAAGATCGATGCGATCGAGAGGCTGATTGACTTTCGAATAGCCCAAGGGATTACCCAAGCCGAGGTGGCACGGCGGATGGGCGTGCCACCGCCGCGTGTCAGCGTCCTTGAATCGAAACCTTGGGATGCTACTTGGGAGCGCATCCATACCTACGCCAGGGCACTCGGCGCCGACTTCGTCTTGATGTTCCCACCCTTTGAGAGCCGGCTCGAAGCGAAAATCGGGGATACCGGTGTCAATGTCGATGCCGTTGGCACGAAACTGCGCGAACTGGCTGCGTTGTTAGAGCCTCTCACACATACTTAGACTCAGGATCGAAAGGTCACCTCTGATCGGCCTTAACACATGAACGATAAAGACCGGCTCCTTTTCGCCGCAGCTCGCGAGGGCGACTCCGCTGAAGTCCGTCGACTGATCGAAGCGGGAGCAGATCCTAACGCTGTGGACCCGTTCGACTGCGACCACGGAAGTTTCCTGATCGATCTCACACCAATGATGGTTGCGGCTGGCAGTCCGCGCTCCAATGCAGATACCGTCAAGGCGCTCATCGATCTTGGAGCCGAGCCAAAAATTATGTCTAAAGGCGGTACGACCGCCCTTTGGTATGCAGCCGGGGGACTTGGATTCAATCTCAAGACAACCGAATGGGAGTTGGAGGAGGGCCATCCCTACCTAGACTGGGGTGGTGGTGATGTAGACCGCATGCGCTTGCTTCTAGACGCAGGCGGCGACCCCAATGAGACCCCAAATAACGGTAGGTCCCTAATCAATGAAGCTGCGGCTTCCGGCGATGCGGAGCGACTAAGGCTCCTTCTAGAAAGTGGAGCAAAATTGAGGTCCAAGTATCAAGGGAGTTATTGCGTCCCTCTATTCTCGGCGGCCGAAAGTGGAAGCTTGGAATGCGTTCAAATACTGCTCGATCAAGGCTTTCCGGCTAACTACGAGGAGAATGGAAACGCTCTTGACAAAGCGAGGACCATGGAAATCGCCGCCTTGTTATGGAACGCAGGCGTTCGACCTGTCGAGAAATTCGGTTTCTTCAATTCGGTCGATTCTGCTTTCGAGAACGGTCGCTATGACGTGGCGAGATTCATGCTTTCGAAGCTGCCCCAGTCCGAAGACGGTGCGGCGTTTTTGAACGGAGCCCTAAGCAAAGCGAGCGGCACGCGCATGAATCCGCAGGCCGTGAGGGTTCTCCTGGAGACGGGTGCAGATGTAAACGCTCAATGCGGCTGCATGGGGTCCGCACTACACTCAGCCTGTTGGCAAGGCGATGGGAACGGTGGGCGTCCCATTGAGCACGTTCGAGAGACCTTGGAGTTGCTCATAGCGGCAGGCGCACAAGTAGATCTAAACCTTCCAGACTACGGTACGCCGTTGCATCAGGCTGTTTACGGAGATTGGGATTCGCCGACAGCAACCGGCGTTCTCATTCAGCATGGCGCCCCTGTTGATGCCCAGGATTCTAAAGGCAGGACTGCTTTAATGCATGCCTGCATGGTTGGAGAAGTAGAGTGTGTTCGACTGCTACTTGCCGCCTATGCGGATCGTAACATTCGCGATCATAGCGGCTTCGCAGCGCGGGACTATGCGGAAAGTCACCTCAAAGCATGGCTAGAAATTGTCGCCGAGCCGGTCGGAAAAAAGCGGAAGCAAAAGTTCGGTGTTCCGACAGGACAGCAGTGGCAGAAGGAGGACCCTCAAGTTGCAAGAGCCAGACACCACGAAGCGCTTTCGAAAGCGGAAGAAGTCATGCGGCTTCTTGGCGCCGACTGAGAGCCAAGGAAATCGGCTTCAGGAATCTGGTGGGCCCAGCTAGATTCGAACTAGCGACCTCACCCTTATCAGGGGTGCGCTCTAACCAACTGAGCTATGAGCCCGAAGCAGGGGTAAAGGATACCCGCATGCGGGGGAAGTTGCAACTGGCTGCGCGAACGAACCTCGGCGCATGGCGGTAAATTTACTAACGATGCGGAACGGCTTATTGATCGGTTTCTTTTCTTTATCGCTCGCGGTGGCGGTTGCCCAAGGTGGCGAGGTCAACCCGGCGGAGGTGCCGGTGCCGCAGGGCGGGTGGGCGCAGCGGCACAAGGAGAAGCTGGAGCTTGAGAAGACGCATCAGTACGACCTTCTGATGATCGGCGACTCGATCACTCACAACTTCGAAAAGCCGGAATATCAGCCGGTTTGGAACCAATACTTCGCGCCGAAGAATGCGCTCGATCTGGGATACAGCGGGGCTCGGACAGAGAATATTCTCTGGAACATCGAAAACGGTGAACTCGACGGGCAGACGCCGAAGGTTGTCACGCTCATGATCGGCACGAACAACGCGGATGAGACGCACTATCCGACCCACCACACCGGCGAGCAGATATTCGGAGGAATCCGGGCGATTGTTACAGAGATCCGCCAGAAGCTGCCGAACACGAAAATCCTGCTGCTCCGCTGCTTCCCGTACGGCGACGACCCCGATCACAATTCACGAGGGATCGTGCTCAACACCGCATCCAAACTCGCAAAGCGACTGGCGGATAACCGGCACGTGTTTTGGTGCGACGTGAACCACGTCTTCCTTAACTCAGACGGCACAATGAACAAGGCGCTGATGCCGGATGTTTTGCACCCGAACCCCGAGGGCGCCCGAAAATGGGCGGAAGCGATGGAGCCGCTTTTGAGCAAGCTAATGGGTTCCAGGTAGCGTCAAGGATTGTAAGGCGTGGAGTTGGGACGTCGACGAATTTGCCCCCTCCCTAGCTTCGCCATTTATCCCTCCCCGGTAAACCGAGGGCAGGCGGAGGGGCGAGAAACGGGCTCAAGCGAGCGGCATTTGATCTGGTCCCTCCAAATTGTACAAAGACTAGATGTCGTTAGCCCAGGAGCCCGGGCTCCTGGGTTGATTTATCGAATGGAGCGGCGCAAAAGCGGCTTGAGGTGAATCTTGTACAAGAGCATCGGCAGCGTGTCGCTGTATGCAACGACGATCCGGGGCAGGCTGAGGCGATTGTCGGACGACCGGGCAGGCCGCTTGCCCAGTGCCAAACCCACTTCGTACCCAGTGGCTTTTAGCTGGTCGAGCGTGTGCGAGTCGTAACTGCCGTACGGGAAGCAAAAGCTACGGGGCAATAGCCCTTCGGCAAGAAAACGCTCATGGGATGACGCGATCTCAACTAACTGCTGATCGGTGGAAAGCTTCGCCAAAAAGGGATGAGTTAAAGAATGGTTGCCAATTTCGTGGCCACTCGCCTGAATTTTTCGCAAAAGGTCCCAATCTGCAAGGGGACGGGATAATTCTTTGTCCCACTCCGATCGCCCGCCAACCAAGGATGGCACCGCATAGAAACTCGCCCGAACACCGAACTCCTCGAATATCCCGGGAGCATGAACCATCGTCGAATCGTAGGCGTCATCGAAGGTGAAGCAAACAATTCCATCCTGCCACGAACCTGCGAGGTCTCCTGCGACAAGAAATTGAATATTTCTTCGAGCAAAAAATCGCACGTGCGAACGGAGCCGAATGGGTTCGATATTGAGCCTACGGCCCTCCTCAGCGAGCGGTCCGACCTTGTGGTAGCAGAGAATTGTTGCGTTCATCGCAATTGGCGTGACGCAATGGGGTCGCCGCGCGTCCGAAGTATGGCCGAACCGTTGGTAGACAAACATGGGGCGGCGTGACTAAAATGGTTCGAGTCCCAGGAGTCGTTCTGGGATGTGGAGACACTAGGACAGATGCAGAAGATGCTCTCTTTCGCCGTCGGCATAGCCGCGCTCACTTTAACTAGTGTCGCTGCCGCCCAATTCGACGGGCCCGCACCGCTGGCTTGGCGCTGGCAACAAAACTCTACGACCCCTCCAGGTGGGTCGCCTTTGGTCGTGGGAGAAACGATTTACCAGTCTTTGGGAGGGCGCGTATATTCGCTCGACAAAGAAACTGGAAACCTCAAGTGGCGATTTCCAGCACTTGATCCGATGCCGGGCGTTTTTCGCTCGGCTCCCGTGATCAACGGCGGAACGCTAGTTGCAGCGTGCGACAACAAGATCATCGTTGGCGTCGACCCCGATTCCGGCCAGCTCAAATGGAGCTTCCCAACCGACGCCGCCGTATACGGACAACCCGTCGTAGTCGGCAAGTTCGTCGTAGCCGCGCTTAGCGACAACAGACTCGTCGCATTGAATCCGGCAGATGGCACGGCAGCTTGGTCCGCGCCTTACAACATCTACGACGGGATTCAGGGCACGCTCGGCGTCTATGGAAGCGACATCCTGATCTGTACGAATACCACGAAGCTGATTGCCTTCAACGTGAATACGCAGAAGATGGATTGGGTGAGACCGTTCACTCAATTTCCCGCTTCTCCGTCACCGATCGTTCAAGGCGACCATATCTTCATCACTTCCGGATCGTTCCTCGTGTGTCTAAACGCACTCGGCGGGATGCCGCTCTGGCAGGTCGACACTCACATGGAGTTGGCTTTCGCTCCGGCATGCACCGGCGACGGTATTTTAGTGGTTTCGGTCGACGGACATGCCGCGCTTTACGACATGGATCGAAGGCTTCTGACGAAGACCCCAATCGACCTTAGTTCGACTCCCATTACTAAGCCCACGGCGGTAGGAAGCAAATACATTGTTCCCGTCTCCAACGGCGGAATAATCCTTCTCGACCCAACCAGCGGAAAGAAGCTCTGGAATTACGTGATCCATCCGATCGACGAAAACGTCAAGGAAGCCACCAGAGGTGGCGGTCCGGGAAGTAAAGGCGGCGGTGGACCCGGCGGCGGCGGTCCTGGCAGCGGCTTTGGTGGGGGTGGCGCCGGTGGCTTTGGCGGGGCCGGTGGTTTTGGCGGAGGTGGACAGGGCCTTGGAGGTCCTGGAGGCCAGAACAGCCAGATCGACACCAAGGTCTACTACATCCAAGCGAGCGCTCCGGCGGTCTTGGCTGGGCAGACACTGTTGGTCCCGGCTCGAGATGGCAGCCTGCTTGCATTCGACAAAGACTTGGGTGTCGACCTGACCCCTCCGACGGCTGAAATGCTCTTCCCGAACCCAGGCGAGCAGGTAAACGGCTTGCCGCCGCTCATCTTGCTCTTCAAAGTGCAAGACGACGACTCTGGAATCAACAAGGAAGCCCTGAAAATTACGGTCGACGGCAAACCCATGGAATACACCTTCACTAAGGAAGGTTTGATTCTTATCCGGTTCTCCCAGGATCCTAAAAGCCTTAACAAGCCGCTGAACGATGGTCGCCACACCTTCACGGTGACGGCATCCGACTGGATGGGCAACGAAGGCAAGACCGACTTCTCGCTGATCATCGACAACCTCCTTCCCAAGATTGTCCTTCCTGGGCAAGATAAGAATAAGCCTGGCAATGGTGGTCCGGGTGGAAAGAACGGCGGCGGCGGTAGTGGCTTTGGCGGCGGAGGATTCGGCCAAGGCGGAGACGGCGGCTAGAGTAGTTGCGTTCGGCTGAATTCTGGCAGCGCTTGCTCGCCGCGGAGCTTGCTCCGGCGAAGAACCGGGTTCTCTTGGAAGAACTCGGTTCTTTTGCTTCCGACCCCCTCGATTTCCTGGCGGCGCATTCGCTGCTTACCGACGCTGAAAAGCGGCGGATGCAGGCGGCAGACATGGCGCCGCTGGCAAAGGCGCTGAAAGAGGACGTGGGTGTCCTTGAATATGACGACTACCCCGAGCTGTTGCTGGAAAGCGGCAATATGCCGGCAGCCCTCTTCGTAAAGGGAAATCCAGCCTGCCTATATCAGCCCGTCGTCGCGATTGTGGGCACCCGCTCGGCTTCGACGTACGGTAAGGCCTGCGCATACAAATTTGCCCAGGCGTTGGCTAAGGCAGGTGTAACCGTGATTAGCGGCGGCGCGCTAGGTATCGATGCCGCTGCTCACAAGGGTGCGCTCGAAGCGGGCGCCAAGACGGCGGCGATTCTCGCAACGGGAGTAGATACCGTCTACCCGCCCGTACATCACCATCTTTTCCAGCAGATCGCTGCATCCGGCTGTTTGGTCAGCCAATTTGCGGTTGGGTCGAAGCTCGCCGATTACAAGTTTCTGATCCGAAATGTGCTCGTCGCCGCACTCAGCAGCGCGGTGCTGGTGATCGAAGCGCCGGCGCGATCGGGCGCGATCAGCACCGCTACCGCCGCCAATGAAATGGGACGCGAAGTGTTTGTCGTGCCGGCAAACATCGATCACTTCGGATTTCAGGGATCGTTTGCGCTCCTGCGCGATGGCGCCACTCTCGTGAATCATCCCGATCAGATCCTGGAATCGCTTCAAATCACCCCTGAGCAGCCCGATGAGTTCGATGAGGCGTCCGACTTTGGCAAGCTGATTCTGGCTGCGTTGACTTCCGAGCCGGTTTCTACAGAACAGATCGTTGAGAAGTCAGGGCTTGATACCTCCGACGTTCTTTCAGAATTAACTGTTTTGGAACTTGAAGGGCGGGTAATCAGGGGGCCAAGCGGGTATGCCTTAACGCCGTGAGCCAAATAGCTTCCTTTCTCGGTCCGGAGGGGTTCGGAACCTACGAAGTTGACCTCTCCCGTCACGTTTTTCGTCGGGTGAATGGCCATTCGGATCGGCTGCTCGTTCCCGGCTTTGTAGACATTCATTGCCACGGCGCATTCGGAATCGACTTCATGAGCGCCGATTCAGCCGGAATCGTTACCCTCGGCCGCAAGCTTCGCGAAGTCGGATATGAGGGATTTTTGCCGACCACCGTAACGGCTGGAGTCCACGACGTGATTCGCGCTTTGGACAACCTGCCCGAAGACCCAATGGTTCTCGGTTTCCACATGGAAGGTCCGTTCATCAGCCTGAAGTATCCCGGGGCGCAGCCGCAGGCGGCGATAGTCGATCCGCCACAGGGCTCGTCTCCATGGGATGCAGTCTTGGACGACCACCGTCTGCGAGTGATCACGCTTGCGCCTGAGCGGCCCGAAGCTCAGGCGTTAATCCGGCGCCTGACGCAGCGAGGAGTGAAGGTGAGCATGGGCCACACCGAGGCCACATACGCTCAAGCGGACGAGGCATTTCAAGCCGGCGCCGACCACACGACTCATACTTTCAACGCAATGAGCCCACTGCACCATCGCGAGCCGGGGATGGTCGGATATTCGCTAGGCAACGACGACGTCTTCTCAGAGCTTATTTACGACCGGCATCACGTTCGCCGGGAGGCTGCCGCGATCCTATTCAAATGCAAACCGCCCAGCCGCGTGGTCGCCGTAAGCGACAGCACGATGGCTACTGGCCTGCCTGCCGGTCAAACTATCAAGATGTGGGGCCTGGATTGCGTCGTCGGCGACCGTCAGGTCCGCTTGACGAACGGCACCCTTGCCGGCAGCGCTATCACCCTCCTCGACGCCTTTCGAAATCTCCACGAGGATTTCGGACCGGAAGTCGCCATCCGCGCCTGCTGCCTCAACCCGCGAACCGCGATCGGCATGACCGCCGATCCGCAGCTGTACGTCGAGTTCGACCGCAATCTAGAGATCGTCGGCATGACCGACTCCAGGAGCGCGGACTAGCCCTCGCCGGTCGCCTTCTCAATGCGGTCCCAGACGGCTTCCCACTCCATGGTGTCGGGTGGCATTTCGATCAGGATCTCGAGGCGACCCATTTGGTCCAACTTGAAAAGGCTGGAATAGAGTGCCCGCGCATAGTCGTGAGGATCGATCGAGAGCTGGACTTGGCGGATGTTTTGGGGTGGGGCAAAACCGATTCCTGCGTCGAACTCTCCCAGCTTTTTAACGAGGCGAACGGGGGTTCGCGGCGAATAGTGCCGCCGGTACCCGCCTGGCGCGCGGTGATCGTTTGAGTCTCTGAGTAAGACCGTTCGGCCGAGTACCGCCTCGATTACACGACGCGATAGTCCGCCAGGCCGAAGGATCACGGGATCGCCGCCGGAGCAGTCGATCACCGTCGACTCAACGCCCACATCGCACGGGCCGCCATCGATGACGCAGGCCAAGCCCTCGAGTATTTTCGGGGCGATATGCTCGGCCAAGGTCGGTGAAAGCCCCATAAACGCGTTCGCGCTGGGCGCGGTGAGGGGCAATTCGGCCACGGCGAGGATCGCCAACGCGACGGGATGACGCGGAACACGGATGGCAACCGTATCGAGTCCGCCGGTCGCCTCAAGGGGAACCTTTGACGACTTGGGAAGCACGAGCGTCATTGGTCCCGGCCAGAACCTGGCGGCCAACATTCGCGCATTATCCGGAATCGAAGTCACGAGGTCGGAAGCCTGGTCGAGGGATATCACATGAACGATCAGCGGGTTCTCGGCCGGGCGCTTCTTCAACGCGAATGTCTTGAGAATCGCGCTTCTATCGATTGCCGATGCGGCAATCCCGTAAACCGTCTCGGTGGGAAACCCCACCAGTTCACCGGACCGCAAGGCATCCGCCGCAGTGCGGATGGCGTCGTCGGTTGGCTGCAAAATCTTCATCGAATTGCGTTAAGCATAACCTGTCGTGGGGCAGGAATTCCGAGCCACCACTCGAAGGACCTAGCCCCTTGCGCGACAAGCATGTTCAGCCCATCCGTCGTCAGCAATCCTCGGGCGCCGGCAGCAAGCAAAAACGAAGTCGGTTCCTTGGCGTACATCAAATCGTAGGCGAGGGCGGTAGGTTCCGCGTTCCCCCATACAATGGGAATTTCTTCGTTGGTCAACGATGCCGATGTGGTGTTGACGATCAGCGAGGCCCCCCGCGGGTCGGCCTCTGCGCGAACCACGTCCGACGAAAGACCAAGCTCGGCGGCCAAGCTCTCAGCCTTTGCGAACGTTCGGTTGTACAAATAGAGCTCATACCCTGCCGCCAGCAGCGCGACGGCAATCGCCCGAGCGGAACCTCCCGCCCCGAGGATCATCGCGGTTCGAGGTTCGGGATGGAACTCGGACAGGGTGTCGAGAAAGCCTGGGGCATCGGTATTGATGCATGCTTTGTCGGCCAAGCGAAGCGTGTTTGCCGCCCGAACTCGCCTGGCAAGAGGTTCGGCTTCTTTTGCCCAGGCCAATGCCTCCTCCTTATGGGGCACGGTGACGTTGACGCCTCGATATCCCAAAGACCCTAATCGCGCCAAAGCCTGGGCCACCTCGCCGGGCGGAACATGGACCGCCAGGTATCGACAGGACAATCCAAGGGCCTGGTAGGCGGCGCCGTGCATGCGCGGAGACAGCGAGTGTCCGACCGGATCGCCGATGACGGCAAACTCTGCCTCAGGCGCCTCTCGCCAAGGATACGCGCCGCTCATACGTGCCCGCGGAAGGCGTAAATTCTCGATCCGGCAAAGTTCCAGATGGCTCCCACCGCCGCTCCCATTATTTTGGGGATTGCCAGATGCTGATCCCCGATCAGGTTATACATACCGCTAGCGACCGCGATATTGAAAACCTGCCCCAGAATCGAAACGAGATAGAAGCGTCGGATTTGCTTCGCCCGTTCCTCTTTGCCCTTGATCTCAAAGGTCCAGGCCCGGTTCATGAATGCACTGTTGGTCATCGCAATAAGGGATGCGATCGCGGTTAAAAGTGGAAGAGCCGCTTCGCTCGGGCCCTTGGCAAAGTGAAAGAGGCTCGGGAAATCTCTGATTAATAAGGCCCCGAGGTGGTTGCTCATCAGCCCGCCATTCCACGGGAGGATCTTCATAAACAGGTAGGTAAACCCGAAATCAATCGCAAACGAAGCTCCGCCGACGATGGCGAACTTGATGAACTGGTGAACGATTGTCTTCTGAGCAAATGGCTTGGCCCGCTCGACCGCCACCGTATCGCCAGTTTCGTCGATTGGAGCGACCAACGCCTGGTAGATCGCCCCGGTGAGCATCCTCTCCATTACTCGGTTGATGCTCGTCCCTTTGAACTCTTTGCCCTCCAGGCGCCGGACCCAGATCGCCTCGATTCCGGTTCGATTCGCGCCAAGAATGTCGGTGATGAGCTGATCGCCCACCATGATCGCCTCTTCCGGCTTGCGTTTGAATTTCATGAGCGCCAAGCGGAACATCGACCGGCTTGGCTTAAACCGGCCTCGAACGGTCTCGGCCCCAATCGACTTGGCAATTTTTGCCAGTCGCTCGTGCTGGTTGGTGTTGCTGACGATGCAGATCTCGAAGCCGAGCGCCTTCGCCTTCTTTGTCCAGTTAAGCACCTCGAGGGAGCAGCGGTCGGTGTGCCATTGAACGAGAGTGTTGTCCACATCCAGCAGTAGCAAGCGCTTTCCTCGATTCCAAAGTGCTTCGGCGTCGACGGATTCAAGCGAGTCGGCTGCATGGGCAGGCGTGAACGAGCGTAATGGACGGGAGATTTTGTGCCGCTCGAAGCTTCCGCTTTGCCACTTTCTCAACGCTTGATCTCCTTAAGCGCGGCCTTGCGGATCGCGACATTCTTCAGGTGATCCTTGTATGTGGCGGCGTAGATGCTCCTGCCGCCAGGCAACGCGACATAGTAAAGGTAGTCGTGCTTCGCCGGGTACATCGCCGCCTCGATGTCTTTGGCGTCGGGCGAACAGATCGGGCCGGGTGGCAAACCCTTTACCGTGTAGGTGTTGTAGGGAGACTTCACGGCGTGATAGTCCTTGAAGCTTAATCGGCGCCACTTTTGGAGAGCGTACAGAATCGTCGCGTCGATTTGGAGCGGCATTTTCTTCTTGAGGCGGTTTTCGATCACGCCCGCGATCATCGGGCGGTCGACGTCCTTGCCTGCCTCCAACTGTACAAGTGAGGCAACGATGAGCGTGCGCTTGAGATCCTTCGGGCGGTTCGGCGCATTCCAAACGTTCTTCTCGAACTCTTTGAGCTGCATCTCGATGACCGCCCTGGCTCCGTCGAGCGGAGGCAGTTCATAGCGCTCTGGGTAAAGATAGCCCTCGAGCGAATCCTTGGGAAGCGGGAACGAAACGTCGTTCGCGAACTCGCTAGGGTTGTGGACCAGGTCCATATATTCGTCGGCATCGACCACGTCGTAGTTGGCGAGCAGGTGCGCGGTACGATTCGCCCAGTTTGTTTCTGGGAACCTGATAAACAAATACACCGGGTTCCGAAGCTGGCGGAGGACCTCCTCGCCGCTCATTGCAGGATTGATCGCATAGCTTCCCGCCGGAACGGTGCTTGCTCGTCGTTCGAGAAGCGCAAGCAGTCGTGTCGCCAAGGCGTTCCGCAGCATTCCTCGCTTCTGAAGGTCATCCAAGACGGCGGGCAGACGGAGCGTTTTTTCGTAACGGACGTAAGATTTCTGCGGCCCGGCCTTGGTAGCCAGTGGTCGGATGCCGTTGATGAGCCAAATTCCGCCGAACGCCAGCACGATGAGCACGACTAGCGGGCCGATCCACCTTTTAGCTTTGCGACGCCTACGGCCATGCTTTAGTCGCGAGCGGCCGCGTCGACGCGATGATCGATCCCGTGGTCAGCCATTGGGATATCT
>Ga0207011_1187_pt1 | contig 12758 bp, 12 predicted proteins | sample Alteio_BWMinCont_79_FD_153466 | JGI IMG/M metagenome (GOLD analysis project Ga0207011, IMG submission 153466) | Enriched cells from forest soil in Barre Woods Harvard Forest LTER site, Petersham, Massachusetts, United States -... | ecosystem: Environmental > Terrestrial > Soil > Temperate forest >...
GCTAAGGGAACTTGTTCTGACATTTCTCCGATCCAGCGCTATACTCGGACCACTCGACATTCTTGTCGACATCGGCGTTCCCGCCGAGAAGGAGGTGATCCAGTGAGGTACGGTTTACGTTGAAGTAGTAGAGGAGGCGCTTGTGCGGTTACCGAGCGCCTCTCTCCTTTCGTCCCGCCCCAATTCACCCGGCGTAGTTTTTGAAACGGTCGATCGACATTTGAGTATATTGCCCGACCTCGATGAGGTAGCCGTCGGGATCACGCATGTAGCAACGCCATTCCCAGCCATGATTGTCCAGCGGCTCGGTAAGGAAGAACGCTCCTTTGTCGCGCCATTCTTTGTAGCAGGCCCGGATATCGGCGACGCGCAAGTTAAGGAAGCTATTCACTCGGTTGAGATCCGAAGGCGTTTCGAGGAGAACCTCTGGCTTGTCGGGAGTCGGGCCACCGCCGGAATTGAGAATGATCCAGCTGTTAGCCAGCTTGATGTAGCAGGGATTCTCCGCCTTGATCACTTTCCCGCCAAGAACTCGGACGTAGAAGTCCTTTGATTTTTCCTGATCCCTGACGGTAAGGAAATGCGTGACGAAAAAGCCTTCGTGTGCAATCGGTGCAACCGGCAGATTCATGCATGCCTCCCGCTGTCAATAATACGATGCCCCCGGAATCGCCCTGGGTTCAGGGGAAGCCTTTCGTTTGCCGGCGAAGAACCGCTGGCACTACGGCCTTGTTGGGTTTTTGCCGGTGGTTATAAGATGGCGCAGCGGAGTCAGGAGCAATCATGCCAACGACTTTTGGCTTATTGTGTCCCCCGCCTGCTACATGGAGACTTATTGCCAGGTCGTGGGGGAACTAGACGCCCGGCGAACTTAACAGTTTCAACTTGCCGCCCAAGAAACGACGCGCCTCTTCGAAGGCGGCTAATTGCGCCACGATGGCCAGGCTCGGGTCGGTTAGTCTCAATTCCACGAGTTGCCCGCTAACCCCTTGGGCAGCGGCGATGAACGGTTGCAGTGCCACCGGTTGCCTCAGCAGGGCGGCCGCCGGGCTGCTGTTGCGTGCTATATCCATCACCGTGACTTCATTCGCGCTCTGAATCTTGCCCCACGGAATCAGCAACGCCGAATGCCGAAGATTCCACGGATTTCTCTTGAGGTACAGTCCTTGGGAATCCGCGCCGATCCAATAGGGCGGAAACTCCAACCGAATTTCCCAGCGGCTCATGCGGCCTACATTGACTACCGTCTTAGCCTTAGGACCCATAACCGTGAACTGCGCCCACCAGCAGGCCCTGTACTTTCCCGCAAACGGCGCCCGGCAAGGATATTTCTCCGACAAGCGATCCCAGCCCGTTTGCTTGACCAGGATATATTCCTGGCCAAACGCGAAAATCACAACAATCGCTACCATGACGAAAATCGCACTCATAGCTCCTGCCTCCGACGACTGGAGCCGTCAACGCGCTCCGGGCATCATGATTTCCCGCTCAACTCAACTGTCCCAAAGCTCAGCCTGGCGAATGGCCGCTCTTGCTTGCCTCTCCCCTCCGTTGTCACGTCCATCGTCAGATTTCATTTCTTGGCTCCACGCCGAGGAAAACATTCTCTTACTGAAATCTTACGCACGAAAACAAACGACTACATCCTGAAAGAGTGTGCTGGTTCCCAAACCCACAACGCTATTGACAGTAGCAGGGGTGACCGTTGCACGCGCGGTATGGCGTTTGCGAATTAGCACCTGCGGCTGGAGTTTCCGCCTCCAGCCTGCGCCGGCGGGTTACACTCGCGGTATCTGCCAACAGCATGCAGTCGGCCGGACAGCCTCGATAGGTGTCTAAACGATAGAGGAGCTGAAAAATGACTCCCCAAGAAACCAAGCACATGGAGTGTACGGTCATTCGCGCGCGAGCCTATGGCGAATTGTTCGGCGACAAGCCGGTGGCCGCCTTCCCGTTTCATAAGCTGCAAGGCAAATCGGACGGTCCATATCTCATCGATGTGTTCGTCTACGCGATGGAGATGCAGGGTGACGACCGCGCGATCTACGCCGCAGTGACCAATGGCATGTCCGATCAGCGCATGGCCGAAGGCGACACTCCCGACCAGCCGCGGCGCCGCGAGCTGATTCAATACTTTCGGGCATGCACCGAGGGCCACGCCAAGCGGCTGCGAGATATGGCGTGGCTGCCACTGCACGACGGTTTCCTGCTTGATTCCCATCACACTGTGGCGTGGGAGTGGGCGGCTGTCGAGGGCTCACCCTGGAAGAATGCCTTCTTCTTGTTGCCGATGGCCAAACCGCATCGTGAGTTTGCCTTCGAGATCGAACTCGACCAAGTCTCGTTCCTGTGGCACATTCCGATTTCTGATCAGGAGCGCGCCTTCAAGCAGGAGCACGGCGCCGACGCCCTCTTGGATCGAATGGGGGAGGTCCGCCTGCCGTGGATCTTCGAAGAAGCAAATCGGCCAAGCCTCGTCGAGTAAAAATCGGCCCCAAGCACCACACCAGGGCAAGGAGGCAGCCATTTTCACGGGTCACCCGGGCAGCGCGCTAATTCACATTTAGGCTCAAAGTGAGGCTGCGGCTCACACCGTTGGAGGAGCCGGTAACGGTGAGGGTGTGGGCGCCTTTCGGCGTGCCCGGATCTTTCGGGGTGCTGCTGCCGCCTCCACCGCATCCAGCTATCACGATGGTCGACAATACGAGGATGAAGATGGGAGAGAGATAGGCGATGCGGCGTGGACAAAATGCATTGCTGCGGTTTAGAGAACGAAGATATAAGGCGATGACGGAGAGGAGAAGCATCTCGACGGTGAAGGGACCCAAAGGCGGCACACGAGGAGTGGGAGCCTGCGGAACGATCAGCGAAGGAGCGGTGGTGGTCACTGACACAGTGAACGGGATGGGCGACCCGTTCGCCGTGACCGATGGTTGAGAAACCGTGCAGGTGGCTTCGGAAGGCGCGCCCGTACAGCTCAGCGTGACAGCGGCATTGAATCCGTTTTGCGGAGTGACCTGTAGGTTGTACGCGGCGGGGCTGCCTGCGGCGACCGTGGCGGATGTGGAGCCGCCGGTTGCGTTCGCCAGTGTGAAATCCGAGGCGCTTCCGGAGAGAACCACGGCATGGGGACTGCCTGCAGCGTTGTCAGTAATGGTAAGAGTCCCGTTGCGGTTTCCGCTTGCCATGGGAGCAAACACAACGTTGAAGGAGCAAGTACCGCCCGGAGCGACTGTATTGCCGCAGGTGTTGGTCTGCGAGAAATCACCGGTCATGGCGACATTCGCGATGCTGAGTGGGCCGTCGCCTGTGTTATTCAAGCTGACGCTTTGCGAAGTACTGGTGGTGCCGACCTGTTGAGTACTGAAATTGAGTGCGGTAGCGGAGAGCAGGACCGCGGGCATGAGACCTTTGCCGGAAAGCACGATGGTTTGCGGACTACCGGCGTCGCTGGTGATGATTTGCAGCAAGCCAGAGCGAGTGCCATGAGCTGTCGGTGTGAAGGTCACGTCGACGGAGCAGGAACCTTTGGAAGCAATCGCGGAACCACAAGTGTTGGTCTGAGAGAAATCGCCGGTGATGGCTATGCTGCAGACGGTGGAAGGCGTGCTGGCAGTGTTGGTGATGGTGGAAGAGAGTGCTGCGCTAGTGGTGCCGACCAGCTGATCTGGGAAAGAAAGACTTATCGGGTTGAGGGTGAATGAAGAGGGGCGCGCGAACTCGTAAGCGCCCATGTCCACCGTAGCGACGCAATCGCCGTTGCCGTCGAGGACACGGGGGTTGGAGGCGATGTCCTGCTTGGGCAGGCCGGGGGCAGAGTTGGAGCCCGCATCGATGACTGGAGAAGTGGACTGAAGATGAAAGTCGGAACCCGGATTGACGAACAAAGGATCAACGGAGACGTTGCCGTTGGTGCCCGTTTCTCCCGTACAAGTCCCGGCGAAGGGAGTGCCCTGCGGGTTGAAAGTGTCGTTGAACTGAAAAATTGGGGGCTGGGCGAGGTATTGCGTGTCGCAGAAGACAGCAGTTTGGGCAGCGGCGCCCACAAAAATGTTGTTGTAAATGGGAGTCTGATTGTAGAAGCCGTCGAGGTAGAGTTCCGAGCCGCCGTTCGGCGCACTATTGGCGTAGAAGGTGTTGTTGACGAGCGTGGGGCCGACCGCACCGGAAGGAACGAGTGCGGCAATGCCGCCGCCCTGGTTCGCGGTATTTCCGGTTAGCACGTTGTCTTGTACAAGGGCGTCAGAGTCGTTGGCCATGGCGATGCCGCCCCCCGCGCCGGACGCTGTATTCGCGGTGATGAAATTGCCCCGAATAGTGGGCGTCCCAGCCGCGAAGAGCGAGATGCCGCCACCATCAACGCCTGTGGAATTGTGAGAGATGGTGTTATTGAGAATTTGCGGCTGGGAAGCGCCGCCGACGAGAATGCCGCCACCACCGGTGCCGCCACTGCACCCACCTTGAGAGTTATTGGTGATGGTGTTGCCTTGAATGAGGGGCGAACCGAACTGCACGTCAATGCCCGAGCCCTGGCAGCCGAGGTTGTTGGTGATAATGTTGTTCGTAATCGTAGGCGACGAACTCCCCACTAGGATTCCACTGCCCGAGAAGGTGGAACTGGGATTCACGGCGCCATTGCGGATGGTGAAGCCATCGATAGTGGAACTGGGGGTTTCCTGGGTGGAAAATTTGACGACGGTGTCTTTCGCGCCGCCATCGATGATGGTGGTAGCGGGGCCGTTGACGCTCTTGAGGTTGACGGCCTTGCCCTTGAAGTCGATGTTCTCAATGTAGGTACCGTTCGAGACGAGGATCGTGTCACCGTTGGAGGCCGCGTCGATGGCCGCCTGAATGGTGGGTTGATCGGCGGGCACAAGGATGGTGGCAGCGCTGGCTGCAACCGGGAGAGTGGCGAGGACTAAGACCGCCACGGCAACGATCTTGCTCCGCGAAAAGGAAGAGGAAGTCATGGCCTGAGCCTCCAGAAGTTTGGACCGTCGTGGACCATGCCATCAAAACTACCAACTTCGAAGAGACGTTCAAGCGACAAGCGACGACAGCGGCGGAATGTCGCACTTTGTCACAAAACCCCGGCAGGAGCAAAGCACCTCCAAGTCGAGCGGAGACCTGCGATTCGGGTGGGCGACCCGGCGGCGCGTCGTCTTGAGCGCGTTGTAGACCACCACTCACTACCCACTTCCCACTTTCTGCTAGAGTCTACCGCGTGCGGCGGCGCACCCATTCCGCGACTAAATACGAGTCCCGCGCCGAGGCGCCGGGAAACGCCCGAAACGTCGGGCTTGCCCGACGCGTCGGGCTGGCGCGGGCGATATCGAAGTTGGGCTACTGCTCGCGTTCGCGAGCGGCAGAGCTGATCGCCGCGGGACGCGTTCGGCTCAATGACGTGGTGCGACGAAATGCCGAGGCGCCGGTACGGCTTGAGCAGGACAAAATCGAAGTGGACGGGCGGGAGATTCGCGCGGCGGAGAAATCGTATTGGATGCTGAACAAGCCGCGCGGCGTGGTGACCACGGCGTCGGACGAAAAGGAGCGCGAAACGATATATGACTTCATGGGCGAGCGCGGCGGCTGGCTGGCGCCGGTGGGCCGGCTGGACAAGGCCAGCGAAGGGTTGCTGCTGCTGACCAATGATTCGGAATGGGCGGCGCGGGTGCTCGATCCTGGCGGGCACGTCACAAAAACGTATCATGTGCAGATTTCTGCGCTGGCGGAGGAGGCGCTGCTGCAAGGTTTGCGGCGCGGCGTTCGCGAGGGAACCGATTTTCTGCGTGTGGAGCGTGTGCACGAACTGCGGCGCGGGGAACGCAATTCCTGGCTGGAGATTGTGCTCCGTGAGGGCAAGAATCGGCAGATCCGGCGCATGCTCGAGGCGCTGGGAGTCGAAGTCTTGCGGCTGGTGCGCGTGGCGATTGGGGCGCTGGAGCTGGGCGATTTGGCCAAGGGAGAGTCCCGGAAGTTGAGCGCCGCGGAAAAGGCGGCAGTCGAGAGTTGGAAAAGAACGCAGTGAAAATTCCCCCAAGAATGCAAGAAACGACCGCGCAGGAGACAATCGCGCGGTTGGGCCTGGGCTTCCAAGGCGCGGAGTTGCAAATGGTTTGCGGAACCTCTAGGCTCTAAGTTCATGCCTGAATTTTCGCTGGAGTTGCTGGCTTATGGATTTGTGTGGTACGTGGCGTTTCTGTTTTCGACCACGTGCCACGAAGCGGCGCACGCGCTGGTAGCCAAGTGGGGCGGCGACGACACCGCGGCGCGGGGCGGGCAGGTGTCGCTGAATCCGGTGCCGCACATCCAGCGGGAGCCCTGGGGCATGGTGCTGATCCCGATTCTGTCCTTCATTTTCACGCGCGGAATGATCGGGTGGGCCAGCGCGCCGTTTAATCCGGAGTGGGAGCGCCGGCACCCGCGGCGCGCGGCGTTGATGGCCCTGGCCGGGCCGGCGGCAAACTACGCGCTGATGTTGCTGGCGGCGGTGGGTTTGCGGGCGGGACACAGCATGGGCTGGCTGCACACCAATCTGGAGACCGGGCGGCCGGACCTCGCGACCGTGGCCTTGTTCGTATTTTTCTCGCTGAATCTGCTGCTGGGCACCTTCAATTTGCTTCCCGTGCCCCCGCTCGACGGCAGCGCCGGCATCATGCTGTTTATGAGCGAGAGCCGCGCGCAGCGCTACCTGGACTGGCTGCGCGGCAACAGTTTTGCGATGGTGGGCCTGCTGGTGGGCCTGCTGGTCTTCCGCTATTTTTACGGTCCGGTGGAAAATTTCGCTACCAACCTGCTCTTGCGCAGCCACTTTTGAAGATTCCAAAGTGGTTCAGTTGCGCACAGTTTGCCTTGGGTGTCCCTTCTCCGCACACCTTCCGTCCGGCCTAGCCGAATAAATGGATTCGTTTCCTATGGTTACGGCGGTTGCCGTGGCACCGGGCCTGCTTCCACAGGCAAGCGGAGGCCGGAATGATTTTGACCGCCGAACGCTCCGTTACCAACCTATATCGCGTGGAGGTTTCCGGTTGGGACGACAACAAGGCGTTTTTCGTGGAGAACTCCGAACTGGAGTGGACCGATGATTCCGGAAAGCACGTTACGCTGAATCGCGGGCTTGCAGATGGCGCGGTGATTTTCCTGCGGCTGCTCCAGCCGATTAGCAAGGACCGGTCTCATCCCGTGGCCTACGCAGCGGAATTGGTGACCCGGACGGACGAAGGTCTGCGGCAATTCCGGCTGCGTCCGGTGTCCGCGTGGCATCCGCGCCGGGCGGATCGGTTTCGATAAAAGCAGGAGCGCGGGACACGACGAAGTGTCACAATGGAACAGAGGTCCGAAATGGTGGCGCGGCGAGACCGCGCAGAGTCGCCGAGCCAATTCTGCCAGCAGACTCCTGGAATCTTATGGCCTTCTGAACCAATAGCTTAGCGCATCACCGAGCTACGCTCTCCGCAGGGAACTCTAAGAAGACCTTAAGACGACACCCGCACAAGGTGGAACCCCGGATGCGATGCTGTTGTTGTGGTTCAGTCCCACCCCAAGGCAGGCGAAAGCGCACCGGCGAAAAGCTCGCTGACCCCCTGCATTCTGGACGACGACCCCGCACAACTAGAGATGCTGGCGGCGCTGGTGACGTCCCTGGGCTACGAGTCCATCACCACCGCGAACCCCGAAGAAGCCTTGAAGCTGGTGCAATACGGGCGCTGCCGCCTGGTGCTGGTCGATGTGCACATGCCGGGAATGGACGGGTACCAGTTCCTAGACGCGGCGCTGCGCGTCGATCCCGGCCTGCACGTAATCATCATGACCGGCGACTACACCCTGGAGTCCGCGCTGGACGCGGTACGCCGTGGCGCCACGGACTTTCTGCCGAAACCAATCGATCGCGCGCGGCTGAAGCGCACGCTGGACGATGTGGCGGCGCTGTACGACCAGCGGCGGCGCGTGCGCGAGCTGGAAGAGCAACTGCTGAAGGACTTGGAGTTCCACGGCATCGTGGGGAAAAGCCCGGCGATGCTGGAAGTGTTCGATTTCGCACGCAAGGTGGCGCGGCACTATACCAACGTCTTGCTGATTGGAGCCACCGGCACGGGCAAAGAGCTCGTGGCGCGCGCCATCCACCAGATCAGCCCCGTGGGCCAGAACAAGCTGGCGGTGTGCAACTGCTCGGCGATGGTAGATACGTTGCTCGAAAGCCAGCTTTTCGGGCACATGCGCGGGTCATTCACCGGCGCGACGGACACGCGGCCGGGATTGTTTGAGTTCGCCAATAATGGAACCGTCTTTCTCGATGAGGTGGGCGAAACCTCGCTGCCCATGCAGGCCAAGCTGCTCCGCGTGATCCAGAACCGCGAAATCCAGCGCGTGGGCTCACCGGAAGTGCGGCAGATCAACGTGCGGATGATTGCGGCAACCAACCGGGACTTGCGCGCGGAGGTCCTGGCCGGCCGCTTCCGCGAGGACTTGTATTACCGGCTGAGCTCCATCCAGATTCGCATCCCTCCGCTGACCGAGCGGCTGGAGGACATTCCGCTGCTGATACAGTTTTTCCTCAAGAAGTACAACGAAGCGTACGGGAAGACGATTGCCGGATTGACGCGGCGCGCGCAAGCGGTGCTGCTGCAGCATTCCTGGCCGGGTAACGTGCGCGAACTGGAAAACGTGATCTCCAGCGCCAGCATCACCGCCGGTGGAGATTTCATCGACCTGGCGGACTTGCCGGAAGGCCTGCAGCACCGCGGGCCGCGCACGGCGGAGGGCGACGAGTTTCGGGCCTTGTCGCTGGAGGAGATGCGCAAGATACACATCCATCGCGTTCTCGATATGTGCCAGGGAAATCGCCTGCGCGCGGCGCAGGTTTTGGGGATTGGACGCACGAGCTTGTACCGCTATCTGAAAGGCAACGCGGAAGAAAAGCCCAAAGCCGCGAAGTTCGGGCATGCCTCGGCAGGGGCGCGCCTGTAGCGTTCCCCTTTTTCTAATTGGATTTTGTGTGTGCCAGGAAGGAACAGTTTTCCGTGTTGACCCAGGGCGCGGAGCTCGCCGTTTTGTAATTGCAAGCAAATCAGCAGCATGCAAGCGCGGAATTTGGCACGCGTCCTGCACTCCTACTCCGGCAGTGAAATGCGGGGAAGCACATGAGCAGGCCACCGACATTTGACGAAGATTTTGCGCCGGCCATGGCGCGCTCTACCTGCGCGCCGGTGTCCCGCAAGCAAGCTCCTGCCAGTAGCACGTCCACAGCGAACCCACTATCCACCAGCCAAGACCCCCTGAGTGCCGCGTAACTCGAAAGTTCGGTTGCGCGGCGCTCTTTCCTTCCCTAAAACCAGCGAGCAGTCAATGGCTCTGAAATGCCGACATAGCTACCCTCACTCGTAACGAAGGGCGATGATGGGGTCTACGCGCATGGCGCGGCGCGCCGGGATGCAGCAGGCGATGAGTGCGACGCCGCTGAGCAGCACGGCCACGCCGATGAAGGTGAGCGGATCGTTCGCACCGACGCCGAAAATGATTTTGGTGATCAGGCGCGTCAGGCCAAGGGCAGCGACGACTCCAATGCCTACACCGTGACGGACCGTGGGAAGAGTCAACCTCTAACGCAGTCGGTTCTTGTAGAGCGCCATGCCGACCGCGGCGTCCATCCCGAGCCGTTCGAGAGCGCGGATTTCCGGCTGCGCCTTGATGCCGCCAGCGGCGATGATCGGGTGCGACGTGGCACGCCGCAATTGCTTGAACCAGCTGAGATTGGCGCCACTCATAGTTCCTTCCCGATCCACGTCAGTGCAGAGAAACGCGGCGCAAAACGGCTCGAGTTGCACCATCACATTTTCTGCTCGAATTCGTAGTTTTTCTCGCCAACCTGCGATCACGACCCGGCCTTTGGCGGTGTCCAGCGCGATGACAATTGCCGAACGACCCACTCGCTTCCGGAGCTGCCGGAGGAATGGAGCGTTTAGCTTGCCATTCTTGAATGCGGCACTTCCGACGATGACTTGGCGCGCGCCCCATTTCGTAATCTCCTGCGCTTGCCGAACGTTGCGAATTCCTCCTCCCACACGCACTTTCATCCCAAAACGCTTGGCCGCTTCGCCGCACAGTTTGCGCGCCAGCTCGCTGTTATTGCCTTTGCCCATGGCAGCATCCAGATCGATGATGTGCAGCCACTTGTATTTCTTGAATTTCAGCAGCAGGGACATCACGTCCGTGATCGCAAGCTCGCGTCTTCTTCCGTGCACGAGCTGCACGGCCTTGCCCTTCTGCAAGTCGATACACGGAATCAGCACGGCAACCTTACCGGAATGCCGCGCGCGGAGAGAAATTGCTTGAGCTCACGGATCGGCTGAACACCATCGTGGAAAATTGACGCCGCCAGTGCCGCATCGGCATGCCCGGCGGTGAAAATCTCCGCAAAATGAGCGGGCAGCTTGGCGCCGCCGGAGGCAATGACCGGCACGGAAACCGCCGAGGAGATCGCCGCAGTAAGCCCGGTATCGAATCCGCTCTGTGTGCCATCCCGGTCCATGGAGGTTACCAAGATCTCTCCAGCGCCAAGCGCGACTCCTTCTCTTGCCCACGCTATTGCGTCGCGGTTGGCGGGCTCACGCCCGCCGCGCACCATGACTACCCATTGGTCACCGGCTCTCTTGACGTCGATCGCCAGCACAACCGCCTGCGCGCCAAACTCGAGCGAGGTCTCCGAGATTAGCTGGGGCCGCGCCACGGCTGCAGTATTCAACGTGATTTTGTCGGCGCCGGCTCGAAGCACGGAGCGTGCGTCTTCAACGTTGCGGATGCCGCCTCCCGCAGTCAAGGGCATCGCGAGTTCGGCGGCGACGCACCGAATCGTTTCTAGAAACGTCGGCCGCTGGTCGCGGGAGGCGGCTATATCCAGAACGACGAGTTCATCCGCGCCCTCAGCGTTATATCGCGCTGCCAATTTTGCGGGGTATCCGGCATCGCGGAGTCCGACAAAGTTCACGCCCTTCACAACGCGGTCGCCATCGATATCCAGGCAAGGAATGATGCGGCGGGCCAAGCTCATACGCACATCCTCAGAAAGTTCTGCAAGACTTGCGCGCCAGCTTCTCCGCTCTTCTCCGGGTGAAATTGAACCGCGTAGATATTTTCTTTTTCGAGCACGGCGACAAACTCTGTTCCGTAGCTACACGCAGCCATGGTTTCTTCGTGCTCGTCAATCGCGGCGTAGGTATGGGCGAAATAGAAGTAGGCATCAGCGTCGACGCCTTCGAGCAACCGGGACGGGCGTTTCGCGAGCAATCGATTCCAGCCCATGTGCGGCAGCTTGACGATGGGCGGCAGCGAGCGCACGCGCCCCGGCAACAACTGCAAACCAGCCAGTTCCGGCGCCTCATCGCTAGCGGCGTAGAGCGCTTGAAGCCCCAGACAAATGCCCAGGAACGGAATGCCGCGGTGGATGGCGTCCAGCAGCGGCGCGCGCAGTTTGCGGTCATCGACCGCGCGGATGAGCGTTTCGAAATGTCCGACGCCTGGGAGGAGGAGCGCCTGAGCGCTAGCGACGCATTCGGGCGTGGCGGCGCGTTGCGATTGTGCTCCGAGCCGCTGTAGAGCTCGCTCGACGGAAGCGACGTTGCCTGCGCCGTAGTCCAACAGGGCAATTTTCATAGCAAGCCCTTAGTGCTGGGCAGTACGCGGCGCAATCTTTTGTCGCGCGCCACGGCGAAACGCAGAGCGCGAGCGAAGGCCTTGAACATGGCCTCGACCTGGTGATGCGAGGATCGCCCGTACAGGACGCGGAGATGCACATTGGCTCGAGCGGCCTGCGCAAACCCTTGAAAGAAATCCTCGATCAGCTCGGTCTGAAAATCGCCGACGCGGGCGCTCGCAATTTTGGCGTTCACAACACAGAAGGGCCGGCCACCTAAATCGACGGCGCCGGCGGCGAGCGTTTCGTCCATGGGCATCAGGAAATACCCCGCGCGCAAAATCCCGCGCTTCGTGCCCAGCGCTTTGGTCACCGCTTCGCCCAGGGCGATTCCCACGTCCTCGACGGTGTGGTGCTGGTCGACGTCCAAGTCGCCGCGCGCGTTCAGTTCCAAATCGAACGCGCCGTGCCGGGCCACGAGTTCCAACATGTGGTCGAAAAAGCGGATTCGCGTGGCAATACGCGCTTTGCCATGTCCGTCCAGATTCAGGCTCAGCTTGATGTCGGTCTCGTTGGTCTTACGATGTATCTTTGCGATTCTTGGCATTATTCCGCCTTGTTCAGATTGCGCCCACGGACAGCTTCCCTTTCATTCCCGCACGGCCACCGTGTTTTCGTGTGCCAGCAGATTTTCTGCTCGTGCGAGAACACGCACATCGGCCGCCAGCCGCTTGAAACCCTTGCGGCTAATCGTCTGCACGCTGATGCACTTGACAAAATCTGCGGCCGACAACCCTCCGCGGCTGTGTGCCCAACCGCCGGTGGGCAAAACGTGGTTGCTGCCACTCGCGTAATCGCCAAGCGGCTGCGCGGCCCAAGGGCCGATAAAGACCGTTCCGGCCGCGGAAATCTTTTCGAGAGCTGCAGCTCCAGCTTGCGGAAGGCTTAGATGTTCGGGCGCAAAGCGGTTCACGAAGTTGAACGCCGCATCGTCGGACGCGGCGAGCAAAATCATCCCGGTCCTTCTTAAGGAGACATTGGCGGGGTTCGCTTCCGGCAATTTCTTCAACTGTTCTGCAACTTCGCGCCACACTTCTCGTGCGAGCCGCGCCGACGTGGTCACGAAGAT
>Ga0207011_1102_pt2 | contig 12691 bp, 10 predicted proteins | sample Alteio_BWMinCont_79_FD_153466 | JGI IMG/M metagenome (GOLD analysis project Ga0207011, IMG submission 153466) | Enriched cells from forest soil in Barre Woods Harvard Forest LTER site, Petersham, Massachusetts, United States -... | ecosystem: Environmental > Terrestrial > Soil > Temperate forest >...
GAGCCGCATTACCGCGAAGTGATTCTGCGAACTGACAACCCAAGCGCTGCGAGCATTTACGAAAAACTCGGCTTTGTGCGGCAGCCCGAAGTGGACCAAGATCGCGCGACGCATCGGCTTTCGGTGCCAAAGCGCTGCTCCAAATCGGTAACCTCGATTGAAAAATGGTAAGTAATGTAAAGATTGATGATGCCTTGATGGATCAAGCGCTACAGCTTAGTGGCCTTCGAACGAAGAAAGACGCCGTTACACTTGCTCTTGAGGAGTTTGTGGCTAGAAGGCGCCAAAAGGAGTTTTTGAATCTCAAAGGCAGTATCGATTTTGATCCTGATTACGACTATAAAGGCCAACGGCACAGATGTTAATCAATTTAGACGGTGGCGTGTCTCTTTCGCTCAACATTGAAGGCGGCCACTGCAAATGTTCCACATGAGCTGTTGTAGACGCTGTGGCGACGTCTGGAAACGTGCGCGTTTGGACCGTTTTGGTGTGTGGTAAGCCGGCCGGCCAGTAGCAACCAGTGGGCTGCCCGGACGTCGCCACGGAGACGACGACTACGGGGGCAGTTGGTGATCGAGCCCGTTGAGCGAACGGAATATCCCGTTTCAGAAGACAAAGAAGAGAAGTTTGGGCATGATCGGCCATTCGCCGTGTACTTCACTGCCAGCGACGTGCCGATGCCATCGCTGACCAATACCAAGATCGATGAAATCGTTCTACAGTGGGAACCTGGGAAGATTGGCTAGGTCAGACTATCGCGACGCTAAGCACTTTTGCGCAAAGGATGTCAGGTACTTCGCTGGCTTAGGCCCCTGGCGGGAAGCGTGATACACTTAAGCCAGCGCTAGGATGGCGATGAGAGGCTCGGATGAAGTCAGGATTGAAATTATTTGCTTCGGTGGTTGTGGTGTGCGGAGCCGCGTTCGCGGGTGCGGCGGACAAGGTTTCGAAGGTGTCGCTATCGGTTCCTTCCGTTGCGGGCGGGACGACCTCGGCCGGTACCGTTGAGTTGACGGCCAAGGCCGGTTCAACCGGGGCAGTCGTCGCATTGACCTCTTCGAATGCCGCCGTTACGGTTCCAGCCACGGTCACCGTGGCGAGCGGACAGACGACGGTGAACTTCACAGCAACAACCTCGCCAGTTGCCGCAAATCTATCGGCGGTCATCAAGGCCACCTTGGGAACTTCGTCGGCGACGACGACTCTGGGCGTGGAAGCGCCGAAAGTCGCGGAGTTCTCCTTTATTCCGCCTAGCGTCGTCGGAGGATCGGGCGCAACTGCCACCGTAAAGCTCAGTTCCGCCGCTCCCGCCGAGGGCACGAAAGTTTCGCTTTCGGCAAGTTCCGCCGCATGGGGCGGTCCGACTTCGGTTGTGATTCCCGCCGGCGCGACCTCGGCGACTTTGGCCTTCACGAGCATTCCGGTCTCCGAGCTCACGAACTCGGATGTCACAGCGTCAGTACCGGGCTCCAAGGTAGGCGCGACTCTTACAGTTGAAGCGCCCCATATCGCTTCGTTCGTGCTGAGTTCGTCGTCGGTAATTGGAGGAGTCCATCCGTCGGGAACGCTCACGCTAAATGGTGCCGCTCCTAAAGGCGGCTTCAAGATAAAGATGACTTCGGGCGCGTCCTCCGCGATTGTGCCGTCTACTATCGAGATCGCAGCCGGTGCGACATCGACCTCCGTCGGCATCGTCACCAAGGCCGTTTCAAATAAAGCTGCCGCCAGAATCAACGTAGTCGCTCCTGGCGCGTCAGTTGAGCTGCTTTTAACGATCAATCCCCCGTCGCTCACAGCACTGAACCTGGCCTCGACGAGCATGTCCGCCGGCCAATCTACAACGGCGACGGTGACGCTGAATGGAATTGCTCCCGAAGGCGGATTTAAGATCGCGCTGACCAGCAATCAAGCCGGTGTCCAAGTTCCCAAGTCGGTGACGATTGCCGCAGGTTCGACGGCGGCGACATTCGCAGTAACGTCTACGGCCGCCTCGAACGGCACTACGGCGAGCATCGGCGCAACGGATCCAAACGGAAAAGCCCTTTTAACCGCCCTAGCGATTGGAACCGTCAGCACGACTTCCAAGAACCCGCCGCCTCACAAGCCTTCGCACTAAGCTCGGGAAGACTAGGCCCTCGGTCGTTTGCGGCCGGCCCCAAGTTTTCTTTGGTCGATCAAGGCTTTGGCTTGGCCCATGTTCTCAATCAGGGAGATGACGTCGCCCTCGATTCCCATATCGCGCATAACTTCGATCTGCTTCTCTGAAACGGGTTTATCTCGCCAGCGAGCGCTGGCTTGGACGATGGGGAGACAACCGGAAAAGGCGATTCTTACCAGCTTGTCCGATTCGTCGAACGCCTTGGCCATGTCGGTGCCAAGGGGAACTGGCGGATGCTGCATCAGCGACGAAGAAAGGGTGACAGAGTACCGGCCAAGCAAGTCGACGGTGAGGCGAGCGGTACGGTCCTTCTCGTACGTGGAAGCTCCACAGGGAAGGAGATACTCGCCTTCGCCGACCTTCATCCACGCAAGGGAACTGACTCCTAAAACCTCTTCGGGAATCGACAATTCTTTGATGAGATCTACTTCGGATAGGACGGACGACAAGTCCTCAAACGACATCTGACGACGAAATAGTTGTGCTCGTCGGATCGGTTGAAGCTCGTCAGCCCACTTGGCGGCTTCAAACAGGCTGTGACCTTGGAGATCGAAATCGGGTGGCAGTCCGACTAATCCGGCGACGCTCGCGGGAACCGGCTTAGCAGGCGGTTTGGGCTCATCATCCTTGGGCGGACCCGACAGTCCAAACTTCTCAGACACATCGACCACGTCGATGACGATGCAGTTGGGCTTGTCGCTTTCAGCGATCGCCCTTCGACGAAGCGAGCCTTCCTCAATGCCGTCGACGACGCCGGGAAGCACGCGGACGCCGCGGCCGGCCATCTGCGTGTATAAGCCCCACGATTGGGTAGGTCGGAGCATTAACACGCACCCGACGGCGGGGATGTCGAAACCTTCGGTCGCGACGTCGACGTTCGTCAGCACCAGCGTAGACCCTGACGAGAAGCGGCGCATCACGCCCTCACGCTTATCCCACGGCATCGTTCCGTCGATGCTTTCTGCCGCGATATGATTCGAGCGAAAGAGCTCTGCGACATCCTTGGCATGCTGAACATCGACACAGAACACGATCGTCTTGCGTTCGGAAGCCACCTCGGCCCAATGCTTGAAGGCGGTGTAATTGCGCGCCTCCGTGTTGACAGCGCGCGCAAGCTGCCCCACGTTATAGTCGCCGGCGGTTGTCTTCACCGAGGAGAGATCGACGCCGGTCGCGACTCGGTATCCCTTCAAATCGGCCAGCCAGCCATCCTGAACCGCCTGCCGAAGAGGATATCGGAACACGACGTCCTCGAAGATAGCCTCGTCGCTGCCGTGAAGCGGCTTGTTGTCCATGCGATGGTCGGTCGCAGTCACGGCAACCGTAAAGCAAACCCCATCGTAGGCGCCGAAACGCCGCATCACGTTCTGCCAAGTGTCGGCCGGGGCGTGGTGTCCCTCGTCCATGATCAGGAGCCCGGGATGAAACCAATTGAGCCGCTTGCTGTCCGGCCTTCCGATGGTTTGGACCCCGGCGATCACCGCTCTGCACTCCGGCGCCGCTTGGCGATCGCCTCCCTCGATGCCAACATGGATACGCGGCGCTTGAAGCGCGATTCGGGCACAGGCTTGCTCAAGCAGTTCCTGGCGATGCGCCACTACAAGCGAAGTTTCGCCGTACATAGCGTCGAAGTCGTCGACGAGAGCGGCAAAGAGGGTCGTCTTTCCGGTGCCGGTCGGCATCACAACCATCACACGGTGCATTCCTCGGTCCTTCGCCGCCAGCACGGCAGCCTTGGCCAGACGCTGGTAGTCGCGCAGAACGATGGGCGCCGCCTGGCCCATTACGACCGCGTCGTCATCTTCAAAAAGGTGATGTGCGATCATCTTCGACGCACGCATCCACCTGACTTAGCAGGTTGCTCTCGTTCTAAAACCATTCAATCAAGCCGCGCGATCTGCGCACCGTGAGATGACAGACGAGTTGGCGGCGGAAGAAGAAGTATGAGATATTTTGACTCGGATCGTCGCGTAAAGCGGGCCCAAAAAATCAGCTGACTGCAACCCGACTCGGATGTCTCCAGTAAACTCGAATGGACTTATGGACGAACTACCTCGGATCATCGCGGCGATCGCAGTACCCACTGCGATTGTGGTTCCACTTGTCCTGAGAATAGTGTTCCGCCATCAGCGAGATATGGCGATCATCCAAGCACAGACACTGCCGAATCCACAGCTTTCGGCGGACGTGCAAGAACTGAAGCAGCAAGTAGCCGACATGAGGGAACTGATGATCGACATTGCCCTTCAGCCAAATTCGAGCGTCGCAATGCAGAAGCTGAGAGAAGAGATTAAGCACTAGCTGGCGCTAAGGTCGTCGAAGAGTTCGCGGAAAGGACCCAGCCAGGGTTCGTATTTCTTCCAGCGCTGCATCGAGGTTTTGTAGACGGGTTGGCGGACTTGCCAGACGCTTGGGGTCTTGACGGAGCGGACGTTATCCTCGGGCTTCATACAGGCGTCGTCCCAGGGCATGCCGCAGAACTCGACCATCTGGCGCGTAACCCGCTCGCGATCCGTCACAAGTTCCTCATATTGAACGTCGAGCAGGCGGTCGGCGGGAAGCACCTCGCGCCAGTGCTGCATGATCCGCAGGTACTGCTGATACGCAAAAACGACGTTCGACTTATCGCCACAAAGATCGATGCCGTTGGCAACCGGCGTCGCCCAAATCGAAAGGCACGTGTCGACAGGGTGCCGTCGCATGTGAACGATTCGGGCGTTTGGAAAGGCGATGTGAAGCAGTCCCAGCAGGAGGTAGTTCGTGTTCATCTTGTCGACCACCCTCGGTTTGCCGGGCGCGATTCGACCAAGCACAAAGAGATACTCTTCGATCAGCTTCCTAAGTTTAACCACGTCGAGGGCTGGTTCAGCCTGGACCCTTGCCCCAAAGACCTTTTCGCTGGAGCCGGCATTCTCTGGCCAGAAGAGCTGCTCCCCCGCCCCGCCAATCTGCGAATGGCTGGAGAGGATCTGCTCGGCAAGAGTAGTTCCTGCGCGCATCATCCCGACGACAAAGATCGGGACCTCGCTGTCGGAGGCAGCGACCTGATGGCGTTCAATAAAGCCTTGGCCAAAGGTGTCGATCAGAAAATTAGCCGTCTCGAAGAGCTGATCCTTTCGGAAGGGGGCTACGCCGACCTTAAGCAGGTGGTCGATGCGGTTTGCCTCGTCGAAGTGGCTCATCGCGGCTTCGTAGTCGCCGAGGTCCTCTAATGCCTTTCCTAGGCCGTATTCCAACTGTATGATCTCTCGTCGAGGCAGGCTCTCATCGTGCGACAGCTCCTCCATCTTCTCGATGACCGGCCTTTCGTCTTCGGTCACTTTGTGGTTGTGGACCAACGCGTGGTAGGCAAAACCTTGGCGCGGTTCAAGTTCGATCGAACGTTTGAACTGCACATCGGCCTCCGCGATCCGCCCGAGGCTTTGCAGCGCGCGGCCGTAATAGGCCACCGGGACCGCGTTCCCCGGCGCCAGTTCGGAGGCGCGCAACGCGAATTTTGCCCCCTCCTCGACTTGACCGTCGCCAATTAGCGCGCGCGACAGGAGCAGATTGCCCTGAACGGAGTTCGGCTCGATTTGCAAAATCGACCTGGCACATCGTGCGGCTTCGGCGACGTTCGGCTCCAGCATGAACGCGTCGCCGAGTCGGAAGAGCGCACCGGGACGAATGGGGCCGATGGCAAGCACCTGGCGAAACGCTGCGATCGCTTCCGAATTTCGGCCAATCGACTGCAGCGCCCTTCCTAAGTTGTCGTAAATCGGGCCAATGTTAGGCGCCAATTCGACCGCGCGCCGGAAGCAGCCGACTGCCTCGTCGCCCTGCCCCATGTCCAGGTGACACATTCCGAGCTGGTTCTGCGCGTGGGGATTCCTTTCGTCCAATTCCAAGGCCTGTCGAGCCATCATTAGCGCCTCGGGGAGATTTCCGATCCGACGCTGAACGATCGAAATCCAGAACGGTGCGTCGAACGAACCCGGCTCCATCTCGCGGACTCGCCTGAAGATGTTCAACGCACCGATGAGATCGTTCTTTTTAACTGCATCGATACCGACGACAATCATCGACTCCGAGTCGTTCCTCGCAGAACCGTGAGGAGCCCCCAAATCAGCCCCCTGCCAACGCTACGGAAGCTTCGTCCAAGGTCACATTCATAAACGGGCGTCCATCTTTCGCGGTCGCAATCACCCAGCCTTCGGCAACCATGCCTTCAAGTGCCTCAAGTGCACCGAGAAAGGCGTTGTAGGGCTCAGTGATTTCCGGGTTGCCCGCGATTACGTGTTTCAACTCCTTAACCAAGGCCGCCGCATCGCTGGCGCGGTTGAGTGCCCGGAAAACCATCCGATAGATCCCAATCATCGGCAGCAGACTGGAACCTCGACGGTAGCACTTTACTTTCTCGATTTGTCCATTTCGGCAGTACGGAACTTGTACGCTTTCGCAATTCTCAAGGTTGATGGTGAAGTGGTTGGACTGATTGATGGCCCACGTCGCTTCTTGCCCCGAGAGGACTTGCATGGCGGATTTAACTGCGCCCAAGCGGTAGGTTCCAACCACAGGAAACGTCAGATCGTCGCTTACAAACCCGCCAGTGCCGAGCCACTGGAACGCCTGTTGGGGGTTCAACGACAAGCCTGCTTCCGCCGCGATTTGAGACGTGTACGCCTGAAGATCGGAGAAGTGCCCATTTGCGGAGTACCAGTAATCGGCGAATTTGATGTGCTGTGAGATGCGACGCGTCTGCGTCTCGCTGTACCACTGCTTTAGCCACTCCTCATCATGGTCTCCGCGGAGGAGGGCCGCGTGAAGGTATGCCGCCTCTTTCGCCCCAACCATGGCCAGGGCCATGCCGCCGGCAAGAATCGGATCGGCGAAGCCGGCGCTTTCCCCTGCGAGCATCCAGTTTTCACCCACCATCCGTCCGGCGAGGAACGACCAGTCCTTGGTTGAGTGGATCTCTTCGTTAGGCGTCGCTCCGTCGAGCAACTCGGCGATGTGCGGTTCGGTGGCAACGGCACTGGCATAAAGCTCGGCGGGACTCAGGCCGGACTGCTTGTAATGGTCCGCGTGGGTGACGAATCCCACACTGGTCAATTCCGATGAGAGCGGAATGAACCAGATCCAGCCGTTCCCCAGGCTCATCACCCGGACGCGGATCCCACCCTTACCAACCCCGTCGATATCGGCCCATTTTGAGGAGCGCCAATACCGCCAGATCGCGATGTTCTTGAGTGAAGTGGGCTCTACGACGGGCACATCCATCGCACGGCGCAAGATACCGACATGACCGGACGCGTCGACATAATGCTTTGCCCGTACCCATCCCTCTTCGTCGGCGCCGACCGGTTTCGCTTCGCCTTCGACTCGAATTGCCTCAACCCGATCGCCGTTACGCTCGACCTTTACGACCTTGACGCCCTCGCAAACTTCGCATCCCAGTCCGGCGGCATGGTCCAGGAGAATCTCGTCAAAAACAGCGCGCTCGACGTGAAATGTCGTCTGGTGCCGTTGCCCTTCCAACCGCCCCGGTCTCGGGTTGTCTTCGAACTCCTGTCCCACTAAAAAATCGAAGCGCCAAAGATCGTCGGTGCTTCCCCATCGGTAAAGCGCTCCCGTCTTAATTGGAAAACCCGCCGCTTCGACCTTGTCCCAGCAGCCCATCTCTTCAAGCACCTGAGTGACCGGTGGAAGCTGAGACTCGCCGACATGCTCTCGCGGAAAGATCTCTCGCTCGACGATTAGGACTTTCGCTTCCGGCGCGTACTTTCGCAGCACCGAGCCCAGTGTCGATCCCGCTGGACCGCCCCCTATGATTGCTACGTCGTATTCGGTACTCATCAGCCTTGACCCTTGCCCCTTCGCCCTTGGCACAGGTGTCTATTCTCCGTCGGAATTCCCGTGTTTGTGCCAGAAATTGTTGTTCAAAGCGTACCCCCGAAAATTTTTTAATAATTCGTTGTATCAAACGTGATAAGTCGTTGTATCATGCTCGCATGCCCTTGACGGTAAACGTTTTGACAAGAAACCAAAATTGTCATTCGACGCCGTTTACGAGGCTTGCTACCGAAGGTCGGACGTCGCGATGCCCACGTCCGAGCAAGCCTTAGGTCACTTTATACACATCTCATCAATCATGCATCGACGACCCGTCCTAAGGAGGACTATCTGTGAAGAACAACACTAGCCGACGCGCATTTACGCTTATCGAATTACTCGTGGTTATAGCGATCATCGCGATTTTGGCCGCCATCCTCTTCCCTGTTTTTGCTCAAGCCAAGCTTGCCGCAAAGAAAACCAACGACCTTTCGCAGCTCAAGCAGAACGGTCTTGCCAGCATCATGTACTCAGGCGACTATGACGACCAGGCGATGGCATTCCCTTATGCCGGCACATGGTCCACTAGCTGTCCGGGCTGCGGCGCCAACACAGTCTTCACTCACGGCGAAATGGGTCCTTGGTGGACCGATCGTCTGATGCCATACACCAAGAACAAGGGCATCTTCGCCAACCCGACGAACCAGGACACGCTGTACCTCGACAAGGGCTACTGGAAGCCAGGCGCAACCAGCGCAACGGACACCAACACCGCTGACTTCTACCGCGTCACCTACACGTTCAACGAGTTCGTTGCTCACCAAGACTCCAACCCGTTGACTCCGGGTGCCGCTTCGATGACGGCGATGGCGCTGCCAGGCGACACCGTTCTCCTCGGCCCATCGGATAACTGGTTCAACCGCAGTTCCTGCCAGCCAAATGGCTCGGGCAACACAGTCGACCTCGACTGGGACGTCAGCCAAAATGGCTGGGGATATGAGCTTTGGGGCGCCGGCACCGGCGGAGCCGCTACCCTTCCGAACGGAGGGTTCCTAGGCGGAGCCAACTTTGCGTTCTGCGACGGTCACGCCAAGTACGCGAAGGTCACCGGGGGCGGAGACTCTGGATTCGGGGCGGACGGTACGGCATACATCGGGTTCTTCCCACAGGCAAAGACTCATCCTCAGTTCCCGTCTGCAAATGGAGCATGTTCTAAGAGTTATGATCCGATTCTCTACATCTTCTAAGTCGCTCTGGATTGTGGGTTTGCTAGTGTTTGCGTTCGTGGCCGTTCAGGGCTGTTCGGGGGAACAGCCCAAGACCGGTCAGAAAATCCAGCAAGGGGATTACGTAAACGCGCCGGGGGGCGGCGGCAAAACCAAATAGTCGCTGAGGGATTGGGCTTCCAGGCCGCCGAGCAATCGGCGGCCTTTCGTTTTGCTAATCTACAGCCCAAGGTGATAACCTTATTTTGCTGTCGATGAATTCAATCCGAGACGTAGAGTGACCCGTCAATGCAATCCAGGTTTGGGAACATAGGCTTGATTTTGAACTTGAGTGAGCTGAAAACGTCGATTACAGCGAACCCGATGAGGGGGGATTCCGGTTCAAACAGTCTTTTCCTCATTCAACTCAGATTGCAATGAATCCCATGTTTTGGATTAAAAATGGACTCGAACAGGTGCAACCGGAGATCTCCCTCTCCAGGTTCGGCCTCGTTCCTCGGCATTTACCGACCTTTCCCCTCCCGACAAGTCGGGACAGGCGGAGGTGGAGAGGTTCGAGGCGCTTGTCGTCCAAATACCTGCCGCGACCTCGGTCGGGCATAAACTGGATGGCATCAGAGTGACCCATCCCGATCGAAGGGTCGAACTGCGAGACCGGTTCTTGGCGCAAGGTGTCGCCGCTCAAAAATCTGGTCAATTTCGGGCGGCTCAGGAGTATGCCGAGCAAGCGCTTGCGGTCGATTCGGATTTTGTTCCCGCAATGTTTCTCAACGGAATTGCGCTCGCGAGGCTGGGAGAGCGCCATCGGGCAGTTGAGATGCTGGTCAAAGTTCTTGCCGTCGATCCCACGGCGTACGAAGCGTTGATGTCGCTTTCGACGATTTACCGGGAACTTGATCGAACCGACGACGCGATTCAAATTGGCCGCAGGGCCGTCAAAGTTCGCCCCAACGATGCCATGGCCCACAACAGCCTGGGGCGCTCACTTCTGGTTGCGCGGCAGTTGGAAGAGGCAGCGGCATCGTTTACTCAAGCTGCCGCACTCCAGCCCGGCTTTGCCCCCGCGTACCACAACTTGGGGAAGACAAGGCAACTAGAGGGCAAAGACGGAGAAGCGGCTAAGGCGTTCGGGAAAGCAGCGATGCTGGCGCCGACGGTGGACAACCTGCTCGCCTACGGGCAGATGCTGTTGACCCTGTGCGATTACGACGGAACCGTCGAAGTGGCGAGGCGGTGCATCGCCCAATATCCCGACTCATCGGCAGCGCATATTCTGCTTTGTAGCGCACTTGGCCAATGCAACGCGACCGAAGAAGCCGCTCTGCTCCTCCAAAGAGCCATCGAACTCGACCCCGAAGGTCGCGAAGCGCTTCAAATCGCGGCGCTGCAACGGCCGTTGGGGCTGATCGAGGAAGCGAACGAGAACTTGCGGCGTGCCATAAAGCGGAATCCGCGCCAAGTCTCGGCATACAACTCACTGGTCCAGAACCTGAAGATTACTGAGGAAGACCGAGCCCTGGTCGACCAGATGCTTCGCCTCGTAATTGAGAGGGAATTGGGGCAAACCGAGCTCGTCTCACTTCACTACGGCCTTGGAAAGGCGCTTGAGGATCTCAAAGACTTCGAGCAATCGATGCATCATTACGACGAGGCGAACCGAGTTTCCCGGCTCATTAAACTCGGCGGTGTCGAATTCGATAGGGAAGCATATAGGAGGGGTGTCGACCGAATCATCGAGCAGTTCACTCCGCCCGCAGAGCGAAAGGAATCGCCTGAAACTTCGGACCTGCCGATTTTGATCCTTGGGATGATGCGGTCCGGTACTTCGCTGACGGAGCAGATTATCTCATGCCACCCCGATGTGTGCGGAGTCGGCGAACAGTTGTTTTGGTCTAAGCACTGGGTGCGTGTGCTTGAGAACAGCAACGGCCAATCGATCGACTTCGACATCTTGGCTCGCCTCGGATATGAGTACGTAGCGGAGATGGCGGCGCTCGGCAAGAACGCGCGGAGAGTCACCGACAAGATGCCGGGGAATTACATGTTTGCGGGTTCTATTCAGTACGCGCTTCCGAACGCCCGCATCATCCACGTCCGTCGAAACCCGGCCGACACCTGCCTCTCAATATGGGCGACTCCCAACCACATGCCTCACGAAGGAGGTCACCACAAGGGGAATATCGCATTCGTTTACAAGCAGTACATGCGGCTAATGGAGTTCTGGCGAACGGTCATTCCTTCCGATCGGTACATGGAGATCGACTACGAGGAACTCGTGACCAACCCCGAGAACTCGATCCGTTCCATGATCGCCTTTTGTGGCCTGGAGTGGGACGAAGCATGCCTACGCCCCCACGAAAACCAAAGGCTGGTAGCTACCCCAAGTGCCTGGCAAGTTCGCCAACCGTTTTACGGCACATCAGTCGCCCGCTGGAAGAAGTTCGAGCCATGGCTCGGCGCGTTTGAAGAGCTGGTTGCGCTCAACCATCCCAGGGCAACAGATTAGCTCACGCGCGCCAGCGCATCTTCATCGCGGCTCAGCTCGAGATAGGTCGCCAAGCGTTTTCGCAGGATTGGCGACGATACTATGATCGTCGCTTTCGTAACCGTAAGATCTTCGCGGACGATCAGTTCGAATACTCGCCGTTGCCGTCGGCGATCCTGTTCGATGACTCGAATGATCGCCTCGACTGCGCGTGGGCTTGCCGCGATAAATGCTTGTTCGAGCAGGGCGCCAATGCGTGGGCGTTCTAAGAGAGATCTTGCGGCGTTCGACCTCACTACGGAATCAGAATCGTTGAGGGCTCGATAGAGCGTGGGAGTTAACTCCGGCCAAAAGAGCCTTCCCAGGTTTAGGGCCACGGCAGCCCTCACGATCAATTCGTCGCTCGAAACCAGCGACCGTATGTAGGCGACGATCTCCGCCTGTTCGACCTCGTCCGCATTGGCCGGAATAAGCTTGAGCGCTTTAACGATCTCCACCGGGTCTTTTGAAATGAGACCGGTGATCACGTCGTCGAGGGGAACGTTTTCCACGTCCGCTCCCTTTTTTTGCTGTTCTTCGCCCCCCAAGTCGCCGATACCCTCAAGGTGCTGAGTGTTATCCCAGCGAACCGCTGCCTTGCCCTGTCGCGATGCGGCAAACACCTTGAGAGCTCTGAACGTTGCCAAGCCGTTAAGCACGTTCCCCACGATGAGTCGGGGGGCCGACATCAGTCCTGGACCTAGACCGTAGGTTAAACCTACCCACGTGATCCTCTGGCTGAGACGGACGACCATGAAGATCGAACAGAACGACACGAGATGGGCCAAGTGCGTATCGGGAACGAGGATCGGAAGCAGTTTTAACCTGATCCACCCTGCCTGTCCCATTGCGAAGATTAGAAAGTACAGCAGGATGAAATAGCCGAGAAAAGAGGCGGATGCAGCGACGAAGACCTTACGGTCTTTGACAAAGTTCTCCTTCATCAGCCAGTTGCCTTCCCAGCCCGACTGC